>ENA-OQAA01000157-OQAA01000157.1-human-gut-metagenome-genome-assembly--contig:-NODE-157-length-50684-cov-3.338964_pt1 | contig 50684 bp, 70 predicted proteins | sample MGYA00242489_ERZ504515 | MGnify/ENA primary metagenome ERZ504515 (study PRJEB26092, sample SAMD00036237) | human gut metagenome | host: Homo sapiens | study: EMG produced TPA metagenomics assembly of... | reverse complement strand
TTTTTTCAAAAAGGAATAAATGCCCCCATTCAATGTGGATAACTTCTGGGAATTTGAAATAAATGTGTAAACAGGCAAATCTATTAGAATGGCAGGTTATAAAATTAATTTACCTTTTAAAACTGAAATCAGCGATGAAGGTTTGACAAAACCTGCCTGTACCTGTTACCATAAGAAAAACAGGTACAAGGAGAAGACGGACACTATGTTTAAGAAATTTTTTCCAGATGAATATCTGGAGTCCACATATAAAATCGACTTTGAGGAACAATACCGTAAGGGATACCGGGGAATTATTTTTGATATTGATAATACCCTGGTTCCTCATGGGGCTCCTTCAGATAAAAGAGCAGAAAAGCTTTTTGAAGGTTTGAAGAAAATGGGATTTCAATGCTGCCTCTTATCAAATAATCAATATCAGAGGGTCAGCTCTTTTAATGAAAAAATCCAGGTTCATTTTATTGAAAATGCTCATAAGCCTTCCAGGAAAAATTATCTGAAGGCCATGGAGCTTATGGGGACAAAGATTGAAAATACTTTGTTTGTGGGAGATCAGTTGTTTACCGATGTGTACGGAGCCAAAAGAGTGGGAATCCACAACATTTTGGTAAAGCCTATTCATCCAAAAGAGGAGATTCAGATTGTCTTGAAACGGAAACTGGAGAAAATTGTTTTGTTTTTTTACGCAAAAGAGCAAAGAAAGAGAAAAAAGAGTTGAAAATTGCTCCCAGATATTATAGAATGAAGTATAGCGGAAAATAACAGGTTTTCCCAACGGACGAAATAAGGAGGAATATCATTATGATATCAGCAGGAGATTTTAAAAACGGTCTCACACTGGAAATTGATGGTAACGTAGTACAGATTATGGAATTCCAGCACGTTAAACCAGGTAAAGGTGCTGCATTCGTTAGAACAAAATTAAAAAATGTAATCAGTGGTGGAATTATTGAAAAAACATTCAGACCAACTGAAAAATTCCCACAGGCAAGAATTGAGCGTGTGGATATGCAGTATTTATACAATGATGGTGATTTGTATAACTTCATGAACAATGAAACATACGATCAGATTGCCATTGCACAGGATACTGTAGGAGATTCTTTAAAATTTGTAAAAGAAAATGAAACAGTAAAAGTATGTTCTTACAATGGAAATGTATTCGCTATTGAAGCACCATTGTTCGTAGAACTGGAAATCACAGATACAGAGCCAGGCTTTGCAGGAAATACTGCACAGGGCGCTACAAAACCGGCTGTTGTAGAAACAGGCGCTACTGTATATGTACCTCTGTTTGTAAACCAGGGTGATGTGATTAAAATCGACACAAGAACCGGAGAATACTTATCCAGAGTTTAATCTACACTTAGAGAATATTCAGAAAGTGTTGTATTCAACAGTGAAATGAGAATGTTGGTATATTTTATGTGAATTTGCTGCCTGTCCTTTGAGACAACAGGATCAAAGAGCAGGCAGACTGAGGGTAAAATATATCAATATTCAAATATAGCTGTTCAATACAAGCACATCATTTTATCAAATCTTTTTTCAGATATATCTATCAGAAATTCCTATGGATTTTTAATATCAAAGTGGTATTTTGCAGCAACAGGGAAGGTATCTGTCCGGTTTCTGTGTCTGCTTAATATAAATAAAAAAAGAAAGGACGAATGGATTGTATGGAATATCAGACATTCAAAGAAGAGTTATGCAGGATTTTACAAAAGAGGACAGAAGGTAAGAAAAAAGTTATTTTACAGCAGGTGGAGAAGAACAATGGAGTTGTTCTGGACGCAGTGGTCTTACAAGGTGAAAAGGAACAGGTGCTTCCCACGATTTATCTGGAGGAACTGTATGAGATTTATGAAGAAGGAGCAACACTGGAACAGATTGCCGGGCGTATTCTGTGCGAAGAGGAAAAATGGAAGGAGGAAGTGGAGTTCTCATTGGAAGAGTTTGAGGATTATACCAGGGCAAGAACCAGTATTTTTTATAAGCTGGTAAATTATCAGATGAATGAGAGAATGTTAAAAAGAGTACCTCATATCCGCTATCTGGATCTGGCAGTGGTTTTTTATTATCGTGTGGAACAGGGGCATTTTCCGGGTGGTTCTGTATTAATACATAATAACAATCTGGTGACCTGGGGGATTACAAAAAGCCAGCTAATGAAAGATGCAGCCTTTAATACCAGCAGAAAACTTCCATATAGTTTTGTGGGGATGGAATCTCTGATTGCAGAATTATCGGGAGAGAAACTGATGGATTTTCCCACAGAAGAATTAATGTATGTTCTTACAAACGAAGAAAAATATTATGGCGCGGCAGTTTTGCTGTATCCTCATGTTCTGTCTCATATTGGCACACTTCTAAAAAGAAATTTCTTTGTACTTCCAAGCAGTGTTCATGAATGCATTTTAGTTCCGGATCTGGGACATTATACCCGTTTTGAATTGATGAAAATGGTAAGAGAGGTGAATCAAAATCAGGTAGAGGAGGAGGAAATCCTTTCTTATCAGGTTTATTATTATGACCGGAAGAGAGAGGCTCTGGTGATGTAGCTAAGTGGGGAATACCGCTCAGTTTTTTGAGAAAATTGGGTAGTATTTCCCAAAATTATAAGGAAATTCATGGAGAAACTGCCGGAAAATTTTCAAAGGCTTTACAAGTGAGAAGATTTGTGGTATGATAACCGAGATGTAGAGATACATGCACTCGTAGCTCAGGGGATAGAGCAGTGGTTTCCGGTACCACGTGTCGGGGGTTCGAATCCTCCGGGTGTGTTATATGCTTTGGGGAGAGCATGAGGATAAGGGAATATAAGGAGGACAGGTATGTTAGACAATTTCAGAGAATGGCTCTCAGACAATCTGAGGTATATTCTTCTGGGTCTGGCAATTCTGATTGTTCTGGTTATCTTATTTTTTGGAATCAAAGCAATTACAGGAGGATTTTCTGATAAAGAAGGAAAAGAACCTGCGCAAAAAACAGAACAAGAGAAAGAGTCTGAGAAAACCGGAGAATCAGAAGGAGATACTTCTGATAAAGATTCCGGAAATGCTCTTGCAAAGGATGCCCACCCTGAAGTGACCACTTTGGTAGAAGCGTTCTATACTGCTTGGGGACAGAAAGATGTTGCCAAAATGAAAGAATTAACGGATGCTTTTAGCAAGACAGATGAGACCAAGGTTACCAACGTAGACTATATTGAAGAATATAGAAATGTAGAGGTATACACAAAACCGGGACTGGAAAAGAACAGCTATGTGGTTTTTGCTTCCTATGATTTGAAATTTAAGGATGTGGAAACACTGGCTCCGGGGCTTTCTGTGATATATGTTTATCAAAATGCAGATGGAAAATATCTGATTCATAATGATGAGAGTGATGCAGATATTCAGGAGTGTATTGAGAAAACAAGACAGGAAGAGGATGTAAAAGAACTGGTTGCCCAGGTTGAGAAAGCGCTCAATGATGCCATTGAAGGGGATGAATCCCTGAAAAAGTTTGAAGAAGAGCTGGGAAACAAAGTAAACACAGCTATCATGGCTGACAATGGGGAAATGCTTACAACCACGGATATCTGTAACATGCGTTTGAAACCTGATTCAGATTCAGATATTATTGCAATTCTTACCAAAGGAGAACAGGTAAAGAAGCTGGAAAATGCAGATGAAAACTGGATTAAAGTAGAGTATCAGGGAAATGAAGGATATGTCCACAGTGATTTGCTTCAGTAAATGAAATTGAATTATAAAAAACAGGTAAAAAGTAGCTGCTAGTTTTTAGCAGCTATCTTTTTGCCTATTTTTCGGCTGTACTGTCCAGGCTTCCGTCTTCACGGAGAAAATAGGATTTTCCATCCAGGGTAATCCAGCCTGTGGCCATGGTGCCATCTTCGTTGAAATAGTATTGTTTATCCCCGATTTGTCTCCAGCCGGTCATAAGCTGTCCGTTTGCCAGATAGTATTTCTTTCCATTATCTTCTACCAGCCCTCCTGTAATTTGCCTTCTGAAGTGAGATAATACCATTTACTGTTATCCTGGAAAAGACCGGTTCTGGCGCTTCCATCAGAATTGATGTAGTACCATTTATCGTCCTGTTTCAGCCATCCGGCTTGCGCCAGGATACCCTCTTCTGTAATGAAGTATTGTTTGCCGCTTACGGTGATCCAGCCCTTTTGCTCCTTTCCATCTGCGCCCACAAAATGCTTCTGACCGCCTTCGTCAATCCAGGCATTGGTTACTTTGGCTCCGTTTTCGTCCATGTAATAGCGGTCACCGCCATTGGAAATCCATCCGGTAACCATGGTACCATCCTCCCGGAAGAAATAGGTTTTTCCATCAACATCCAGAAAACCTGTGGCAATGGTTCCTGTTTCATCCAGATGGTACTTTTTGCCATCCAATTCCGCCCATCCGGCTGCAGCAGAACCGTCTTCGCGGAAAAGGTGAGGGACACCGTCAATTTCTGTGATGCCAGTGGCATAACACCGGAAGAAGAGAAATAATATTTTTTACCATCTAAATCCGCCCAGCCTGTTGTGGGAGAGCCATCTTCATTTAAGTAATATTTTCCATTTTCATCCTCAAACCACCCTGTAGTAGCGGAACCGTCCGAATTGCGGTGGTAAAGCTTTCCCTGCTCCTGCAGCCATCCGGTCTGCACATAGCCCTTGGAATCAAAATAATAAGTAACACCGTCAATTTCCTGGCTAGTGTCATGAACAAAAGAACCCTTCCCGGAAACATAACGCCGCCCCTGGTTATTATACACCCAGAAATTTTCCTTTTGGACTTCGTTGGCATTTTCTCTGGAAACCATATAATTCTTCGCAAACACACATACATATTGGGGAGCAATCAAAAGAAAAATCCCCAACAGCAAAATAAAAGTCCAGAAAAAAACATTTTTTATTATGGTCTTCATAAATTATCCTCACTGTACTCTCTGAAAATTATCCCGAATTGCACGTTGTGCAATCATTATACCACGAACGCAGAAAAAGAAGAAGAGAAAGTTTCCTCAAGGCATATAAGTATGTTATAATAATTGCACGCCAGAAATCGTTGAGGAACGAAAAGGAGAACACCATGCGTTTAAATAAATTTTTAAGTGAAGCCGGACTTTGTTCCAGGAGAGAGGCAGACCGTCTGGTTGAGGCCGGACGTGTTACGGTCAATGGAAAACCTGCATCTTCTGGGATGCAGGTGGAGGATTCGGACCAGGTATGTCTGGATGGAAATCAGGTAAAGCCTCAGGAAAGAAAAGTGCTGCTTCTTTTTTATAAACCAAAAGGAATTGAATGTACCGCCAACCTGCAGGTGAAAAAAAATGTAATTTCTTATATTCAGTATCCAATCCGGGTATATTATGCAGGAAGACTTGACAAAGATTCAGAGGGGCTGTTATTACTGACCAATCAGGGAGATTTAGTCAATGAGATTATGAAGGCAGGAAATTTTCATGAAAAAGAATATCTGGTGACAGTGGACAGACCTGTGACAGAAGAATTTCTTCAGAAAATAAGAACCGGCGTACCTGTTCTGGGAACCATAACCAGACCATGTGCAGCAGAAAAAAGGGGAGAATATGAGTTTCAGATTGTGCTGACTCAGGGACTAAACCGTCAAATCAGGAGAATGTGCAGTTATCTTGGATATGAAGTGAAAAAACTGAAGCGAACCCGCATTATGAATCTTACTTTGGGAAACTTAAAAGTAGGAGAATACAGGGAAGCATCAAAAGCAGAAGTACAGGAATTAAAACGACAGATTGAAGAAGGAAAAACAGTCAGAAAAAAAGAGGTTTACAGGGGAGAAAAGCCTGTAAAAACCCCGGAAAATATAGAAATCCGGAAAAGAAATTCAGAAAAAAACAGTAGGAGGGTCGCATTTCATGGATGCTAGAAAAAGAATGAAGGAGCTCATTCCCATATTGACTCAGGCCGCAAAGGCGTATTATCAGGAAGACAGGGAAATCATGAGCAACCTGGAATATGATAAATTGTATGATGAACTGGTAAAATTAGAAGAAGAGACAGGGATCACCCTGGCCGGAAGTCCTACTATGCTGGTTGGATATGAGGCGCTGGAAGAACTGCCCAAAGAGGCTCATGAGACACCTATGCTTTCTCTGGACAAGACCAAAGACAGGGAAGCTTTGCGAAGCTTCATTGGAACCCATAAGACATTATTGTCCTGGAAACTGGACGGGCTTACCATTGTGCTGACTTACCGGGAAGGAAAGCTGGAAAAGGCAGTTACCAGAGGAAACGGTATTATCGGGGAAGTGATTACCAACAATGCCAGAGTATTCCGGAATATTCCCCTTCAAATCCAGCATAAAGGAACTTTGGTTCTTCGTGGGGAGGCAATTATTACGTATTCGGATTTTGAAAAAATCAATGCTCAGATTGAGGATGTGGACGCCAGATATAAGAACCCCAGAAATTTGTGCAGCGGTTCTGTACGTCAGTTAAACAATGAGATTACAGCCAAAAGGAATGTAAATTTTTATGCCTTTTCGCTGGTTCAGGCAGAGGGAGTGGATTTTAAAAATTCTGTGGAACAACAATTTTTATGGCTGCAGAATCAGGGCTTTGATGTGGTGGAATACAGGGCAGTGACCGCCGAAAATCTGGACGAAGCCATGGACTATTTTGAACACCAGGTAACCAGAAACGATTTTCCATCAGATGGTCTGGTAGCTTTGTATGATGACATTGCTTATGGAGCCTCTCTTGGAAGCACAGCAAAATTTCCAAGAAATGCCTTTGCCTTTAAATGGAAGGATGAAATTCGGGAAAGCATTTTAAGAGAGATTGAGTGGAGCCCATCCAGAACAGGGCTGATTAATCCGGTGGCGATTTTTGACCCGGTGGAACTGGAAGGCACTACCGTAAGCCGGGCAAGTGTGCATAATATCAGTATTTTAAAGGAGCTGCAGCTTGGCATAGGAGATAAAATTCAGGTGTACAAAGCCAATATGATTATTCCTCAAATTGCAGAAAACCTTACCAGAAGCGGAAATTTAGAAATTCCCCATATCTGCCCTGTGTGTAAAGAAGAGGCAAGAGTTCTGAAAACCAATGAGGTGGAGGCTTTGTACTGCATGAACCCGGATTGTCAGGCAAAGAAAATTAAATCCTTTACTTTGTTTGTCAGCAGGGATGCCATGAATATTGACGGGCTTTCTGAGGCAACCCTGGAGAAGTTTATTCTGAAGGGATTTATTCGGGATTTCGGGGATATTTTTGAAATTCAGCGGTATAGAGAGCAGATTGTAGAGATGGATGGATTTGGAGAGAAGTCTTACGAAAATTTGATTTCCAGTATTGAAAAGGCAAGGCATACCACATTGCCCCGCGTGATTTACAGTCTGGGAATTGCCAACATTGGTCTGGCAAATGCAAGGTAATCTGCAGAGAATTTGAATACGATGTGGAAAGCATGATTCATGCAACAGCAGAAGAAATCAGCGCCATTGAAGGAATTGGACCTGTAATTGCCAAAACCTTTACGGAATATTTCAGTGAAGAGGAAAATCTGAAAAAGTTCCGTCATCTGATGTCACATCTGGAATTAGAGGAAGTGAAAAAAGAAGAAAAGCAGTCCTTGGCAGGAAAACAGTTTGTTATTACAGGAAGTGTAGAACATTTTGCCAACAGGGCACAGTTAAAAGAATTTATTGAACAAAGAGGAGGAAAAGTAACAGGAAGTGTGACCTCCAAAACCAATTATTTAATTAATAATGATACAACATCCAACTCTTCCAAAAATAAAAAAGCGAAGGAGCTTGGAGTACCAATTTTATCAGAAGAAGATTTTATAGAAATGGCAGGTGTATAAAGCTGTTATGGTAAATACAAAAGAAATAAAGAAGAAGGGCTTAAAAGGTGTAAAAACCATTATTTTTGGCAGAACTCTGATGGTGGTCCTGGCATTTGTGATTCAGTTTTTATTACTGACATCAATTTATGTCTGGCTGCGAGACTATAGTTATATTTTTTATCTTGTGTTTGTTCTGCTTAGTGTGACAGTAGTATTGCATTTATTTAACAGCAGCGGCAGTCCGGAATTTAAGCTGGTGTGGATGCTGCCTCTGATTATATTTCCGGTATTTGGCGCTCTGTTTTATATTTACATTAATAATCAGTGGGGAACCAAGATACTCTTTCGCCGTCTGGAAACTTTTCTGTGCAGACCAGAAAATATGCGCCTCAGAATGTGGAGGTAAAAGCAAGACTGAAAGAGGAAAATCCACAGATGGGGCATTTTGCAGATTATATGGAGGTCTATGGAAATGCGCCGGTCTATGACCACACACAGGTCACATATTATCCTCTGGGAGATGACCAGTTTCAGGATATGCTGGAGGAACTGAAAAAAGCAGAGAAATTTATCTTTTTGGAATTTTTCATTGTAGAAGAAGGAATTATGTGGAACAGCATTCTGGAAATTCTGAAGGAAAAAGCAAAGCAGGGCGTAGAGGTCAGAGTAATGTATGACGGAATGTGCGTACTGGCATTGCTGCCCTACTTCTATCCGAAAGTTCTGGAAGCAGAGGGAATCAAATGCAAGATGTTTGCTCCTATCCGTCCTGTGTTTTCCAGCTATTATAATAACCGGGACCACAGAAAAATCATGGTGATTGACGGAAAAGTTGCCTTTACAGGTGGAACAAACCTGGCGGATGAATACATTAACCAGAAGGTGCGTTTTGGACATTGGAAGGATACTGCAGTGCGTCTTACCGGAAAGGCAGTAGAACGCTTTACCTATATGTTCCTGGAAATGTGGGATGTAACAGAGGTTGATGAGGAAGCCTATGCAAAGTATAAGACTCCAAAAGAATTTTCCATGCCAAATGACGGTTTTATTATGCCTTATGAAGTCAGCCCTTATGGCAAGGAGAGAGTAGGGAAAAAAGTATATCTGGATATTTTAAATACTGCACGGGAATACGTACATATTATGACCCCATATTTGATTTTGGACTATGAAATGATTATGGCGCTTACTTATGCGGCAAAAAGAGGTGTGGATGTCTCGATTATTATGCCACATATCCCAGATAAGAAATATGCATTTGCAGTGGCAAAGACGTATTATAAAGAACTGCTGGAGGCTGGGGTGCAGATTTTTGAGTATGAGCCAGGGTTTGTACATGCCAAGGTTTTTGTTTCAGACCATGTGAAGGCAGTGGTGGGAACCATTAATCTGGATTACAGAAGCCTTTTCCATCATTTTGAATGTGCTGCGTTGTTATATGAAAATTCCAGGATTGCAGATATTGAAGAGGATTTCCAGAACACATTGAAAAAAATGCATCAAAGCGCGTCCCTCTGATTATAAAGAACAGCCTTTTTATATGCGGGCAATGGGAACTATTTTACGCATATTTGCGCCTTTGATGTAGAGACAGAAAAGAAAGACGAAGGAAAAAAGAAATGCCAATAAAAATACAAAGTGATTTACCTGTAAAAGAGATTTTGGAGAAAGAAAACATTTTTGTGATGGATGAAAAGAGAGCAGTGCATCAGGATATCCGTCCCATTCAGATTCTAATTTTGAATTTAATGCCTTTAAAAGAAGAAACGGAACTGCAGCTTTTGCGCTCTTTATCCAATACGCCCCTGCAGGTAGATGTGACCTTTATGATGGTGAGCAGTCATACGTCCAAAAATACAGCCACCAGCCATCTGAATAAGTTTTATCAGACTTTTGAAGAGGTGAGGGAACATAAATTTGACGGTATGATTATTACCGGAGCGCCGGTAGAACAGATGGAATTTGAAGAAGTGGACTACTGGGAAGAAATGAAGGAGATTATGGAGTGGAGCAAAACCAATGTGACCTCTACGATTTATTTGTGCTGGGCTGCCAGGCAGGATTGTATTACCATTATGGTCTGAAAAAACACCAGATGGATCATAAGGTATTTGGACTTTTTGCACATAAGGTGCAGAACCGGAAAATTCCGTTGGTACGTGGATTTGATGATGTCTTTCTGGCGCCTCATTCCCGCCATACAGAAGTTCGGGCAGAAGATATCCATAATTGCAAAGAACTGACTGTACTGGCTGAATCAGAAGAAGCAGGGGTATTTCTGGCAATGGCGAAAGAAGGCAGACAGATTTTCGTTATGGGGCATCCGGAATATGACAGAATCACCCTGGATGGAGAATATAAAAGGGATCTTGGAAAAGGCTTGCCGATTGATATGCCAAAAGGTTATTATCCAGAGGATAATGCAGATAACAAACCGCTGCTTTTGTGGAGATCACATGCCAATAATCTGTATACAAACTGGCTGAATTATTACGTTTATCAGTGTACGCCATATGATTTGGAAGGGACACCGTTTTAATGGGGGATTTTAAAGGGAAAGACTGGGAAATGTGATAAAATGCAGGAATAAACAAATGTATATTTTATTAGCAGTTTTAGCAGTGATTGTTGGTATATGTCTTTTTGCTTTTTCTAATAGAATAGCAAAAAACAGTACAGTAGGAATTGGTATTAAAATAATTGGAATTATCCTAATCGTATTTGGAATAATTATGGCATGGCTATTACTCTCTGGGGAAATAGTTTTGCTCTATCAAAAAACTGAAAAATTTCAATAAGTAAAAATTGAAACAAACCTATATTTCTTGTTGCGGGAGTTGCAACTATGCTATTAGAAAATGAAAGAATCAAGAAAAAGAAATAGATAACTTCCAGCGTATAGCAGACAGCTTTTAAAAACTGTCTGCTTTTCTTCGCTATTTTAAATCTTGTTTTTTAAATAACAGAAGTCCCAGCCTGGTAAAAACAATAATTTCAATGAGATTCATCATTAGAAATTCCCAGTGATGGGATGCGTTTTTGAATATCAGGGAATTTTCGGCTTTCATATCGGCTGTTTCATATTGCATCTCAGGCTGGTATTTTGCCTGTGCAAAAGGGGAAATCAGCATATGCCCATTTGCCAGGGTTCTTTCCAATCCTTTGATATAAAGAACATTTTCCGTAGCAGTTCCGTCTTTCTCCACACGATATTCTTCCTGTTTTAAATCTGAGACTGTATTTCCACCAAGCTGCAGACCTAATATAGTTAGACATAAGGCAACTGCAATGCTGCTTAGGCGTTTGTGCATAAGCATAGTAATCATGGTAAAGAGTGCGGCAATGACTGCTACACAAACAAAGCACAGAATACATTCCATAAAGAATTCATGAAAGGTAATTCCAAAGGATAAGGCAGTTATTTTAGCCAAAAGAAGAATACTGCCAATATCTGTAACCAGAAGAAGAAAGCCGCATAGGATGGATATTAACATTTCTGTAAGGTAAATTTGGCTTCGGCTGTAGCCTGCCATGATTTTGTTGTTTATGGTGCGGACTTCAAACTCCTGTCCTATGTGTAAAGGGATGAAGATGGACAGAAATATACAGATGACCGGTGTATTCTCAAAGAAAAAACCGCTTGCGGTTATGGTAAAACCATAGGAACTTAATACTATTCCATACAGATTAAGCCAATGGGAATACATGCGGCAATCCATAAGAAAGGCGAAAGTATTGCTCTTTTACATTCTATAGAAAATAATTTTTTCATGTTAAAGTCCTCCTTTGACTATGCGAAATTTTCAAAGTAGAAGGTTTCTAAATCTGTTTTTAAGACCTCATTTGAAAATTCTTTTATTAAAATTCCGTTTTTTAAAAATCCATAATGAGTGGCAACTTTTTGCAGCTCTCCCAGTATGTGACTGGATATCAAAATTGTCTTGCCATAGTTCTGATTCAACTCAACCAGCAGGGCGCGTATTGCCTGATACCATCCGGATCTAAACCGTTCAGCGGCTCATCTAAGATTAAAAAATCAGGGTTTCCAACAAGAGCCATTGCCAGACCTAATCTTTGTTTCATGCCAAGAGAATAGTTTCTGACAGGTTTTCTGGAATCAGGCAAGCCTACAAAGGTTAACAGTTTTTTGATATCAGTTTCTTTTGCTCCCAATAGATTTTTTTGATAAGTTAAGTTTCGGTATGCACTGTACATGGGATAGCATGCCGGGGCTTCAATCAGCGCACCGATTTTTAAATCTTTTTCTGCATGGACAGAACCGGAAGTCTGTTTTTGAAGGGTTGCTAAAATGCTCATCAAGGTGGTTTTGCCAGCTCCGTTATTGCCAATCAGCCCATAAATGGCGCCTCTTGGAATGGATAGGGAAACCTGATTCAGTGCGGTTGTTGTTTTGAACTGTTTTGTTAATTGATGGGTTTTGATTAAATAATCCATAAGCCTTCTCCTTTCAAATAGCAAATGGTTTGCGCTTCTCTTATAGGAGCATCATATTCCAAAGCAGGAACAAGATAAAGCAAAAGGCTATTTACAGGGCGCTAAGCTCTCTTTACATCCCATGTAAACTACAATTTGCTTGTGATATAGGGGAGACTATGGCATACTACATCTATACAGATTGAACATTAAGGGGTAAATGATAATGACAGTGGCAGAAATGATAAAAGAGACCAGGACTTCTTCAAATATGACGCAGGAGGAATATGGATTAAAATTAGGCGTGTCAAGACAGACTGTATCAAGCTGGGAAAATGGACGGAGCATGCCTGACTTGCAGATGCTTATTGATATCTGTAATATGTATCACATTTCCCTGGACAAATTGCTGAATGAAGACAACAAGTTTGTAAATAAAATTGACTTTTACAGACGCATTGGGAAAATTTTAAAAATTGTTTCCATGTGCCTGGGCATAGGAATTGTAATCTATATGCTTGCATTTGCCAGGTGGAAAATCGTGGCAGCAGACAAGAATGAAGCATTTGCAAACAATGTAAAAGAGTTGGGCTTTGTTCTGGAAGATGGAGTTTACTCCATGGAAGAAAATGGTGTTTCCTTTCAACTTCCCAATCAAAAGCTGCCATTTTTCAGAGATGATTTTTATGTGAAAAACAGTTTTGCATATCTGGAAATTGATACCACAGAAATCAGTATTCAGGTATTCGATGAAGTAAATACAGTCAACATTACCTTTAACCATAATCGGTCATTAGAAGGAACCTGGACGAAAACGGGAGAACTTAAAATCATCGAAAGCACGTTAAATGAGAAAGAAACAGAGATGCTAAGACAAAATGAAAAAGTGATTAAGGAAGCATCCCAGGAACTGTTGGCAATACATAATTCAGTGTATGATTATTAAGAGAGATGAGAAGGAGCAGAGATGATACAACAAGTTTATGAGAAAAAGGAAAAGCAAACCATTGTGAGGACATTCTAGAAGCACTTCCGGAATGGTTTGGAATTTCTTCGGCAAGAGAGGAGTATATTGCAGAAAGTCCATTACAGACTATTTTTGCTGCTTTTGATGGCAAGAAACCAGTTGGATTTTTGTGTTTAAAAGAGACTGGAAAAGATACCGTAGAACTTCTGGTTATGGGGGTGCTGAAAGAATACCAAAGACTTGGAATCGGGAGAGCGTTGTTTGCAGAGGCAAAAAAATGGGGCGCTTTCAGGGGATATTCCTTTATGCAGGTGAAAACAGTGGAAATGGGAAGGTATCAGGAATATGATGCGACAAATCTTTTTTACCGGAACCTTGGATTTAAAGAATTTGAAGTATTTCCTGATTTGTGGGATGAGTGGAACCCATGTCAGGTTTATGTGATGAGTCTGTAGATAAAAGAGAAAAAAGAGAAATCTGGAAGGAAACAATCTATGAAAGAGATAATTAACAATAAAGTGCAAACATTGCTTACAAAAGAGTTTTATTGTAAATTTCAAGAATTAGAAGAAGAGCGCATTGTATATTCCATTCATCCCAAAGCTGAACACCCTTATATTAAAATAATGGCTTATAAGACTGTGTAGTTGTTTGTACATCAAAAGGCTTATCTGCAAATATAAAGTCTCTTTTACATGGAAAAAGCAGAGATGAAATTTTTGAATTACCATTGGTGTATGGTCAGACAATTCACTATGTTCCAGATATTTATCATAATGGGGAAACATCAATATCTACAGACTATGAAATAGAAGTTCTTCTGGGTAAAGAAATTTTATCCTTGAAAGGAATAGAAGGATTTGAAAATTCTTTAATGTTTGATGAAAATGGATATACAGCAACAAAAGCAGTTTGCATTGTGCGAGAGCACAATAAGATTATTGGAATATCAGGAGCAGCGGAGTCATCTGTAGATGGGTTATGGGAAGTAGGGATAGATGTTTTACCTGAATACAGAAATTGTAGAATTGGTACACAATTAGTAAAGAAATTGACGGATGTGTTATTGGCAAAAAATATAGTTCCTTTTTATTCTGCTTCTGTTACCAACATTGGTTCTCAAATGGTAGCAAGCAGATGCGGATATATACCAGTCTGGGTTGATACTTTTGGAACCATATTTGATGGAACTTCGGTTTATCAGGATATATTATGCGGCTTGGATATAGAATTTTTGAAATGACAGTTAGAGCATTGGGATGATGAGGTGACTCCAATAGATGAAGCACGTCATACCATTGTCTTTTTGAGTGAAATTGGAGAGCATACATACTGGATGTTGCCTGTGGAACAGGAGCTATGTTTGAAGCATATCAGGAAAAAAGACCAAAACATGTTACAGATATTGATTTATCTGAGAAGATGGCAGAGTCGCTATTGCACGAAGAAGCTGATATCAGAAAGGTAAACTCAGGATTACCGATATGGTATCAGCTTTTTCCTGATTTTTAAAAACTTGACAAGTCAATTTAAGCTGTCTATAATATATTTGACATATGAAGAACAGGAGGAATTATGGAAAATCGAGTGTTAGGAAGAAGCATTGCGATTCTTCATCGGAGAGAACAAAAGTATATGATTCAGACCATGAAGGAATATGGCATTGGTTATTCCAGTTATAATTTTTTATTTTATTTGTCTGCATATCCCGCAGCAGCCAGAAGGAGATGTGCGAAAATATGGCGGTGGATGAAGCGCTTGCTGTGAGGACTATGAAGAAACTGCAGGAACAGGGGCTCATTGAAAGAAAGAAGTCAGAAGAAGATGCCAGGTCCTATGCCATTTATCTTACAGAGAAAGGTGAAGCAGTGATTCCCAAATTGAGAAAAGCGCTGGCAGGATGGTGGTCGCAGATTTTGTCTGTATTAACGGAAGATGAGCAGCAGGCGATGATTCATGGAGTGGAAAAAATGGCGCTCCATTCCAGGGAAGTGCTTCGTAATGCAAAAGAACAGCAGGAGGAAATTCATGGCAGAAACAAAGAATAATCCCCTTGGAACAGAACCTATTGGAACTTTGCTTGCAAGATTTGCGATTCCCAGCATTATTGCCATGCTGGTAAGTTCCCTTTACAATATTGTAGATCAGTTTTTTATTGGAAGAAGTGTGGGAATGCTGGGAAATGCGGCTACCAATGTAGCATTTCCGCTGACGATTACCTGTACAGCCATTTCTCTTCTGTGCGGAATTGGAGGAGCAGCGAATTTTAATCTTTCTATGGGAAGAAAAGAGAAAGAGAAAGCAGTGAAATTTGCCGGAGGGGCTATTGGTATGATGCTGACTCTGGGGGTTTTGCTTTGTATTGTGGCACAGGTTTTTCTGGAGCCTATGATGCGGGCTTTTGGAGCCACAGATAAAATTTTGGATTATGCGTTGACTTATACAGGGATTACGTCTCTTGGCTTTCCGTTTTTGATTGTGACCACAGGAGGCAGCAACTTAATCCGGGCAGACGGAAGTCCGAAATTTTCTATGATGTGTACGCTGACCGGCGCTATTATTAATACGATTTTGGACCCGTTGTTTATTTTTGGACTGGATATGGGAATGGCAGGAGCAGCCTGGGCTACGATTATCGGACAGGTTGTGTCAGGACTGATGGTACTGGGGTATTTGTCTGGATTTAAAACAGTACACATTCCTCTGAAAACATTGATTCCCTCCAGGGCTGCATGGATTCCCATTCTTTCATTGGGAGTTGCGCCTTTTTGCAATCAGCTTGCCATGATGATTGTGCAGATTGTTATGAATAATACCCTGACTTATTATGGAGGGCAGTCTTCTTATGGAAGTGATATTCCTTTGGCATGCGCAGGTATTATTTCCAAGGTTGGAATGATTTTCTTTGCTATTGTGATTGGGATTTCCCAGGGGATTCAGCCGATTATCAGCTATAATTATGGTGCAGGAAATTATGACAGAGTAAAGAATACTTATAAAAAAGCAGTGACAGCAGCCATAGGGATTTCGGTTGTGGCATTTTTGCTGTTCCAGTTAGCTCCAAGACAGATTATTGGAATTTTTGGTTCGGGAAGTGAAGAATATTTTCTTTTTGCAGAGAAGTTTTTCAGGATTTATATGTTCTTTACTTTTATCAATGGAATTCAGCCTATTACAGCAAATACCTTTACTTCCATTGGGAAAGCGGGAAAAGGTGTATTTTTATCTCTTACCAGACAGATTATTTTTCTGTTGCCCTTATTGATTATCCTGCCTGTATTTATTGGGATTGAGGGCGTTATGTTCTCAGCGCCAGTGGCAGATGGAATTGCGGCTGTGCTTTGCATTTACTTTATTCGGAAAGAATTTAAGCATATGGGTGCAAGGGCTTAATTTCCTTATACTCATAAGAAAAAGGTGCGTCTCTTTTATGAGAGACAGCACCTTTTTTCGAATCTTTAAGCCATATATTTTTTCAAAGTAGCTCTTACAGCGCCAGGTCCGGCAATTTCTTCTAAGAACATGTTTTCGATTCTTTCACCAATTCCGGCTTCGTATAAGTCAATGCCAAAGATGTTTACATTGGAGAGAATGGATTTCAACTGTCCATTGTAAGAAGCAGGATTTCCAACTTCGATTCCGGCAAGCGCTTTGGTCAGTTCTTCCAGCATTGGGTCAGCAGAACGCTCAAAAGCATTTCCTTCATCATCCACGCCCAAGAGATATCTGCACCATCCCGCAATCGCCAGAGGGATAGCCGTTAATTTCTTTGCATCTCCATACTGTGCCACATAGGATTTAATGGTTTCCCCATAGCGGATGCCAACTTTCTGTGAAGTATCCGTAGCAATACGCTGTGGTGTGTCAGGCATAAATGGGTTCGGGATACGAACATTGATAACTTCGTCTACAAAGTCAGCAGGGGAGAGGATACCTGGGTCTGTCACCACTGGCATACCTTCTACAGGTCCGATCTGGTGAACCAGTTTGTTTAACTGTTCGTCTTTCATTTCATCTGCAATTAAAGTATAGCCCAGTACGCAGCCATACACAGCCAGTGCTGTATGCAGAGGATTCAAACAGGTGGTAACTTTCATACGTTCTACTTTATTTACGGTGTCTCTGTCTGTGAGGTAAACACCTGCTTTTTCCAGAGCTGGTCTTCCATTAGGGAATTTATCTTCAATTACCAGGTACTGAGGTCCTTCTGCATTTACAAAAGGAGCGATATAGGTTCTCTTGGAAGTAATCACAGGGGCAATGTCTTCCACACCTGCTTTTTCCAGGTCTTCACATACAGAATCTGCTGGTCTTGGTGTGATTTTATCAATCATGGACCATGGGAAGGAAACCTGTTTTTCATCAGACAGATATTCCACAAACCCTTCTTCTACAAAACCTTTTGCCAGCCATTCTTTTGCCATGGTGAGAATGGAATTCTGCAGCTTTTCACCATTGTGGGAGCAGTTATCCATGGAAACAACAGCCAGGGGAGCTTTTCCGGCTTTATAGCGTTCATTTAATAAAGCACATACAACAGCCATAGCAGAACCGGCTTTTTCCGGGCCATTGTCAATGTCAGCCTGGATGAACGGGAAGAAGGCTCCGTCAGCTCCTTTTAATGCATAGCCCTTTTCTGTGATGGTAAAGGAAATCATCTGCAGTGCAGGATTTACGAAGATTTCTTTTAAGCGGTTCCATTCTTCTGGAACATTGGACTGTGCCTTGATGGCTCTGTAAGGGAACCAAGGACTTTTTTGTCTGTGGAACCGTCTGCCTTTAAGGTAACAGCCAGCACCAGATTATCGTAAGGTTTGTAGATTTTGTCTACCACATCAAAGTCAAAGGTTTCCACACAGGTAATCCCTTTGTCAGCTTCGCCTTTTTCCAGTAAGGTGTCAGCCAGTCCGCCGATAAAGATGCGGAAGATGTTTCCTGCTCCGAAGTGAACCCAGGCAGGAGCTTTTTTTGTGTTTTCAGCAACTTTTTTAATGTCATAGGATGGGAGAGCAATTCCTGCTGCTTCCCAGTCCTGTTTGTTTTTCAGACCTTCTAACGTTAATTTCATGATTTTTCCCTTCTTCGCTTTTTGCGATAACCGATTTATTTGGATTCTTTTTCCGCAGCTTCCCATAAGCCTCTCAGGTAGGCAGCACCAAGGGCGCGGTCATATAAGCCATAGCCCGGCATTGCTTTTTCGCCCCACATCATACGTCCGTGGTCCGGGCGGATTGGTCCGTCAAAGCCTGTGTCATGAAGGGCTTTCATGACTGCATACATATCAAAAGTACCGTCAGAGCTTAAATGAGCGCTTTCTTCGAAGTCACGCATGCCGTCATTGAAACGAAGGTTTCTTACGTGTGCAAAGTGGATTCTTCCTTTCAGCATGTGGATGGTGTCAATTAAATCATTGTTTAAGTTGGTTCCATAGGAGCCCATGCAGAAGGTAACACCATTGTGTTTGTTTGGAACCATTTCCATCATGCGTTTCAGTTTTGCCTGGGAGGAAATGATACGCGGCAGACCGAATACGCTCCAGGACGGGTCGTCCGGATGGATTGCCATGTTGATGTCATATTTATCGCAAACCGGCATAATGGCTTCCAGGAAATATTTCAGGTTTTCAAATAATTTTTCTTCGTCAATATCTTTGTAAAGTTCAAATAATTCTTTTACTTTTTCCATACGTTCCGGTTCCCAGCCCGGCATCACCGTACCGTTCATGTTGTCCTTGATGGAGTCGAACATGTTGTCCGGGTCCATTTTGTCTACGGTATCCTGGTTGTACGCAAGAACAGTAGTACCGTCTTCCCTGACTCTTGCCAGCTCTGTCCTGGTCCAGTCAAATACCGGCATGAAGTTGTAGCATACCATGTGGATGTCCGCTTTTCCCAGGTTTTCCAGTGTTTCAATGTAAGCGGCAATATCTTTGTCTCTTTCAGGAGCACCTGTTTTGATGGCATCGCTTACGTTTACACTTTCAATACCTGCCAGGTGAAGACCAGCGTCTTCTACTTCTTTTTTCATAGCCAGGATTTCATCCAGGGTCCACACCTCACCAGGTAATTTGTCATAAAGAGTTGTGATGATGCCTGTTACATAGCAGCTCTGTTTAATCTGCTCCAGAGTAACCGTATCGTGATTTTTTCCGTACCAGCGCATTGTCATTTCCATAATTTATTTCCTCACTTTCGTTGTGCTTGTTGATAGTTAGTATTATAGTTTCTTACCAAAATAATTCAAATTGATAAGTTTGTTGTATATATTGCAAAAGTTGCGGTTTCATATTAAAATAAATGCAACGTAAAAGGGAAGGGGATTACAAAATGAAGAAGAATTATAAGACTGATTTTATTACCCGCCAGTATATGCTGTCCAAAGATTTTGAAATTTATTACTATAGTGACCGTCATCTGGGAAGTATGGATAGTCATTTTCATAATTATTATGAGGTATACTTTTTTCTGGAAGGAAATGTATCTATTTTAATTCGGGATAAGCTGTTTCCACTGAAGGCAGGAGATGTGGTAGTTCTTCCGCCGGGAGTTCCTCACAAGGCAGTGATTCATGATGAGAATATGCCATATAGCCGCTTTGTTTTCTGGATTAGTATGGATTATCTTCAGCAGGTGCGAAAAATGTCGGAAGATTATTATTATATTATTCAATGTGCGGCAGAGAAGAAGCAATATATCTATCACAATGAACCAGTCCCTTTTACAGCTCTCCAGTCTAAGATTTTTCATTTAATTGAAGAAATACATTCAGAGCGTTTTGGGAAGGAACCTAAGGTTTTTATAAGCATTTGCGATTTACTGCTCCAGCTTAACCGCATGGCTTATGAACAGAACAATCCAAGAAAGAGAAGAGAAGATCAGGACTTATATCATAATCTGCTGGATTATATTGACAATCATCTGGAACAGGAGATTTCGCTGGATTCTCTGGCAAAAACTTTTTATGTAAGCAAATTTCATATTGCACATATTTTCAAAGAAAACACAGGAATTGCCATTCATCAGTATATTATGAAGAAACGTCTGGCAGCCTGTCAGGATGCAATTTTAAGCAATATCAGTATCAGTAAGGCATATTTAATGTTTGGATTCAAGGATTACTCCAACTTCTACCGGGCATTTAAGAAAGAATTTGGGATTTCGCCAAAGGAGTATCGTGATATGAAGGTGCAGATAGAGGCGCGGGAGCATTAGAAGGAAATGAAAAATTATAGGGATTTTTGGCTTGGGGGGAGAGCAAGTGCGAGGGGGATTCGGGGCAAAAGCAGAGACAAGAAGCTTAAAATGCCCCATGCGGGGGTAAAAAAGATAGAACTTGTGTGGATTTTGCCCCGGAAGCATAACAAAAGGCAAGAAAAGAGGGCAAAAGTGTAGACAAGAAGCCTAAAATGCCCCACATAGGGGCAAAAGGTAGAGTTTGTTAGAGATTTCATCCAAGAAGCACAACAAAAGGCAAGAAAAGAGTCAAAAGCAGGGGAAGAAGCCATCAATACCCACGTCAAGGGCAAAAAGAGAGATGGCAGGGGTCTTATGCCCCTGCTAAAATGTTACCCCCAGACATAAATTTCTCTGCTTTCACAAGAAATAGTGTGTAATCAATTCCTGTACATTCTGTGCACTGAGGGGATGTTCTTTGGTTTCGTAGGTGGTGATGAGATTGATCGTGGGCAGAATGCCATGACAGGCATAGGTTTGAAGTTTGCTAAAGGCATTTTGTGAATAAGCAGGAGAATCCATCATGCCGAAATGTTCCCAGTAGAAAAAGCTTCCGTTTTCCGGATGGCGTATCGTAAAGTCGGGGAAAAAAGTTTTGGAATCAAGCGTGAGAATACATTCATAGCGGAAAGGAATCTTGTTGGTGCAAAGGGCAGTATCAATGATAACTTCTGATTTAGAACGCAGGAGATGGCCAGATATAGATGTGCAGGAAAGCTGCTCTGGATGGGAAGGATTTGTTTCATAAGAAGCAGAAGCCCAGATGGCGAGTTCTTTGGACAGTGTGGAAAAAGATAGGCGTTGATGGCATCTCTTTCAGCAGTCAGATACTTTAGCTGAAGCTGACAATAATCCTTCAAAGCCAGATTTTCTGCCAGAATTTCCTGGGATTTCGGAAGATAAGTATAAGAATGATTCAGACTGTGATACCACTTAAAGCGTTTCCCGTTTTTAGTACACACAAGCTTTCCAGGCGGAAGAAGAGAAAGTTTCTCCTGAAGATTCAGAATTTCCTGGTCAAGATATTCTTTTCGTTTTAACAATAATTTATAGTAAATAAGCAACACCTCCGTTTTATTGTTCTGAAAAAATGTAAGTGATGAAGATACTATATTACAAAAATATGAGCAGGAAAAGAGAAAAAGTATTGTCCGGTTCAAAAAGAACAGAACAATACCTTCTCCTGTTTCAAGATTTAATTATCTTCCTCTGTCATTGTATAAACCTGGCGTTTTCTTGCCATTTCATCACTTGCCAGATATTCGTCATAAGTAGTAATTTTATCGATCAGCACACCGTTTGGAAGGATTTCCATAATACGGTTAGCAGTGGTCTGGACAATCTGGTGGTCATGAGAAGCAAACAGGATAACACCCGGGAACTTCATCATACCATTGTTCAGAGCTGTGATAGATTCCATATCCAGATGGTTGGTAGGCTCATCAAAAATCAGGATATTGGCGCCGGAAATCATCATTTTTGATAAGAGACATCTCACCTTTTCACCACCGGAGAGTACCCGGACTTTCTTCACACCATCTTCACCAGGGAAAAGCATACGTCCCAGGAATCCACGTACATAAGTAGCATCCTTGATTTCTGAATAACCGGTAAGCCAGTCAGCAATGGTCAGATCATTATCAAATTCCTTGGTGCTGTCTTTTGGAAAATAAGCCTGTGAAGTAGTAACACCCCACTTATAAGTGCCCTCATCTGGTTCCATCTCTCCCATTAAAATCTGGAAAAGAACTGTTTTGGCACGTTCATTGCCACCTACAAAAGCGACTTTATCCTCACGTCCCAGGGTAAAGCTCAGGTTATCCAGTACCTTTACACCATCAATGGTCTTAGAAAGACCTTCTACCATCAATACTTCATTTCCAATTTCACGATTTGGGCGGAAATCAATATAAGGATATTTACGGCTGGATGGACGCATTTCATCCAACTGAATTTTTTCCAGGGCACGTTTTCTGGAAGTTGCCTGTTTGGATTTAGAAGCATTTGCAGAGAAACGGGAAATAAATTCTTGAAGTTCTTTGATTTTTTCTTCTTTCTTCCGATTGGCTTCCTTCATCTGCTTAATCAGAAGCTGGCTGGATTCATACCAGAAATCATAGTTTCCGGCATAGAGCTGAATCTTACCGTAATCAATATCAGCAGTATGAGTACATACCTTATTTAAGAAATAACGGTCATGAGATACCACGATAACTGTGTTATCAAAGTTAATAAGGAATTCTTCCAGCCATTCAATAGCATCCAGATCCAGGTGGTTGGTAGGCTCATCCAGAAGCAGGATATCAGGATTTCCAAAAAGCGCCTGGGCAAGAAGCACTTTCACCTTCTGACTTCCGTTTAATTCAGACATCTGGGTATAATGAAGCTCTGTTTCAATACCAAGACCATTTAACAGCATGGCAGCATCAGACTCTGCTTCCCATCCGTTCATTTCTGCAAATTCACCTTCCAGTTCACTGGCGCGGATTCCGTCCTCATCTGTGAAGTCTTCTTTTGCGTAGATGGCTTCTTTTTCCTTCATAATATCATACAGACGCTGGTTTCCCATAATAACCGTGTCCAGAACAGGAAAAGCATCATATTTAAAATGATCCTGCTGCAGGAAGGACAGACGCTGTCCGGGCGTAATGGTAATATTTCCGTTGGTGGTTTCTAACTGGCCGGAAAGAATCTTTAGAAAGGTAGACTTTCCTGCGCCATTGGCACCGATGAGGCCATAGCAGTTTCCTTCGGTAAATTTAATATTAACATCCTCAAACAGTGCTTTCTTACCTAATCGTAATGTAACATTATTTGCTGCAATCATGTTTTATTTTCCCTCACTTATTTAAAAAGAACAATTTTATGCATAATCTCTTTCATTGTACCGTAAAATAAGGATTTTGCAAGTGTTTCTTGGAAATTCTTTTACGAAAATTACTTGATAAATTAAGTACAGATAGGTATAATAGCAGAGAAACCAAAGGAACACAGAAGAGAACAGAGGGGAATAAATCCATGTTAATTACAAGAGAATGCGATTACGGTGTAAGAATTGTGCGTGCCCTGGCAAAAGGGGAAAAGATGTGTGTCAATCAGATTTGCGAAAAAGAAGACCTTACCCCGGCCTTTGTATATAAGATATTGAAGAAACTGGAAAAAAAGGAAATTGTCAGGAGTTTTCGTGGAAGTAATGGGGGATATGCGCTGAAAAAAAGTATTGGAGAACTGACACTTTTGGATGTTTATCTGGCAGTGGATCCGGAATTTTATATGATAGAGTGTATGAAGCCAGAGAAAAGCTGTATTCACAATACAGGAGACTGCAGCTGTAAAGTGCATCGGGAACTGAACAGAATCCAGTCTGTACTTATAAAAGAATTATCTTCAAAATCAATTTTGGAAATTATGGGAGAAAAAGAAGCATAAAGACATGTTTTTTTAGAAAAACATTACATTTTCTGCTGTTTTACAAATGGACAGGCTTCAGAAATCGTGCTATAATTTCATATAGACTTCGTGAGCGAAGTAGAATATTGTTCAAAAACAACAATTTTCAAGGAGGAAAAAATCAAATGGCTAGAAAGATGAAAACCATGGATGGTAACCATGCAGCAGCTCATGCTTCATATGCATATTCAGATGTTGCGGCTATCTATCCTATTACCCCTTCATCCGTAATGGCAGAAGCTACAGATGAGTGGGCAACACAGGAAGAAAGAACATTTTCGGACAGGAAGTACAGGTTACAGAAATGCAGTCTGAAGCTGGTGCTGCAGGTGCAGTTCACGGCTCCTTAGCAGCAGGTGCCCTGACTACTACATATACAGCATCTCAGGGTCTTCTGTTAATGATCCCAAACCTTTACAAAATTGCTGGTGAGCAGTTACCAGGCGTTATCAACGTATCTGCTCGTGCGCTTGCAAGCCATGCACTTTCTATTTTCGGTGATCACTCTGACGTATATGCTTGTCGTCAGACAGGATGCGCTATGCTGTGTGAATCTTCCGTACAGGAAGTTATGGACTTAACTCCAGTTGCACACTGCGCTGCAATCAAAGGAAAAGTTCCATTCATCAACTTCTTCGACGGATTCCGTACTTCTCATGAAATCCAGAAGATTGAAACATGGGATTACGAAGATTTAAAAGATATGGTAGATATGGACGCTGTTGACGCATTCCGTAAACATGCATTAAATCCAAATCATCCATGCCAGAGAGGTTCTGCTCAGAACCCTGACATCTTCTTCCAGGCAAGAGAAGCATGTAACCCATACTATGATGCTCTTCCGGCATTAGTACAGGAATACATGGACAAAGTAAATGAAAAAATCGGAACAAACTACAAACTGTTCAACTACTATGGTGCTGAAGATGCTGAACATGTAATCATTGCTATGGGTTCTGCTTGTGAAACAATCGAAGAAACAATCGATTACTTAATGGCAGCAGGCAAAAAAGTTGGTCTTGTTACTGTTCGTCTTTACAGACCATTCTCTGCTGAAGCATTAGTAAACGCTATTCCTGAATCTGTAAAACAGATTACAGTATTAGACAGAACAAAAGAACCAGGTGCTCTTGGTGAACCATTATACTTAGACGTTGTTGCTGCACTGAAAGGTACAAAATTCAACGATACACCAGTATTCACAGGCCGTTACGGTTTAGGTTCCAAAGATACTACACCTGCTCAGATCGTTGCTGTATATGAAAACACAACAAAACAGAAATTCACAATCGGTATTGTGGATGATGTTACAAACTTATCTCTGGAAGTTGGTGCTCCACTTGTTACTACACCAGAAGGAACAATCAACTGCAAATTCTGGGGATTAGGTGCTGACGGTACTGTTGGTGCTAACAAGAACTCCATCAAGATCATTGGTGACAACACAGACATGTATGCTCAGGCATATTTTGATTACGACTCTAAGAAATCCGGCGGTGTTACAATGTCTCACCTTCGCTTTGGTAAGAGCCCAATCAAATCCACATACCTGATCAAACAGGCTAACTTTGTTGCATGCCACAACCCATCCTATGTAAACAAATACAACATGGTTCAGGAACTTGTTGATGGCGGTACATTCTTATTAAACTGCCCATGGGATATGGAAGGTCTTGAAAAACATTTACCAGGACAGGTAAAAGCATTCATCGCTAACCACAACATCAAATTCTATGTAATTGATGGTATTAAGATTGGTAAAGAAATCGGACTTGGCGGACGTATCAATACAGTTCTTCAGTCTGCATTCTTCAAACTGGCTAACATCATTCCGGAAGAACAGGCTATCGAATTAATGAAAGCTGCTGCAAAAGCTACTTACGGAAGAAAAGGTGACGCTATCGTTCAGATGAACTATGACGCTATCGATGCAGGTGCAAAACAGGTTGTTGAAGTTCAGGTTCCGGAAAGCTGGAAAGACTGTGCTGATGAAGGTCTGTTCATGGCTCACGCTGAAGGCGGACGCAAAGATGTTGTTGATTTCGTAAACAATGTTCAGGCAAAAGTAAATGCTCAGGAAGGTAACACATTACCTGTATCTGCATTCACAGAATATGTTGACGGTACTACACCATCCGGTTCTTCTGCATTTGAAAAACGTGGTATCGCAGTAGATATCCCTGTATGGCAGCCAGAAAACTGTATCCAGTGTAACCGTTGTGCATATGTATGTCCTCACGCTGTAATCCGTCCAGTAGCTATGACAGATGCTGAAGTTGCAGCAGCTCCAGAAGGAATGAGAACATTACCTATGACTGGTATGGCTGATTACAAATTCGTTATGACTGTATCTGCTTATGACTGTACAGGATGTGGTTCTTGTGCAAATGTCTGCCCAGGTAAGAAGGGTGCAAAAGCTCTTGTTATGCAGAACATGGAAGCAAATGCAGGCGAACAGAAATTCTTCGATTATGGTGTAACATTACCAATCAAAGAAGATGTTGTTGCTAAATTTAAAGAAAATACAGTAAAAGGTTCTCAGTTCAAACAGCCATTACTTGAGTTCTCAGGAGCTTGTGCTGGTTGTGGTGAAACACCTTACGCTAAATTGATCACACAGTTATTTGGTGACAGAATGTACATTGCTAACGCAACAGGATGTTCTTCTATCTGGGGTAACTCCTCACCATCTACACCATATACTGTAAATGCAAAAGGACAGGTCCTGCATGGTCTAACTCCTTATTCGAAGACAATGCTGAATTCGGATATGGTATGTTATTAGCTCAGAAAGCTATCCGTGGCGGATTAAAGACAAAAGTTGAATCTGTAATGGCTAGCGAAAATGCTTCTGAAGAAGTAAAAGCAGCTTGCCAGGAATGGTTAGACACATACAACAGCGGTGTAACAAACGGTGCAGCTACAGATAAATTAGTTGCAGCATTAGAAGGATGCGACTGTGATGTATGCAAAGATATCGTAAACAACAAAGATTTCTTAGCTAAAAAATCTCAGTGGATCTTCGGTGGTGACGGTTGGGCATACGACATCGGCTTCGGCGGTGTTGACCATGTATTAGCTTCCGGACAGGATATCAACGTAATGGTATTCGATACAGAAGTTACTCCAACACAGGTGGTCAGTCTTCTAAATCTACACCAACAGGTGCTATCGCTCAGTTCGCTGCAGGCGGTAAAGAAGTGAAGAAGAAAGATATGGCTTCCATCGCAATGAGCTACGGTTATGTATATGTTGCTCAGATTGCTATGGGTGCTGACTTCAACCAGACTGTAAAAGCAATTGCAGAGGCTGAAGCATATCCAGGACCATCACTGATCATTGCTTACGCTCCATGTATCAACCATGGTATTAAGAAAGGTATGAGCAAAGCTCAGACAGAAGAAGAATTAGCAGTTAAATGTGGATACTGGCATAACTTCCGCTTCAATCCAGCAGCAGAAAACAAATTCTCACTGGATTCCAAAGCACCATCAGAAGAAGGATACCAGGAATTCTTAAACGGCGAAGTTCGTTACAACTCTCTGCAGCGCTCTAACCCAGAGAAAGCAGCTAGACTGTTCGCTAAGAACGAAGCTGAAGCTAGAGCTAGATATGAATATCTGAACAAACTGGTTACTCTGTACGGAAAAACTGAATAATTCAGATTCTTATATCCATTAAGATAATAGAGGACTCCTGCACAAGGCTTATGCCAGGTGCAGGGGTCTTTTTCTGTTAAATTACGGAGATTTAACAGAAACAACTTTATCCTTTTTTGAATTCATGGTATTATTATGATAATCAAAGTATTTTACAGGAGGAGAAAACATGCCGGCGTTTTATGCACATAGCCGTTTCGGGACCAGAGTAGAGGGAAAGATGGAAGGAGAGCTAAAGGAACTGATTCAGAAGTACCGCAGACAGTTTGAGATAGGACTTCAGGGGCCGGATTTATTTTTCTTTTACCGAGCCTATGCTTCCAACCCGGTGTCCAGATTCGGAATCTACCTTCATGGTGTTTCAGCATATCCATTTTTTAAGTATGGGGTAAAAGTAGTGAAAAAGGCAGGAAGAGACAGTCCGGAGTATGCTTATCTCATGGGATTTCTCTGTCATTTTGTTTTAGACAGTGAATGTCATCCTTATGTGGGGGAGATGATTGGGAAAACAGGAGTACAGCATATGGAAATAGAAGAGGAATTTGAAAAATTCCTGCTGCGCATGGATAGGAGAAATCCATTTACCTATCCCATTGCAAAGCTGGTTCCAACAGATAAGGTGACAGCAAAAGCCATTGCAAAATTTTATCAGCCATGGACAGAAGAACGGTAAGAGGGGCTCTTCGTTGGTTAAAATTTGTGAAAAAACTCTTTACCCAGGAGAAGCCGTGGAAGCAGAAGGGGATTAATGAGATTATGAAAGCAGTGGGAAAATATGAACAATATAAAGGAGTTATGAATCAGTTGAAGGATAATCTCGACTGTAGAGAAAGCAATCTGGGATTGCTCAAACGAAGTAATCAAGCAGAAGAACTTGCAGTACAGATGCTTTCTGCATTGGACAGTTGTATTCAGACAGGAAAGGCTTTGCCAGAACGACTGGACAGGAATTTTGAATGAGAAAGGAAAGGGGAAATGGAATGAAAAAGATGAAATTGACAAAATTGGAGAAATTCTGGGTTTTATATGATGTAGGAAATTCAGCTTTTATTATGCTGGTATCTACGATTATTCCTATTTATTTTAATTATCTGGCTGGAAAAGAGGGAATTTCGGAAGTAGACTATTTGGCATATTGGGATATGCGGCTTCTGTTGCTACAATTCTGGTGGCATTTATTGGTCCGGTTCTAGGAACCATTGCAGATACAAAAAATTTTAAAAAGCCTATGTTTACCATTACCATGTTGGTGGGAATCTTTGGTTGTGTAGCCTTGTCCATTCCGAATTCCTGGCTGGCATTTCTGGTGGTGTTTGTTATTGCTAAGGTGGGCTATAATGCCAGTGTGATTTTCTATGATTCTATGCTAGTGGATATTACCACACAGGAGCGTATGGATACGGTATCTTCCCATGGATATGCATGGGGTTATATTGGCAGCTGCATTCCTTTTGTGATTTCTTTGATATTTGTTCTCATGTATGAGAAACTTGGGATTACTATGCAGATGGGAATGACTTTAGCCTTTTGTCTCAATGCAGTGTGGTGGTTTGTAGTAACCCTTCCCTTGCTACGAAGTTATAAGCAAAAATATTATGTGGAGCTGCCCAAACATCCAGTAAGGGACAGCTTTGGACGTCTGGGAAAAACTCTGGGAGATATTAAAAAAGAAAAACATATCTTTTTATATCTGCTTTCCTTTTTCTTTTTTATTGATGGAGTATACACCATTATTTCCATGGCGACTGCTTATGGAAGTTCTCTTGGTTTAGATAGTACAGGACTTTTACTGGCACTTCTGGTAACACAGATTGTAGCATTTCCTTGTGCTCTTCTGTTTTCTAAATTATCGAAGCAATATGAGACAAGCCTTTTAATTAAAGTATGTATTTTGGCATATACAGGTATTTCCTTGTTTGCCATTCAGCTGAATAAGCAGTGGGAATTTTGGTTCTTGGCGGTTATGGTGGGGATGTTTCAGGGAGCAATTCAGGCATTGTCCCGTTCTTATTTTGCCAAGATTATTCCGGCAGAAAAATCAGGAGAATATTTCGGTATTTATGACATCTGCGGAAAAGGCGCATCTTTTATGGGCACTACTTTGGTAGGCGTGGTAGCGCAGATAACAAATGTAACAAATGCAGGAGTGGCCATGATTTCCGTTATGTTTGTCATTGGATTTTTACTGTTTTGTAAAGCTGCAAAAATGAATCAGGAACCAGAACGACGGAATTCAGATGGGGTACAGCCTCGGTAGCGACGAAACTGTCGGATAAAATAACTCATGTTTTCAAATCCAGTATTAAGAGCAATCTCAGTAATGGGAAGATTTGTGTTCAAAAGCTGGGCACAGGCCTGATTAATCCTGTATTCTGTTAAATAAGAAAAAGGTGTTTTTCCTGCCTTTTCCTTGAAAAATCGACAGAAATAATTTTTATTCATATGGATAGAAGCAGAGAGATCCTCTAGCGTGATTTTTTCCCCATAATGTGTCTCAATATAAGTAAATACAGGTTTTAGAGGATAAATCCCCCTGGTCTCATCTCGGGGGATTTTTGCTGCCTGGACAAAACTGTTATGAGAAAACAGAAGCTCCAGAATCTCCAGGAGAAGAATTTTAATGGAAAGGGGAGCAGGGCTAGTATCCAAATTTTGATATAAAAGGGCAGCTTTACTCATAAGTGCTCCCAGGTTATGGACTAGTTCCTGGGAAAGCGTGCGGCCATCCGGAAATAAGAGATTTCCCATAAGCAGAGGAGAGAGAAATTCATTTTGGCAAAGGTCATATTTAGAAAAACTTAGCAAGTCCAGTGGAAACAACAGGGCATAGTGATGGGAATACAGGCTATTTCCAAAAATACCATGAACAGTTCCAGGATTGATAAAGTAAACATGTCCCTCTTCTAAAAGATAGGATTCCTGTTCTGTACAAAGTTGTAAAGTTCCCTGGGTTACACAGAGAAACTCTACCTCATCATGCCAGTGGTAAGGGGCAAAATACTGTCCACAGTGGTCTGTTTGGGACAGAGCCTGGAATGGAAAATAAGGAGTTCCGTGAGGAGTTTCTGCTGGGATATTTTGTTTTTTTATAGACATTTTTTGACCTCCTTTTTTGTTTCAGCATACCATATTTTCCTGGAAGATACAAAGAAGAATTTTGTGAAAAAGTGAATATAGTACAATTAAGCAATAACATACTGCAAGCAGAAAACCCATAGATTCATTATGATAAAACTATGAAAATGCTTGAGAAAGAGAAGGTAAGAGAAATGAACAAAACATGGTGGAAAAACAGTGTAATCTATCAAATTTATCCTAGAAGTTTTGCAGACAGCAACGGGGACGGAATCGGGGATTTAAATGTATTACCGCGCATCTGGATTATCTAAAAGAGCTGGGAGTGGATGTTATTTGGCTGTCTCCTGTATATCAGTCTCCTAATGATGACAATGGGTATGATATTTCGGATTATCAGGCAATTATGAAAGAGTTCGGAACCATGGAAGATTTTGACCGGATGCTGTCTGAAATGCATAAGAGAGGGTTAAAATTGGTCATGGATCTGGTAGTAAACCATACCTCTGATGAACATCATTGGTTTATGGAAAGCAGAAAGAGTAAAGACAATCCTTATCGAGATTACTATATCTGGAAAGATCCAAAAGATGGCAAAGAACCAAACAACTGGGGCGCCTGCTTCGGCGGTTCTGCATGGGAATATGACAAAGAAACAGACATGTATTATCTCCATTGTTTCTCGAAAAAACAGCCGGATTTAAACTGGGAAAACGAGACTGTGAGAAAAGAAGTTTTCGATATGATGACCTGGTGGTGCGAAAAAGGTGTAGATGGTTTTCGTATGGATGTTATTAGTATGATTTCCAAGGATCCTGCATATCCAGACGGTGTGGTGCATGATAATCTTTACGGAGATAACAGTCCTTATGTATGTAATGGCCCTCGGGTTCATGAGTACCTTCAGGAGATGAATCAGAAAGTTTTATCAAAATTTGATTTAATTACAGTTGGAGAAGCAGCCGGAGTTACCATAGAAGAAGCAAAAAAATACGCAAACCTGGATGGCAGTGAACTGAACATGGTATTCCAGTTTGAACATATGGGTGTTGTGGAATGTGAACACGGGAAATGGACAGATAAGAGATTTGAACTGAAAAAATTAAGAGCAGTGTTGAATAAATGGCAGACAGAGCTGGAAGGAAAAGCATGGAACAGTCTATATTGGGATAATCATGACCAGCCCCGTGCAGTATCCAGATTTGGAAATGATGGGCCTATGTACCGAGAACTTTCTGCAAAAATGCTGGGAACCTGTCTGCATATGATGAAGGGAACTCCTTACATTTATCAGGGAGAAGAAATCGGTATGACCAATGCTTATTTTAAGAACCTGGAAGATTACCGTGACATTGAAAGCATCAATGCATATAAAGAATATACAGAAAACAACATTATGAACCCAGAAGAAATGATGAGTGCCTTAAAAGCTGTTAGCCGTGACAATGCCAGAACGCCAATGCAGTGGAATGACAGTGAAAACGCAGGCTTTACCACAGGTACTCCGTGGATTAAGGTAAATCCAAATTACCTTATGATTAATGCTAAGAGCGCACTGGAAGATAAAGACAGCGTGTTCTACTATTACCAGAAATTAATCAAACTACGTAAAGAAAACGAAATTATCATTGACGGTGTATTCAAAGGACTTCTGGAAGAAGATGAAAATATCTATGCATACGAAAGAATTCTGGAGGACCAGAAACTTTTAGTAGCATGCAATTTCAGCGGGAATACAGTAGCATGTGACCTGTTTGAGGCAGAAGAAGTGAAGAAAGGACAAGAACTAATTTCCAATTATACCTATCATGACAAAGGCGTGCTGAAGCCATATGAGGCGAGAGTGGTGCTGATTTAATTAATGAAAGAATGTGTGAAACCAGGGGGAGCTGCAGAACAGCTCCTCTCTAGTTTTCTAAGGCGTCTATAATCTGGGATGCTCTTAATGCCTGCTCTATAATGTGCCTCTCAGCAGCTTCTATCTGAGCATCCTCTTCCAGATGGAAGGAGGAATCTTTTAAGAAAGCACAAGAAAGCAGGTACACATAGTATTGGGAATCTGTCTGCTCCTGGGCAAGGATATCTCCCCGATTCTGCATTTCATTTGTGTTTTTTTCCTTGCCAAGAGTCATCTCTGCAAGATTTTCTAACATAATACAAAAATGCTCTTCATCCCAGGCGGATAGGTACATGCATTTACAGAGCCTCTGGTGAAAAAGGGATAATTGCTGTAACAGTCCATGAGTCTTTGAAACGTGTTTTGTGCCAGGAATCTTTAAAAAGATTTTGGTCACTTAGCGCCTTAATACATTTTTCTTGCCAGGCCATAAAATCCCCTCTCTCGTAATTGGATATATAAAAAGTATAAAGAAAGAAGAGAGAGAATACAATAGAAAAATCTGAAAAATGGAATCTCCATAACAGCAAAAAGATTTATATTTACGAAAAAAAGTTTGACAGAAGCAGAATTATGCATTATAATTGCCTCGTAAAAAAATAATGACGAAAAAGCAAAGGCGCTTTATCTGTTGAAAGACAGGTGAAGTGCCTTTTTTTCGTAAAGGAGGACCGAATTATGAGGATGACACCAAAAGAACAAGAAAAACTCTTACTGCATTTTGCAGGAAATCTTGCAAAGGAAAGACGGGAAAGAGGTCTGAAATTGAATTATCCGGAGGCAGTCGCTTATATCAGCTCCGAACTGCTTGAGATGGCAAGAGATGGAAAAGAAGTTACAGAACTTATGAATCTGGGAACCAAAATACTGACTAAAGAAGATGTTATGGAAGGAGTTGCTGATATGGTTTGTGAAGTACAGGTGGAAGCAACTTTTCCAGACGGAACGAAACTGGTAACGGTACACAATCCCATTCAATAGCGAGGAGGAAGCTACAATGAAAATCGGTGAAGTTATGCCCCTGAACGAGGAAATCATATTAAATGAAGGAAAAGAATGCTACACGATTCTTGTAAAGAATATTGGAGACCGGCCGGTGCAGGTTGGCTCTCATTATCACTTTTTTGAAGTAAACCGTTGTCTGGTTTTTGACAGAGAAAAGGCCTATGGATTTCGTTTGGACATCCCTTCCGGAACTTCTGTGAGATTTGAACCAGGAGAAGAAAAAGAGGTAGGTCTGACCGCCATTGGTGGAACCAGGAGAATTTTTTGGACTTAATGATCTGACCTGTGCACAAATATCAGAGTCTACAAAAACAGCTGCATTAGAAAAGGCAAAATTGAAAGGATTCATCAGATAGGGAGGAAAAACACATGAGTGTAAAAATAACCAGAGAAAAATATGCCATGATGTATGGCCCAACCACAGGAGACAGAGTACGCCTTGCAGATACAAGCCTAGTGATTGAAGTAGAAAAAGATTTTACAACCTACGGGGAAGAAAGCAAATTCGGAGGCGGTAAAACCCTTCGGGACGGTATGGGACAATCTGTGAAAACCACAAGTGCAGATGGGGATCTGGATATGGTGATTACAAATGCCCTGGTTGTAGATTATACGGGTATTTATAAAGCAGATATTGGAATAAAAAATGGATTGATATCGGGAATTGGAAAAGCAGGAAATCCATCTGCTATGGACGGCGTAACGCCAGGAATGACAGTAGGCGGTTCAACTGAGGTGGTTGCAGGTGAGGGACTCCTTCTGACAGCAGGAGGTATTGATACCCATATCCATTTCATATCACCGCAGCAGATTGAGTGTGCATTATACAGTGGCGTAACGAGTATGATTGGAGGAGGAACAGGTCCTGCAGACGGTACGAATGCGACTACCTGTACACCTGGTCCATGGAATATGGAGAGAATGCTGCAGGCAGCAGAGGAATATCCTATGAACCTCGGCTTTTTGGGAAAGGGAAACTGTTCTGATGAGAGAGTGCTTGCAGAACAGATAGAGGCCGGTGCTATGGGATTAAAAATCCACGAAGACTGGGGAGCTACTCCTGCGGCCATTCACCATTGTCTGAATACAGCGGATGAATATGATGTGCAGGTGGCAATCCATACAGATACTTTGAATGAAGGAGGATGTGTGGAAGATACCTTGGATGCCATTGCAGGACGCACAATTCATACCTATCATACAGAAGGTGCAGGCGGAGGACATGCACCGGATATTATACGTGCTGCAGCAGCGCTGAATGTACTTCCTTCTTCTACAAATCCCACGATGCCATATACTGTGAACACCCTGGATGAACACTTGGATATGCTAATGGTATGCCACCATTTGGATAAAAGGATTGCGGAGGATGTAGCTTTTGCAGATTCCAGAATCAGACCGGAAACAATCGCAGCAGAGGATGTTCTTCATGATATGGGTGTGTTCTCAATGATGAGTTCTGATTCTCAGGCAATGGGTCGCGTGGGAGAGGTTATTACCAGAACATGGCAGACTGCTCCAAGATGAAAGAGGAAAGAGGAGCGCTTGCAGAGGATGAAGGTCATGAAAATGACAACTTTCGTGTAAAACGTTATATTGCAAAATATACCATTAATCCTGCAGTTACCCATGGAATTTCCCAGTACGTAGGATCAGTAGAAAAAGGCAAGGTGGCAGACTGGTGCTTTGGAATCCTGTCTTTTTTGGAAGCAAACCAGATATGGTTATTAAGGGCGGCATGATTATTGCATCCAAAATGGGAGATGCCAATGCGTCCATTCCAACCTGTGAACCGGTGATGTACCGAATGATGTTTGCGGCACATGGAAAAGCAAAAACCACACCTGTCTTACCTTTGTATCACAGGCTGCTTTCAATGCAGATATTGCGGGAAAATACGGGCTGCAAAAAAGAGTAGTTCCAGTTTCCGGATGCAGAAATATTACGAAAAAAGATATGAAATATAACGATAAAACACCAGAAATCACAGTAAATCCGGAAACCTATGAGGTGCGTGTGGATGGTGCTGTGATTACGTCAAAACCAGCGGAAAAACTTCCGCTGACGCAGATTTACAGCTTATTTTAACAATATGGAAGGAGGGAAAATATGTTAGGTGTTTGCTTGCTCTTTGTGGGGATTGTCTTAATCCAGAATGGAATGTGTGCTTTATATAAAGTAGATGGGAAATCAACAGCGGTGATGAATATTCTGGTAGGCGGTCTATCTATTTTTATTAATGGAGTGAATCTGGTCAATGGCAGCTATTATGCTGCCGGAACCGGATTGTTGTTTGGTTTTACATACCTTTTTGTAGCATTTATGAAAATCGGAAATTTAAATCCAATTCCATTTGCCTGGTTTTCAACCTTTGTAGCAGTTAATGCTGTAATATTCGGAACAATAGAAGGAATTACAGGAAGCACAGAACTTGGAATTACAGCAGATTGGCGCTGGGCTGCTATCTGGTATCTATGGGCTGTTCTTTGGGGTACTTCTTTTGTGGAAGATATCTGCCATAAGAAACTAGGAAAATTTGTTCCGGTTCTCCAGGTTTTTGAAGGCGTTGTCACAGCCTGGATACCAGGCGTACTGATGCTGCTTGGACAGTGGTAAGCAAAGGAGAAAGAAACATGATATGTGAAAATTTAGAAGGGACTTTAGATGAACTCAATGTATCGGACAGAACTGTGGAATATGTAGAGATTGAGTGGCATGAGGCCTTCAAGAAAATACACAGAAAAAAGACAGACAGTGGACGGGAAGTAGGAATACGTATGGGAGACTGGGTTCTGAAGCGTGGATTGCAGGAAGGTGATGTGATCTACCAGGATGATTCGCTGGTAATTGCAGTCCATACACCGCCTTGTGAGATTATACAGATAAAGATTCAGGCAGGACATAAAAAAGCAGCGGCAAAAGTGTGCTATGAGATTGGGAACAGACATGCACCACTTTTTTATGGAAAAGATGAAGATTCTTTTGTAACTCCATATAATGAACCTATGTTGGAAATGTTGCAGAAATTTCATGGAGTACTTGTAGAAAAAACGGTTGGACAGTTGGACTTTCATGAAAAAATTTCTGCGTCCGTTCATAATCATCATCATTAAGGAAGGAACGTAGATATGCATATGTCCCAAAAGAAGTTTCTGGTTCTGCAAATGAATGATTCACTTTTTCCTATAGGAGCGTATTCACATTCTTATGGTCTGGAAACTTATATTCAAAAAGGAATCGTTAAAGATGCAGAAACAGCCGAGAAATATTTGAAAATGCGTCTGCAGTATAATTTTTTTTATACGGATTTTCTGGCAGTAAAGCTCTCTTATGAAGCTGCATTGGGGAAAAACATTCAAAAAGTAGAAGAATTGGAAGACATTCTGGGTGCATCCCGGATTCCGGAAGAAATCCGCAATGCCAGCAGAAAATTGGGAAATCGTTTTGTGAAGACCCTTCTTGCCATGGAACCGACCTGGAAAAACGGTGTATTCGGAAACTACCTGGAGGTAAGAGAAGGAAAGTATATCAGTCAGCCCTGTGCATATGGGACTTTTTGTGCAGAGCAGGGAATTCCCAAGGAAGAAATGCTGGAAGCATTTCTCTACGCACAGGCTTCTGCTATTGTGACAAATTGTGTAAAAACGATTCCTTTAAGCCAGTCATCCGGGCAGAAGCTGCTTTTTTCCCTGATCCCTTTCTTTGAAAAAATGATGGAAAAGATAGAGGAGACGGGAGAAGAAATGCTGTGTCTTTCCACACCTGGATTTGATTTGCGCAGCATGGAACATGAACAGCTTTATTCTAGATTATATATGTCCTAGGAAAGGAGAGAGATTATGTCTTATGTGAAAATAGGAGTGGCAGGACCAGTGGGTTCTGGAAAACAGCATTGATAGAAGCTTTAACAAGGCAATTGGCATCCGAGTACAGTATTGGAGTTATTACAAATGATATTTATACAAAAGAGGATGCAGAATTTTTGGCAAAAAATAGTGTTATGCCAAAAGAAAGAATTACAGGAGTTGAAACAGGAGGATGCCCTCACACAGCCATTCGTGAGGATGCGTCTATGAATCTGGAGGCAGTGGAGGATATGATTCAGAGGTTCCCGGATATTGAACTGCTGTTCATAGAAAGCGGCGGTGATAATCTTTCTGCAACTTTTTCACCGGAATTGGTCGATGCTACTATATTTGTAATTGATGTAGCAGAAGGGGATAAAATCCCCAGAAAGGGAGGACCGGGTATTACACGTTCAGACCTTTTAGTAATCAATAAAATAGATTTAGCTCCTTATGTAGGAGCAAGTCTGGAAGTTATGGAGAGAGATTCCAGAAAAATGAGAGGGCAAAGACCATTTATTTTCACCAATATACGCGGAAATGAAAATGTTGATAAAGTCATTCAATGGATAAAAGAAAGCGTATTGCTGGAAGGAATGTAAATCATGGGAATAAATGCCTTTGGAAAAACATCAAAAGTATTTTTAAAAGCAGAAAATAAGAATGGGAAAACCATTCTTGAAGACGTGCATTTTACAGCTCCATATAAAATCATGAGACCTTTTGAAAAAAAAGATGGAAGTATTGAGGTCATGCTGATGCAGCCTCAGCCGGGATCATGGAGGGTGACTGTCAGGAATTCCAGTTTCAGATTGGTCATGGTGCAAAGGTAGAATTCCGTTCCCAGTCCTATGAGAAAATTCATCAGATGAAAGCAGGGAGTGCAAGGCGCAGCACCAGAATAGAGGTTCAGGCCGGAGGGGAATTTTACTTCCACCCTCAGCCGGTGATCCCTTTTGCGGATTCTGCTTTTGATAACAGGACAAGCATCTTTTTGGAGGATGAATCTGCTGCTTTCTTTATGAGTGAAATACTATCTGCCGGACGCAGTGCCAGAGGAGAAATGTTTGACTATCGGTTCTATAAGAATCTGACAGAAATAAGAAGAGGAGAGAAGCTGATATACAGGGACAATACTCAGTATGTACCTTCTCAGATGCCTATGGGTGAACTCGGAATGTATGAAGGATATACCCATATGCTGAACATTTTTGTTACAAGGCCTGCGTATGCAGAGGAGTTTGTAAAGCTTGCCAGAGGTGTTCTGGATTCACAGGAACAAATAGAAGCTGGGATTACAAAATTAGAAGACGGTGATTATGTGATTAGGGCATTAGGATACAGGGCACAAAGTCTGGAAAAAATATCGGAGTTGCTGCTTCAGGATTTAGGAAAACACATGACAAAATAAATAGCAAAAATTAATAAAAAAATATGCAGAAACGGAAAAAATATGGTATAATGTACTATATTAACTCAAGAAACAGGGGGAATAAAAATGGCAAAAGAAATGATTGCAATGCTTCTTGCCGGCGGACAGGGCTCCAGATTATATGCGCTGACCCAGAAACTGGCGAAACCGGCAGTTCCTTTTGGCGGAAAATACCGTATTATCGACTTTCCGTTATCAAACTGCGTTAATTCTGGTATTGATACCGTAGGCATCCTGACACAGTATCAGCCACTGGTACTGAATGAATATATTGGAAATGGACAACCTTGGGACCTGGACCGCTTGTACGGTGGTGTTCATGTACTTCCGCCTTATCAGCAGGCAACAGGTTCTGACTGGTATAAAGGTACTGCAAATGCGATTTACCAGAATCTTTCTTTCATTGAGAGATATAATCCGCAGTATGTTATCATTCTTTCCGGAGACCAGATTTGTAAACAGGACTACAGTGAATTTCTGAAATTCCATAAGGAGAAAAATGCAGAGTTCAGTGTAGCTGTTATGGAAGTTCCATGGGATGAGGCTTCTCGTTTTGGTTTAATGGTAACAGACGAAAATGATAAGATTTCCGAATTCCAGGAAAAACCCAAGAATCCGAAGTCCAATCTGGCTTCCATGGGTATTTACATTTTTAATTGGGATATTTTGAAAAAATACCTGACAGAAGATGAGGCAGATCCAAATTCTGAAAATGATTTTGGTAATAATATTATTCCAAATCTGCTCCGTGATAACCGTGCGATGTATGCATATCGTTTCAATGGCTACTGGAAAGATGTAGGAACCATTTCTTCTCTGTGGGAAGCCAATATGGAGGTTCTTGACCCAGAACACAGCGGTATAAACTTGTTTGATGATGATTGGAAAATTTATAGTCGTAACAGTGGTATGACGGGGCATAAAATCAGCGAAAAAGCAGTAGTAGAAAACTCCATGATCACAGATGGATGCCGTATTGACGGTCATGTAAAACATTCTATCTTATACGCTGGTGTTCGTGTGGAAGAAGGCGCTGAAGTAGAAGATGCGGTAGTTATGGGTGGAACCGTGATTAAGGCAGGTGCTGTTGTAAAACACTGTATCGTTGCTGAAAACGCAGTGATTGGTGAAAATGCAGTCGTAGGTGCTATGCCGGCAGATGGTGAAAAAGGCGTGGCAACCGTAGGACAGGTGTTTATATTGGAGATAATGCCAAAATTGGACCAAATGCAATGGTTAGTGAAAACGTAAAAGGTGGTGAAGAACAATGGTAAATCTTAATGCAGATGCTTTAGGTATTATTTTTCCAAATAGCTATGATACGCTGGTTCCAGAACTGGTAAGTAAACGATTGATGGCCTCTATTCCATTTGCAGGACGTTATCGTATGGTAGACTTTATTCTTTCCAGTATGGTAAATAGTGGAATTGGTAATGTATCCATTTTGGTGCGCCAGAATTATATGTCTCTTATGGATCATCTGGGTTCTGGTCGTGCTTGGGATTTGACTCGTAAGAATGGGGGATTGAACATTGTTCCACCATTTGCGGAAGAGCAGGTAAAGGTATATACAGGGCGAGTAGAAGGGTTGGCGAGCATTTTAGACTTTCTGAAACGTCAGAAAGAAAAATATGTGATAATGTCAGATGCCAATATTGCAGTGAACTTTAATTTCAATGCATTAATGGATGCACATATTGCCAGTGGCGCAGATGTTACTGCTGTTTATAAGGAAGAGGAAGTTCCTAAAGGAATGGTGAATAAACCAGCGTCTAGTACAGCTATGTATTATACATTCGGTATTGAAAATGATAAAGTTAAAAAGATTTATATTAATTTAAATGAGAATAAGAAACAAAACCTATCCATGAATATTTATATTGTGGAAAGAGAACGGCTCATTAATTGGATTAATACTGCTTTTGTAAGAGGATATCGGTATTTCGAACGCGATATTCTTGCACCAAATCTGGATAAAATTAATGTTCATGCTTATAAATTTGAAGGATACTCTGCACGTATCTGTGATATGAAGAGTTACTTTGATGAGAATATGAAGCTTTTGTATGATGAAAATTTGGATGGATTATTTGAAGGGAGTCAGATTTATACCAAAATTCGAGATGATAATCCTACCAGATATATGGATGGTGCAAAAGTGAAAAATATTATGGCAGCAGATGGATGTGTCATTGAAGGAAATGTAGAAAATAGCGTTTTGTTTAGAGGGGTTAAAGTCGGAAAAGGTGCAAAGGTAAGAAACTGTGTGCTTATGCAGGATACTGTAGTAGAAGCAGGGGCAGATATTGAATACGTGATTTCTGATAAGAATGTAACTATTACAGACGGAAAACAGATAAAAGGAACGGATACATTCCCTGTGTTTATTGCGAAACATCGAACAGTATAAGAAGTAAATAAAAAAGGATTTTGTACAAAATAATATTGAGTACAGAATCCTTTTTTGTTTTAGGCAGGTTTATGATAATCATCATCTATTAATTCAACCATGAGGGAAAATCAAACAAAGTGATATTGACACAAGGTAGCTGGTTCGGTAATATAATAATCAACTACCTTTTTTGGTATATTGTGTGCGAACATAAAACTTAAACAGATAAGGAGGAAAAACAAACATGGCATTTTATTATTCCGAACCGTCCAGAACCTTTAGTGAGTATCTATTGATTCCGGGATATTCTTCATCCAAGTGTATTCCGTCAGCAGTGAGCCTGAAAACCCCACTTGTGAAGTATAAAAAGGGAGAGGAACCTGCTCTTTCTATTAACATTCCTATGGTCTCTGCAATCATGCAGTCTGTATCGGATGACCGCCTGGCAGTCGCTCTGGCACAGGAAGGCGGTATGTCTTTTATTTATGGATCTCAGCCAGTGGAAAGCCAGGCAGAAATGATTCGCAAAGTTAAGAGATACCGTGCAGGTTTTGTGGTAAGTGATTCCAATGTATCCCCTAACATGACACTTGGCGATGTACTGGATATTACAGAAAAAACGGGACATTCCACCGTGGCAGTTACAGAGAACGGACAGGCAAATGGAAAACTTTTGGGACTTGTTACCAACAAGGACTACCGTGTAACAAGAATGGGACGTGATATGCCAGTGGCAGAATTTATGACAAAATTCGAGGATTTAGTCTATGCCAGTGAAGAAACTTCTCTGAAAGAAGCCAATGACATTATCTGGGAGCATAAGATTAATTGCCTGCCTCTGGTGAATGACAAGCAGGAATTGGTTTACTTAGTATTCCGCAAGGATTACGATACGCATAAAAAGAATGAAAATGAGTTAATTGACGATTCCAAACGTTATATGGTTGGTGCAGGAATCAATACCAGAGATTATCGGGAACGTGTGCCTGCACTTGTAGAAGCCGGAGCAGATGCCTTGTGCATTGACAGCTCGGAAGGATTTTCAGAGTGGCAAAAGATTACTATTGACTATATCCGTGAGAATTATGGTGATAAAGTCAAAGTAGGAGCAGGAAATGTTGTGGATGGAGATGGTTTCCGTTTCCTGGCAGAGGCTGGTGCAGATTTTGTAAAAGTTGGAATCGGCGGTGGTGCGATCTGTATCACAAGAGAACAGAAGGGAATCGGACGTGGACAGGCAACAGCCCTGATTGAAGTTGCAAAGGCCAGAGATGAGTATTACAAAGAAACAGGTATCTATGTTCCAATTTGTTCGGATGGCGGTATTGTCCATGATTATCATATTACCCTGCGCTGGCCATGGGTGCAGATTTCATCATGCTTGGAAGATATTTTGCCAGATTTGATGAAAGCCCAACCAAACGAGTGAATATTAACGGAAGTTATATGAAAGAATACTGGGGAGAAGGAAGTGCAAGAGCCAGAAACTGGCAGCGGTATGATATGGGAGGAGACAAAAAACTCTCCTTTGAAGAAGGTAGATTCTCTGGTGCCATATGCAGGAAGCCTGAAAGATAATGTGGGACTGACTCTCAGCAAGGTACGCTCTACCATGTGCAATTGCGGTGCACTGACCATACCAGAATTACAGGAAAAAGCCAAGATTACATTAGTTTCCGCTACAAGTATTGTAGAAGGCGGGGCACACGATGTTACCTTGAGAGATAAGAGATAAAGATTAAAGAAGTAAAATATCTTAAAATAAATACAAACTTTGGGATACTCCCCCGCAGTGCCTTCAAAGGCACTGCCGGATTAGTTTATAGAAGCATCAACGGTAGTTTCCCTTATTTTTTCTATTTTTCTGCATACCGTTTCCAAAATAGCCGGAAGTTCCAGACAACCATCCGTCTTAAGCAGACGAAAGAAATTTCTATATAATCTGCTGGGACAACCTCTGTTCTGTCTAAGCAGTAATATTCGTAGTACACTCTGTTTTTCGCTTTGAACTTTTGGTAGTAGAAAATCGTAGAGATACCGATGGAAAAGCTGGTACTCAAAAATGTGAAGCCTGTGACTGAACAATCTATCAGAGTGAAAAGCGAAATATGAAACACAAAAAGAGCGACTTGCGGGACAGTATTTTTTCTTGCTGCGGCACGGGTTAGTACAAAAATTCCAAATGCGATTATAGCAGGAATCATATATTGGTTGTGGAAATATGTGGGGCAGGAACAGGGATACTGGCGGGGGTAAGATTTCAAGATACCTTTTTCAAAATCGCACCTATATCTCCATCAAGACAGACTGACTGCTGCTTGATTTCGGTTGGTGCGTAAGCGTCAGATAAATTAACACAGGAATACACCGCATTAGGATTTTGTATTGTCATTTTCCAAAAAGAATATTTAATTATGACAGGTGTGTTATTGCCTACACCCAGCTCAAAAAGCAACAATTTTGAATTTTTATGTCTGCGGACAAAATCCTCATATCGGATCTTCGCCTGATACCAGCCTTCGTCTTGAACAAAAGAATTGTCACAACGTAAATTCATTGTCATTGGTGCACCACAAACAGGACAATAGGGAATGAGATCAGAAGGAATTTTCATGCTCTGTTGTTCTGCAATCATTTTTCGGACTGCTGCTTCATTATCATATGTCTTTTGATGACAGGCTTTTGAACACTGCCACAAGCCATAATCTCCTTGTGTGTAAAAAAGCCGCTTTTTATCAAAATGATTGATTTGAAACAAGTGGTCTACATTGGTCGTGAGAACAAAATAGTCTTTATCCTGTATCAGTTTCAGCAGCATTTGATACACTTTGTTTTGTGGTTGGTCATAGCGGTTATAATAAATATGTCTTGACCACCACGCCCAGTATTCTTCCAGTGTTTCGTATGGATAGAAACCTCCCGAATACATATCAGAAATTCCGTATTTCTGGTTAAAGTCAGCAAAATGTTTTTGAAAGCGTACACCGTCATAAGTATAACCAGCTGATGCAGACAGTCCGGCTCCCGCACCTATTAGAATTGCATCAGCATTGTCGATTGCCTGTTTTAGTCTCTTTATATTATCCGAATAATTTTCGATAGATTTCATAGTCCACATCTTTGAAAACATTAAATACCACCTTGATTTTACTTTGCGTTTGAGATTTATATTTTCTAACTGTCTGTACTGCAATTTCCGCAGCTTTCTCATTTGGAAATTGAAATTCTCCTGTTGAAATACAGCAAAATGCTATACTGGTTACTCCATTTTTTTCTGCAAGTGTCAGACAGGAACGGTAGCAGTCTGCAAGTAGTTCACAGTCGGATTGCTTGAGCTTTCCTTGAATGATTGGTCCGACTGTATGAATTACATACTCACTTGGTAAATTAAAGGCTGGCGTGATTTTTGCCTGTCCTGTCTGTTCCTCATGCCCTTGTTGTTTCATCAGATTATCACATGCAAGTCTGAGCTGTACTCCTGCAAATGTATGAATTGCATTATCAATACAGCCATGACAAGGGCAAAAGCACCCTAACATTTGACTATTTGCCGCATTGACAACTGCACCGCATTTTAGTGTTGTAATATCCCCTTGCCATAAATATAAATCTTCTGCGATGGCAGTCAGACTTTCAATATCTGTAATTCCTTTACTGAAAAGCTCTGCTTGCAGATATTCGTCCTGTATTTTCAAAAACTGAACAGACGCTGGCATTGGCGGACGTACATTTACCAGTGACCGAAATAGATAGAATTGGTTCCTTTCGTCTTTCCTAAAAGAGATAGCCTGTTTTTTATATTGCGGCATTTCATTTAAGAGAGAAGAATTAAGTTGATACAATCGTTCAAGCTGTGTCACAAACTGCCACCTCTTTTCACTATTGCATGTACAGGGCAGATTTCAAAACAATTCCCACAATGTAAGCAGTGTTCCTTTTGAATCACAACAGGCTTTTTTTCTATGTCGATACATTTTTGAGGACAACGGGAATAGCATAATTTGCATCCGATACACTTATCCGTAACAAAATAATGTTCCTGATTATCTTTTCCCCCTCCAAATGTAAAACCAGCCCGTTCAATCGGTTTTTTTGATAAGTCAAACCATTCCCCACTTCCTTCGTAGAGCTGAAATACCGTAAGGGCAGACATTGATTCCACAGTGGGATAGATTTCATTCATATAGGGATTTTTCTGAAAAAGTGTTGGTAGGCGTGTCGCTCCAACTTCACGTATTTTGCCACGAACAGAAACGGCAGCACAGGATAAAGTATCTTCTCCCCTCATTCCTGTTAAAGCTATGAAGTTCTGTTTTTTTAGTCTGCTATAAAATCCTTTCCCCTTTGCGGTTAAAAAATACAAACCATTTTCATCAAAATCCATAATGTCAATGGCACAAGTCACAGGCAGACCGTTATCGTCTACAGTAGCTATAACCGTAGAATGAATTTCCTCTACAATAAAAGAAAAATATTCTTGAATCGTCATGATGTGTCCTCCATATAGAGTAGCCCTGCAATCTTATTAGCTCGCAGGGCTGTTCTTGCTATTTACAGGTCATATTCTTTCGGTGGGTTGCCGGAAAAGTCAGCGATTACTGCGTGTGCGTCTTCAAGATAGAATACCTCAAAAATCGGGTTGTCTGCGGTTTGATACTGTCCCTTTACAATCGGGTTGTTCATACAGCCTTCTTTTACCGCCATGTTGTTCTCGAAAACAACTTCCCGTTCAGACGAATCCACTCATATGATGGAGAAGAAACACAAACTTCAATATAAGGGTTGTTCTGAATATCCTTATAAACGTCTTTCGTGTTATTTGTGCAGAACCACAGCTTTCCGTCCTGCTCAAAGCAGAACATAAACGGACGGCATTTTGCTTTTCCGTCACGACCAACTGTGGCAAGATACTGTACGGGATTTTCCTGTAAAAAATTCACAACTTCATTCATGGTAACTAACCTCCTGATATTAAATAAATTTTTGCGTTTGCACTTTTTCATTTGCACTTTTTCATTTGCAAGATTATAATAATTCTGTAAAGCCTTTTTGTGAAGTAAGCACTTTATTGTGCTATAGTTACCAAAAAGGAAACTATTGAAAAGGAGGGATACCATGCAAACCGAAAAAATTTGCCAGCCTGCCCTGTAGAAACTACCCTTATGCTGATAGGCGATAAATGGAAAGTTCTCATATTGCGTGATTTGATGCCCGGAACAAAGCGATTTGGAGAATTAAAAAAATCCATAGAGCATGTTTCTCAAAAAGTCTTGACAGCGCAGCTGCGTGATATGGAGGAAAAAGGTCTTGTTAATCGAAAAGTTTACGCAGAAGTTCCACCACGTGTTGAGTACAGTTTGACAGAATTAGGTAAAAGCCTTAAACCGATTTTGGACGCTATGTGGAATTGGGGAGAGGAATATAAAGCCCAAAATGTATAAAAATATTAGCAGAGATTTCAGCCTATATTGGTTTCACTGTATTGATGATGCAGATTGGAACAACCATGGAAATTTGCCCTGCTTTTATAGATTTGTTACTTTATGCACTTTATAAACACATGGGTTATTTTTAGGTATTCTGACAATCCATAGAAAATATGTAATCATTACATTCCGCACATTCTTTAAAAGAGGGATAGCGCTCTTAATGAACACTATCCCTCTTTCACTTAATAAAGTTCTAACGAATCTTCTGCATCCACCCACATCTGTAAATTTCCATCAAGATATAATCTTGCATATTCCAAAGGCTCATCCACAGCCAATGAAGTAAGCGCACATTCTGATCCGTATGTGGTTTTTAAATTTTTTTCAGCTTCCCAGCAATCAATGCGAAGCATATATCCGGCACTTGTGTAAACATCAATACTATCGTGATTTATGTTGTATTCTGCATAAATTGTTCTCATCGTATCTTATCTCCATTTTCTTTTGATAATCAGTTATAGAGTTAAATATCGAAAACATTTCAATCAGTTCACCATGTCGTTATTGTTATATGTTATACTGTGTTATGAAATTTTCTTTCCCTTAATTTTTCCCATATTAAGATTCATGAAAGCTAATGGGAGAATGTAACACAAGGGAAAGAGTAAGGGAAAGTACACTTGCTACAAACTTAGTGTTTTCAAGGGTTTACGAAGAATTTGATAATCAAATATAACAGTTATTAAATTTCCTAAAATATGTAAAATATCAACTGTAATTTGCTGATTTGTTCCAATAAATCAAATCACTCCGTACTTTCTACTAAGAATTTTACACTTCCCTTTGCTTTTTCTCCTGTTACTGTTACTGTATATGTTCCGCTTTCTTCTATCTCAACATCAAAGTCTGCTGAAAAGAAAACACCTTTACTTTCAGCGATAGGTTCATCGTCATTTTTTTGAATTTTATATGATAACTGACCATCCTCAATTACAATTTCCGTATGAATGGTATCGCCAGCTTCAACAACTAAATCTTGAGAATCAGTAGTATTAAACGCTGTATATTCCATAATTAATTGATTGTCATTTCCTGTTCTACTTCCATTGAAATCTGGTGAACAGGCAGTTAGTAATGTAATAAGAAATATAACACTAAAAATAGTTATAACTTTTTTCATCGGTTTATCTTTCCTTTGCCAATATAACTCAGCTCGGCATATCTTGCATAATCAAAATAGTTCCTAAAATATATCCGCAATCCCAGTACTTAAATTTTTCATCCTCAAAATGAAAACAAGGGTGTTTAAATACAATGCCTGCCCCTATTCCATTATCAAAAGTTTCTATGTATTCTTCATCATCGGATAAAACCTTTACAGACCCTGGAAAAGTTTTTCCAAAAACTTCTTCATCGCAGTAAATATCTTTTTGATATTTTGGCAATGCCAGTATTTTCCCTCTTATTAGAAAGTTGACAAACATTCTCTATATTTTTGAGGCTGGCATTTTTTTCGTCTTCGGGTATTTCATAAATAGTTTTATCAACCTCTACTTTAGACAAGTCAACCCCCAAAGAATTAAAAAACATTTGTTGCTCTGACGATAGACTTTTAATAAACTCAAGATTAGATGTTTTATTAGTGGAATAGTCAGCTTCTTTATATAATTGTTTTGTTAAGTCGATATCAACGTCTAATTGCCAAGGATTAAAATCAAAAATCATGCTAGTTACCACTCCTTAAAATTTATTTTTCTTAGTTCTATAAACTGAATTTTTTTACTCTATACGAACATTGACTGGTCTTAACGTAAGTTCTCCAGCACCTTCAACCCTATACCATTTTCCCCGTTTTAGTTTAATTGTATCTCCTGCTCCAGAAGTAATGTAACCTATCACATAAGTTTCTCCATTTTCAATATCTGTAAATACGACATCGGTATCAGTATTACCAGTAACTTTTACACTTCCCCTAATAGGCTGTATCTGTTCATTTTTCATTATCTCATCACCTGAAAGGGTAAAAGTGTGCATCTTAACATAGCTGTTATAACTTATACCGATTACAAGGATAGCAAGCGGAATTGCAACTCCTAATGCTCGTTTCAACCGTTTCTTAATCATACTATTATCCCACCTGAAATTCTAATTTTCCATTATATGATTAGCTAATTAAACTGTAATTTATTTATTTCTTATTTTTCTTTATATCTTGATATAATCCATAGCCCAAAAACAAAATTCCAACTATCAAAGAAATAAAAGCAGCTATTGTTAAAAAAGATCCAACATAGTCCAAACCTTCCGCAAATAAAACAGCATCCTTAGCCGATATATTCCCATGAAATTGATGCTGATATATATTTGCTGAAATTAAAATGGATGACATCAGACAAAAACAGCTCCAATTCCTTTATTATTCATTATTACGCACCTCCTAATTAAAATGAGTATATTACTGGAATTTCATTACTCTGTATAACCTATTATGGCAATAGGCTCATCATCTTTTAGAATGTATCCCACCTTTTTTTCTTCTTTCGTTAACTCAGATTTACAATTAAGCATATCATCCCTAAGATTGAAAGGTGTTTCAAATAGAAACTGTATATGCATCACTACTTTCATTCAACATTTCCTTTTGACATAAATTATACCACACTAGGAAGGAACAGTCATTCGTTTTCAGTTATTTGATGAAAATTTATTAGATGCTAAAGAAATCTAAGATTTTTTGCAGGAAGCTAAATAGACTTGAAAAAACACAAAAGAGGCTAAGAATTTGTTTGCAAAACAAAGAAAAGGTTTTGAAAAACACAAAAGCCAGAAAAGACTGTTTATAAAAATCGGCAATATCTCAAAAAACAAAAACTCAGCGGAAGATTGTTTATAAAAGAAGTAAAATATCCCAAAATAAACACAGACCTTGGGGTGCTCTACTGGCAGTGCTTCAAAGGGCACTGCCGGATTGGTTCAAAGAAGATTTTTCATATCTCTTAATAGCTTCTGATATTCCTGATTCTTTTCTAAAAATGCAAATTCATTACCTTGTTCCATTTCATCCAGCATCATAGAGAAAAGGTGTTCTGATAAAATATTTGTTTCGGAAGAATCTAAGTGCTTATAAAGCGGGCTTTCTTCGGGGTTCCATTTCTCATGCATTGCTGTTAAGGTAGATTTAAGTGCAGATAGACACTCATTTTTATCTTTCTTTATAATCGATAATGACAATTTTGCATGATAGGGTATCCATGGAGTTACATAAAATAGCTTTGATGCCTGCTCGTAAGTGTCAGCATAAAAATCGGCATCTTCCATGCGCTTTTCCTTTACTGCAATATCCAGCATATTCATGAGTGCAGTCTGGATTTTAGTCATGCTATTTAATATTCTGTGTTCCCATATTTTGAGTGCATCGGAATATTTTCCCTGTTCTGTATAAAGAATAGCAATGCGTTCCTCCTTATCGATGGATGAAGAAGGTAGTGTATGAATAAGTTCCTCTGCTTTAGAGAAGTCTTTTCTATTTAGGCTGTATGATATTAGCATACTAATAGCCGTTTCCGTTATCTCTGTGTTTTGACTGTTTGATAACTGTTCATAGAAGGCCTCAAATACTTTTTCATACCGTTCTTGTTCTGAAACATTATAAAGGATTAGTGCTCCGGTTAAGTACATAATTACAGAATAGATTAAGTTTTCACAGGTTGGAAAAGCATGAATTTTGTCCATTGCCATTTGAAAAGCAGTTTCATATCCCTTTTCCTGAACCGTTTTATCAACTTCATCTACGAAATTAACAATTTCCATATCGCTTAAATCCTCTTGAAATGACAGAAGTGTATTCATATCTGTTTTTAATAATCTTGCCAATGCAGGAAGAAGTGTTATGTCTGGGTAAGTGCTGCCGGTATCACATAGTTAAAGATATTGGTATCATTCAATCAATTTTGCCGATAAAGCGGTAGAAGATTTCTACCTCCTGTTCCCGGCTTCCGTCTCACCTTTGACCGCTTCATGGACAACGATTTTTT
>ENA-OQAA01000156-OQAA01000156.1-human-gut-metagenome-genome-assembly--contig:-NODE-156-length-50761-cov-3.862740_pt1 | contig 50761 bp, 62 predicted proteins | sample MGYA00242489_ERZ504515 | MGnify/ENA primary metagenome ERZ504515 (study PRJEB26092, sample SAMD00036237) | human gut metagenome | host: Homo sapiens | study: EMG produced TPA metagenomics assembly of... | reverse complement strand
TCCTTCCTGTGATACGATAACGCCATCCAGATCTAACATCTTACACAGTTTTTGCTGTCCAGTCAGAAGATCTTTTCTTTATCTGCAAGGTATACATTTTCATTTGTAATGATCTGACATACAAAAGTTCAGTGTCTTTCCATGTTCTTCAAACAGATCATGAACAACCGGATTATTCTCATGTACATATGTAGGATTCTTATCACATGCAGATACACAGTTACCGGAGACGATTGCTCCGTCCATGATCTCTGTAGGACTTAAGATTGTAGGAAGTGTCTTCTTTGCATCCACTCCGTATACATAAGTGTCATGTAAGAGTCCCTGGCTTTGAAGCATCTGGACATATGCAACTCTCGGAAGATCCGGATACTGTGTGATTCCTTCTTTGATACCGCATGTCTCATATACTTTTGTCTCATCCGGTGTAAGCTCACGCGCTAATTCCCCAATGTAAGCTGCTACCCGGAATCCGGCAAACCGGACTGCTTTTTCATACTCATGCTGCTTGATACCTTCTACAGGTTCACATACCATAACCAGATTCAATGTCTTTGAAAATGGTGTGTAATCTGCTCCAGGTCCTGTCATGTCAATGATACCTTCCTGGAAACCGACGATTCTTCCTGCTGTTACAACAGCCATTCCTTTTAATGCATATGTCTTTCCGGAACCAACGGTATCAACTTTTGAAATAATTCCCGGGAATACCCCGCCTTTTCCCTCAACTTTTACTCTTGGTTCGATCACATCTTTTACCGGTGTGATTCTTACTGATTCTCCTGGTTTCGCAATATCAAAAGTGACTGTTTTGATATGCTCATCTTCCAATGCTACCGCTTTTACAGCTCCTTTATCTACATACAGGATTCCATCTTCAATCTTTGATGTATCCGCAAACTGGATATCCTTAATGTAAATATTCCCCATTTCTAATCTCACGATCTTTTCCTCCTCTTTTCATCTTCTTTTATAAAACGCTGCCCGTTTTACAACCTCTTTTATCACTGTCTTCTACCAGACATCCGCAGACGCCAGTCCGCTCTCTAATAAAGTCCAGTCAACCAATTGAAAATCCTTATAAACTTCTTCTTTGTAATACTTACTTTTATCTTGAAATTTCTGACATACCAGAATCGCATTTTCAATCAATCTGACAGATTCCCCATCCACCTTCTCCTTTCTCTCAGATATCAGCACAGATTTGTACGGTGTTTCCTTTGGTTTTACACTTCCTGATAATGGATGTGTCAATAATCTGTGACCTTCGTAAATTCTGTCCCTTACTACCTTCAGAAGTTCTTCATAAGAGAGTTCCAGATAGATTACCTCATGTGTATCATCCAGCCTGGATCGTACAAGCGGATTATTTGTGATCACCATATACTTACTCATTCATGTCCATCCTCTCTTATGTTATTTCAACCAGCCTTAGAAAATAAAAAGGACGTCCCACGCCAATTACTGCGTTCAAACGTCCTTTTCTGTCTTTCGTCCTGTTAAATCTAATTCCTCTTACAGTACAAGATTCAGAATGTAGTCCCTTTCTCCGTCCTTTTGCCTGAAAGTTTCGTCCGGTTTTTCCCTATTTTTTCGATACCGGTTTGCCTCTTCGGCGGCTGCCCTGGCAGCTCTCTCTTGAGAAATATCATCCCACTCTTCTTTTCAGTTATAGAAAATTTTTATATCATTTATTTTCTTCCTCTATATTACATCATTGTTACTTATATTGCAATACTTTATCTTTTTTTATCTTTTTTTAGTTGTTTTGAACAATTATGTAATCTGCTTTTTGTATATTTTTCTATTTTCCCTCCGTTTTTCGTTTTCACTTATTCATTATTCACAAAGTCTTTTTTCTTTATTTTACTTTTTTATTTTTTAAGAAATTATGATAGTAATCGTCATGCAATTCTTTCATCTGGCTGCTCAGGAAGAACAATGCAAGAATATTAGGAATTACCATCAATGAATTGAAACAGTCTGCCATATTCCATACCAAATCAACCTGTGCAAGTGAACCTAACAATACACAGAGCGAAACCAGAACCGCATACGGCTTTACTGCATTTTTTCCAAATAAATATTTCACATTGGCCTGCCCAAAGAAATACCATCCGATAATCGTCGAAAATGCGAAAAAGAACATACAGATTGCAATAAATACATTACCGAATTTCCGAATACACTCGAAAATGCATACTGGCTGAGCGCTGTACCTGTAAGCCTGTCGGAATCGACTGTGTTGTAATAATCACCAGTGCCGTCAGATTCAGAATTACAAAGGTATCAATGAATACACCGATCATTGCTACAAATCCCTGCTCTACCGGATGTTCTACTTTGCTACCGCATGTGCGTGAGGCGTCGATCCCATACCTGCTTCATTCGAGAACAGTCCTCTTGCCACACCTTTTGTGAGTGCAAGCTTTACCGTTGCTCCCACTGCTCCGCCACTGACTGCAGACGGTTTAAAAGCACCTACAACGATAGAATAAAATGCATATGGGATTTCTTTAAAGTTTGCAAAGATTACAATCAGTGATCCGATAATATAAAAACATGCCATGATTGGAACAATCGTCTCTGTAACTTTTGCAATTCTGGAAATTCCTCCGACAAATACAAACAATGCGATAACCGCTATAATGATCCCCACCACTATCTGTGGTATACCAAATGCAGTATGAAATGCTGACGCTATCGAGTTGGACTGTACCGCATTTCCCATAAATCCCAGTGCAAAAATGATCAGAACAGAAAAGACAGCTGCCAGGATTTTTCCAAAAGTACCTTTGAAAGCCGCCTGGATATAATAAACCGGTCCGCCTGTTACATGCCCGTCTTTTCCTACATGCTTATATTTCTGAGCCATAATAGCTTCTCCGAAAATGGTCGCCATTCCAAGAAATGCCGCAATCCACATCCAGAAAATCGCTCCCGGTCCGCCTATTGCCAATGCTGTTGCCGCTCCTGCAATATTCCCCGTTCCTACCTGTGCTGCAATAGCCGTTGCAAGTGCCTGAAATGATGACATACCGTCTTTTCCCGCCGTTCCTTTTTTCGAAAACAGTCCGCCAAACGTTCTTTTCCACCCGGCCTTAAATCCCCGTATCTGGATAAATCCGAGCCGGATCGTAAATATAACACCTCCTCCTAACAGCAGAATGATCAAAATATAATCTGCCAGATAATGCTGAATCAGTAATACGATATTATTCAGTTTATCCAAAGTCTTTCCTCCTTACTTATAGATTTTATGAATGATGAATTAAGTGTTTTCTATAAATATACTCTTTCATTTATTTTAAATCAATATTTTATTTTATATTTTATTTTTTTGTACATTATGCACAAATCAATTTCTACATACCTGCATATACAAGAAAGAATCCTGCTTGCAGGATTCTCCGCCTGCGGCGGGTCGCTTCAGCGACATAATTCCTCTCCGCCGCAGTGCGATCCTGCCCGGAGGGCTTTGTTATGTTATAGGAATATTACGGAGTAATTTCCTATAACATAACAAAAGACCGTGAAACCGCCATGCATGCACTTTGGCATACATAGCCGATTCCACGGTCTCTTGTTTTATCTCTTATGCTTCAATTTTCTGATTCTTACCACTCGAATTTCTTCTCAAAGTAAGCATCCAGATCTTCAATCTTGATTCTTTCCTGTTCCATGGTATCTCTGTCACGGACAGTTACTGCTCCGTCTTCTTCAGAATCGAAATCGTATGTTACACAGAATGGTGTTCCGATCTCGTCCTGACGACGGTAACGTTTTCCGATATTTCCTCGGTCATCATATTCGCAGTTGTATTTCTTGCTTAACTGTGCAAATACTTTCTCTGCGCCTTCATTCAGCTTCTTAGAAAGCGGAAGCACACCGATCTTAACCGGTGCCAGTGCCGGATGGAAATGAAGAACCGTACGTGTATCAGGCTTCTCCTCTGTTCCGATCTCTTCTTCATCATAAGCACTGCAAAGGAATGCAAGTACCATACGGTCTGCACCGAGTGACGGCTCGATAACATATGGGATGTATTTTTCCTTTGTCTCATCATCAAAGTATGTCAGATCCTGTCCGGATACATTCTGATGCTGTGTTAAGTCGTAATCTGTACGGTCAGCGATTCCCCACAGTTCTCCCCATCCGAATGGGAATAAGAACTCAACGTCTGTTGTTGCTTTACTGTAGAAAGAAAGCTCTTCTTTATCATGATCACGGTAACGTACTTCATCATCTTTCAGTCCTAATGCAGACAGCCAGTTCAGACAGAACTTCTTCCAATAATCAAACCATTCAAGGTCTGTGTCCGGTTTGCAGAAGAATTCCAGTTCCATCTGTTCAAACTCTCTGGTACGGAATGTGAAGTTACCAGGTGTGATCTCATTACGGAATGATTTACCGATCTGTCCGATACCAAATGGCAGTTTCTTTCTAGAGGTACGCTGTACATTCTTGAAGTTTACGAAGATTCCCTGTGCAGTCTCCGGACGGAGATATACCGTATTCTTCGCATCCTCTGTTACTCCCTGGAATGTCTTGAACATCAGGTTGAACTGACGGATATCTGTAAAGTCATGCTTTCCACATGTCGGACATGGAATCTGATTCTCATCGATAAGTTCTTCATCTGCTCCTGTGTCCATGCATCTACCGCACCATCCAGTTCGATGTTATTCTCTGCACAATAATCTTCGATGACTTTATCCGCACGGAAACGCTCGTGACATTGTTTACAATCCATCAGAGGGTCACTGAATCCTCCGAGATGTCCACTTGCGATCCATGTCTGTGGGTTCATAAGGATCGCACAGTCCACACCTACATTGAACGGAGATTCCTGAATGAATTTCTTCCACCATGCTTTTTTTACATTGTTTTTCAATTCTACTCCGAGATTACCATAATCCCATGTATTCGCAAGCCCGCCATAGATCTCAGATCCCGGATATACAAATCCTCTTGCTTTCGCCAATGAAACGATCTTATCCATAGTCTTTTCTGCCATTTTTTCATCCTCACCTTCTCAAAATATTCGTAATTGAATTTAATTATAGCGTCTGCCCTCTTTGTTTTCAAGCCTTATCGTACAATTGTTTCCAATATCTCCAATGATTTGAAGCGTTTTCCCAGATATTCATCCAGATACGCTTTCGTCAGGTTCTTTAGTTCTCCAAGCACATCTTCTTTTACAACGAAAGTATATAATTTCTCAACCGGGGAACATACGATGTACTGCAATGTATATAATGTCGACGGAAGCAGCCGGATTCCATCGGAAATATGGCCGGCACACTGCGTGCATATCACGCCGCCTCTCCGTATACTAAATACTTTTTTCCGCTCCTTATCCCCGCACATGATACATTCCATCACCTGCGGACCTTCCCCGTTCACGGTAATGGTCTTCAATTCGTAAATGCACCGTATCAGTCATTCGGGATATGTATGTTCGTCAGTGCCGGAGCGTCTGATACAGAAGCTTCAGCATCTCGGTCTCATCGTTCGCTTCTCTTGCATAATACCCGGCCAGATCCATAAAATAGAATCCGTAATAGGCACCTTCCACATCCGTACGCAATTCCTGGAAATAATTGGAAACAGAGGCCGACACCAGCGTATAAGATGTCCGCCCCTCATATACAGTAAACTCTCCAAATGAAAAAGGGCTCGTCACTCCCATCAGTGCACTGTTCGGTCTTCTTGCACCACGTGCAAATGCCGAGATTTTCCCTCTTTCTCTGGTCAGTATTACCACTCGTCTGTCATATTCACCTATCGGTGCTGCTGTCAGTATCATGCCAGTCAGTGTAATCTGATTTACCAATTGTATCTCCTTCTTTGTATCTGTTTATCGTCTCCTCACAGATACTCATACCTTTATAATACAGATAATCTTCTATCTTACCTGATGCGACGAATCTGTCCCAGTACTCTTCCATATGATCACCTCATCCTTTGCCAGGGCATATTTTTTAATGCTCTAAGATTAGGTTCTCCCATGGGCACTGCTTTTTATTCATCTTCGCGGTATCCAAAATTTTTCATCAGGAATTCACTGTCTCTCCAGTCTTTCTTTACTTTGACCCAGAGCTTGAGATTGACCTGCTGATCTAGCATTTTCTCGATCTCATAACGTGCAGTACTTCCGATCTTTTTCAACATACTTCCTTTTTTACCAATAATTATCCCTTGTGTGAATCGCGCTCACAGATAATTGTTGCATCGATGTGCATCACTTTATTTCTGACTTTCATACTGTCAATGGCAACTGCGATACCGTGCGGAATCTCTTCCTGCAGGCAGTGCAGTGCTTTTTCACGGATCAGTTCGGCCACAATCTGACGCTCCGGCTGATCTGTAATGGTATCTTCATCATAGAACTGTGGTCCGTACGGAAGGTATTTCATGATCACTTTTACAAGCTCATCGGTATTGTCACCGTTTCTCGCAGATACCGGAACGATTTCTGCAAAGTCATAGACATCTTTGTACGCAGCGATGGCCGGAAGAACATCTTCCTTCTTTACACTGTCTATCTTATTGATGACCAGTACAACCGGTGTCGTTACTTTCTTAAGCTGGCTGATGATATGCTGTTCACCTGCTCCGATAAATGTTGTCGGCTCTACCAGCCAGAGCACCACGTCAACTTCATTCAATGTACGTTCTGCCACATTGACCATATACTCCCCAAGCTTGTTCTTTGCTTTATGGATTCCCGGTGTATCCACGAACACAATCTGACCGTCATCTGTTGTAAGTACGGTCTGGATACGGTTACGTGTCGTCTGTGGTTTATTCGATGTAATCGCGATCTTCTGTCCGATCAGCTGGTTCATCAGAGTTGATTTTCCAACGTTTGGACGACCGATCAATGTTACGAATCCTGATTTATAATCCTTTTTCATATTTTCTCCTGTTCTTTTATCTGTTGAAGACAACTAAAATGTCGTCACATTTTTAAACATATCTTTTGCTTCTTCTATCTTCTCTTCGCTTCCGATCACGCAGACCTGTTCGGCTTTCATCACTGCCTCTACGACATCCGCCAGTTTCCGGATATCTTCCTGTCCTGCCTCAAGGATCTGCAGACGCTCTTTCTTGATTGTCTCTGCACTGACTTTATTCATGTACAGATTAAACGAACGGTCTCCTTTTGCAGACGGTGTCATCGGCTGGTCAATGTTACTCATGGTTCCGATAATATATTTGTTCATGTCACGGTCACTGACAGTAAAGTTTCTCAGATAATCTGCGATGCTTCATAGACTTCCATTGTTCTTTCCAGGTTCGGATCACGGTAAGATACAAAATATCCTTCTCCGGTACGCTGAATCCGCTCATGCAGCCATAAGCGCCGCCTTTGACACGGATATTCTGCCACAGGTAATCATAGCTTAAGATCACCTTTAAGATCTGCAATGCACCTGTATAATCTGCCCCGTTATCAATAAAGTTGCCGACTCTTGCCACATACTGAACTTTGGAAGCAGTCTTGAATCCTTCATTCTTCATCTCACAGTGCAGTACGCATCTGGTATCTTCCACCGGATCTTCGAACATTGCTTCCTTCAGACCTTCTACCAGCTCTTCCATGCCGTTCAGGCCCTCTTTTGCAGCCGTGTAACTGATCATCATATTGTCTGCACGGAACAGCTTATGAGCCAGCATCTGAAGCTTCTGTACCAATACGTCTTTTTCTTCTTCAAAATGTTCCTCGATATAAGCGATCTTATCATAGAACTCGATACCGCTTGTCATGTCTTTTAACTTAGATGACGGAGATGCATAAGACATCGCACGAAGCACTGCTGTTGTATGTCCGGAAGACTGGAATTTCATAAGAAGTCTTGACTTCTGCATTGCAAGAATCTCTCTGATTCTCTTGGTATCTCCCAGTTTCGAACGTGTCAGGATCTCCTCCATCATCCGGAATACGACTGGCAGCTTCTGATATAATGCCTTTCCTTTGATTTCAAATGTTGCTTTGAATTCTTTTTCCGGCACTTTGGAAATGTCTGTATACAGTTCCAGTGATGTTCCGATACCGCCGGTATGCACGTTGATCTCATTAAAGAGTTCTCCGTACTTATAATTCTCGGTATCAATGACTCCAAGTACTCCCTGCAGGATTCCGACATACGGAAGATCTGCTTCTTCCACACCTGACATATCGAATAACACATCCACGTATCCGATGCCATTTGTCTCAATCTCATGGTAAACTACCGGTACATCTGCGATTCTTTTTTCTTCATTGATGATCGGCTCAATCTCTTTTGAAATATCTTCTCTTGAAAGAACCGGGATCTTCTCAAGATTTTCTACTGCATCCGGTGCTGACTGATATGCCTCTAATGCATTGGAACGCTCTACCAGTTCTTTTCTTTCTTCTTCTGTAAGACTTTCTTTGTATGCCTGTAACTTCTCCTGAAGTTCTTTGTCCATTCTTGCAGTACGTCCTTTTTCCGGCTTGATCAGCACAATCGCACCGTGCGTATTCTCTAACAGATATTTGCGGATCAGTTCTTCATAATATCCTGTTCCGACCTGTGCCTTTAAGAACTCGAATGTATCCAGCGCTTCGATATGGATAAATGGTTTTTCGTCATCGTATAACCAGCTGTCCATAATCTGCAGTCCGTACATCAGTCCCTTCGGATAACCTCCGAAATCCGCCTCTCTGTAACGGAACTCATTATAATTGATTCCGGCTTCGAGAGCTTTCTTATCCATTCCATTTTCAACAATATCTTTTAATGTATCCTCGATTACTTTCACAAATGCTTCTTTCTGTTCTACATTCGCATTCTTCGCAATGACAGAAAAGATCGGCTGGTAAATTCCGTTGTCATACGATCCCATAATGTCTTTTCCGATCCCGGCATCCGTAAGTGCTCTCTTAAGCGGTGCTCCCGGTGCAGATAACAATGCATAATCCAATACTTCAAATGCCAGATACAGCTTCTCATCCAGGCTTGTTCCAATGACTTTATTGTAAGAAATGTAAGTATTATCCTCTTCTGATTCATCGCTTGCTATGGAATATGGCATCTCTTTTTCGATTACTTTATCAAATGGTTCCTGATAGCGGATCTTGGAATCTACCGGCGCATAGTCGAATTTGCTCAGATATTCCTGATCCAGCCAGTTTAATTTTTCTTCCATGTCCATATTTCCATACAGGTAAATGTAACTGTTTGACGGATGATAATATCTTCTGTGGAAATCCAGGAACTGCTCATACGTAAGTTCCGGAATCACTTCCGGATCCCCGCCAGATTCGTTCGCATATGAGGTATCCGGGAACAGTGTATTCAATACCACTCTGTCCAGCACACCTTCCGGTGAAGAGAATGCTCCCTTCATCTCATTATATACAACACCGTTGTAAGCCAGATCATCTTCCAGAGAATCCATCTTGTAGCTCCAGCCTTCCTGACGGAAGATCTCTTCATGCTGATAAATATTCGGATAGAATACCGCATCCATATATACATGCATCAGATTTTGGAAATCCTTATCATTACAGCTTGCTACCGGGTAAACCGTCTTATCCGGATAAGTCATTGCATTTAAAAATGTATTCAGTGAACCCTTTACCAGTCTACGAACGGATCCTTCGCCGGGAAATTCTTAGATCCACACAGTACGGAATGTTCCATGATATGTGGTACTCCGGTACTGTCTGACGGCGGTGTACGGAATCCGATATTGAATACCTTGTTGTCATCATCATTTTCTATCAGTAAGATCCTTGCCCCGCTCTTCTTATGCTTTAACAGCATTCCGTGGGATTTGATCCCTTTTAAATCTTCTTCCTTTACTAATTCGTAAGCACTTAAGTCTTTTACACTCATGAATTTCTATGTTCTCCTTTCGTCTGCAATCTTCCATTTCCCCAAAGCAGAAGATTCTTCTGCCCCGCAATATATCTACTGGAATAATTGCCACTCATGCAAGATATTATAACACCTTTCTTATTATTCTGCACCTATCAAAAAAAGACTCCAAAGCAACTTTTGCGCCACATACTTTTATGCAAGGCAAAGAGTCTTTGAAGTCTCTGCTAATTTTAATTTTTTAACAAATCATTTATGAATGGCTTTCTGTTCTCTTCTTCATGAACAGTAAAGCTGCTGCCAGAAGTACCATACCGATCGGAAGACAGATCAATGCATTCTGAACAAATCCGGCAATTACATAAGTAATGCAGGAAACAACTGCAACGGTTGCCGCATACGGTAACTGTGTTGTTACATGGTTGACATGATTACACTGCGCTCCCGCGGATGCCATGATCGTTGTATCCGAAATAGGCGAACAATGATCTCCACATACAGCTCCCGCCATACAAGCTGAGATAGAGATGATCATCATAGTCTCGTTCGTTCCCTGGAATACCGCTACTACAATCGGGATCAGGATTCCGAATGTTCCCCATGATGTTCCAGTTGCAAATGCAAGGAAGCATCCTACGAGGAAGATAATTGCAGGCAGGAAGTTTAATAATCCTCCAGCTGCGGACTGCATAACATTAGCCACATACTCTGCTGCGCCAAGACTGTCTGTCATTGCTTTTAATGTCCATGCAAATGTCAGGATCAGGATTGCAGGTACCATAGCCTTGAATCCTTCCGGAACACATTCCATAGATTCACGGAACTTAAGTACTTTTCTAAGTGCATAGAATACAACCGTAACAACCAATGCGAAGAAACTTCCAAGCATCAGACCTACCGATGCATCACTTGCCGAAAATGCTTTAACAAAGCCTGTTCCACTAAAGAAGCCTCCTGTATAAAGCATACCGCAGATGCAGAAAATGATCAGGACCACTATCGGGAATACCAGATCGATCACTTTTCCCTTTTCTTCTACGATCTCATTCTCAGCATTTGCATATGGCCTGTCCGGTGTAGTATAGATATCACCCTTTACAGCATTATCTTCATGTAATTTCATCGGGCCATAATCAATCTTAAGCACTACGATCAAAACCATTGCAAGAATTGTGAGTAAAGCATAATAGTTATACGGAATCGCACGCATAAAAATAGAAAATCCATCTTCACCTTTTACAAATCCTGTTACAGCCGCTGCCCATGATGAGATTGGAGCGATGATACATACCGGTGCCGCTGTCGCATCGATCAGATACGCCAGTTTCGCACGTGATACATTGTGCTTATCTGTGATCGGACGCATAACACTTCCAACTGTCAGGCAGTTAAAATAATCATCAATAAAGATCAGGATTCCAAGCACGATCGTTGCAAGCTGTGCCCCAACTCTTGTCTTGATGTGAATACTAGCCCAACGCCCAAATGCTGCCGAACCTCCTGCATTATTCATCATGCAGACCATAATTCCAAGAATAACCAGGAATACCAGGATTCCCATATTATAGCTATCTGTCAGTACTCCTACGATTCCATCTTCAAATATATGCAATACTGCCTTTTCAAAATGGAAATTAGACCAGAAGATTCCTCCGATCGCAATTCCGACAAACAAGGAACTATACACTTCTTTCGTGATCAGTGCAAGACCAATTGCCACAATTGGGGGTACCAGTGCCCAGAATGATGAATACATCTTTGGTACATACTCTTTTCCTCCATCTGCCGCAAATACGGTAATTGCACCGCATGCAAAGATCATGAGGCAGGTGAGTACGGCAAAGAGTAATTTTTTCTTTTTCTCATAACTCTCTCCTTCGTTTTTTTCCAAAAAAATACCATGAACAATTTCCTCTGCGTGGATTGCTCATGGCATATATCATCTTATAAGCAGGACATCCGTATTTTCAGATCATTCAACACTTCATTTATGTCCTCTATATAACTCTAAATACAAATTACATAATTAAACTCTTATATCTTCTATATACTCCGATAGCGCTCCACTTACTGAAGTGACAGTCCGCAGCATATTCTGCTGCGTCCCAGGAAGTATATCTCGAATATAATAAGGATGATATCTTCCTTCGGCAGTTTTCCCTTTCAGGCAGAATGATTTCCCTTTATCTGTTGTTCTGCCTTACTGATGAAACCTGCGCCTCTATCTGGTCTCATTATTCATATAATAATATTTTTATCATCTTTGATCTATTTTGTCAATACAATATGGCAAATGCATGACAACGCAAAACTCCCGCAGATCCTTTCGAATCTGCGGGAGTCATGATTTATACTATTCTATTGCTAATCAGATATGATTACTCCTCTACTTTGTAAAGGTCTGTCAGTTTTGACAGGTAATCGTATCTTTCCATAGCCTCTGCCTCATTCTTAGCGAAGAGTCTTGCAGCCTTTTCCGGATTAGCTCTCTTAAGAGCATTGTAACGAACTTCTCCGTCAAGGAATGCCTGGTAATCTTCTTCCTTAGGCTGTTTGCTGTCAAGAGTGAACTTGCTTCCCTTTTCAGCTGCAGGATTGAATCTGAAGTTGTTCCAGTATCCGCATTCTACTGCTAACTGTTCCTCTGTCTGAGCTTTGCTCATACCCTTCTTGATACCATGGTTGATACATGGAGCGTATGCGATGATCAGAGATGGTCCCGGATAAGCCTCAGCCTCTGCAATTGCTTTTACAGTCTGGTTGAAGTCTCCACCCATAGCGATCTGTGCAACGTATACATATCCATAGCTCATAGCCATGCTTGCAAGGTCTTTCTTCTTCGTCTCTTTTCCGCCTGCTGCGAACTGAGCTGTAGCACCAGTCTTAGTAGCCTTAGAAGACTGTCCACCTGTGTTAGAGTAAACCTCTGTATCGAATACCATGATGTTGATGTCTTCACCACTTGCTAATACGTGGTCAACTCCACCGAATCCGATATCGTAAGCCCATCCGTCACCACCGAAGATCCACTGAGATTTCTTAGCGAGGAAGTCTTTGTTCTTAACGATGTCTTTGCATGTATCGCAGTCACATCCGTCTAATGCTGCAACTAATTTATCTGTAGCATCTCCGTTTGTAATACCACATGCGAATGTATCGAGGTATTCCTGGCAAGCTGCCTTAACCTCTGCTGAAGCCTGCTCTGATGCTGCAACAGTTTCAACTTCTTCTTTCAGTCTCTTTCTGATTGCTTTCTGAGCAAGTAACATACCATATCCAAACTCTGCGTTGTCTTCGAACAGTGAGTTAGACCATGCAGGTCCCTGTCCCTTAGAGTTCATTGTGTATGGTGTAGACGGTGAAGAGTTACCCCAGATTGAAGAACATCCTGTTGCATTAGCGATGTACATTCTGTCACCGAATAACTGTGTGATCAGTTTTGCATAAGGTGTTTCTCCACAACCTGCACAAGCTCCTGAGAACTCAAGTAATGGCTGTTTGAACTGGCTTCCCTTAACTGTCTCTGGTTTGAATTTAGCAACAACTTCTGGTTTAACCTCGATCTCACGTCCGAAATCAAAGATATCCTGCTCTGCTGCATTTTCTTCCATGTTTGCCATAACAAGAGCTTTTTCACCCTTCTTACCTGGGCAAACGTTTACACAAGATCCACATCCTGTACAGTCATAAGCTGATACAGTCATAGTGAATTTCATTCCCGGCATACCGATCATATCGATTGCTTTTGTTCCTTCTGGAGCTTTTGCAAGTTCATCCTCTGTAAGTGCTACCGGACGGATAACTGCATGTGGGCAAACGTATGCACAACGGTTACACTGGATACAGTTTTCTGACTGCCATACAGGGATATCTACTGCGATACCACGTTTCTCATATGCTGCACTACCTGATGGTGTAGATCCATCTGCATAGTCAGTAAATGTAGATACTGGCAGAGTATTTCCTTCCTGAGCATTAACCTTAGACTGGATGTTCTTAACGAATGCTACAACATCGTCTTTTCCACCCTTAACTTCTGGTGTGAATAATCCTTCGTCTTCACAAGATTTCCAAGATTCCGGAACTTCGATCTCAACTACCTGTTTTGCACCGGCATCGATAGCATCGTAGTTCATCTGTACGATCTTGTCACCTTTTCTTCCGTAAGTAGCTTTTGCAGCTTTCTTCATCAGATCGATTGCTTCTTCTTCCGGAATGATAGATGCCAGTTTGAAGAATGCTGACTGAAGGACTGTATTGATACGTCCGCCAAGTCCGATCTCTTTACCGATCTTGATACCATCAATTGTGTAGAATTTGATGTTGTGATCAGCGATGAAGGCTTTTACCTGTCCTGGTAAATGTTTCTCAAGACCTTCCATGTCCCAAGAGCAGTTCAGAAGGAATGTTCCTCCGTCAACTAATTCCTGAACCATGTTGTATTTGTTTACATAAGATGGGTTGTGACATGCTACAAAGTTAGCCTTGTGGATCAGGTAAGTAGATTTGATTGGCTTCTTACCGAAACGCAGGTGAGACATTGTAACACCACCAGACTTCTTAGAGTCATAGTCGAAGTAAGCCTGTGCATACATGTCAGTATTGTCACCGATGATCTTGATAGAGTTCTTGTTAGCTCCTACAGTACCGTCAGCTCCAAGTCCCCAGACTTACAGTTGATTGTTCCTTCTGGTGTTGTAACCAGTGGTGCACCAACTTCAAGTGAAAGATTTGTAACATCATCGTTGATACCGATTGTGAATCTTTCTTTGTCTGCGTTGTTGAATACTGCAACGATCTGTGCAGGTGTTGTATCTTTTGATCCTAATCCGTAACGTCCGCCGTTAACCGGTACTGCATCGAACTTAGATCCCTTTAATGCAGAAACAACATCCAGGAATAATGGCTCTCCCTGAGCTCCTGGTTCTTTTGTTCTGTCAAGTACATTGATGTATTTTACTGTGTCAGGGATTGCATCAATTAATGCCTGTGCACAGAATGGTCTGTAAAGGCGAACCTTAACAACACCAACTTTTTCCCCAGCTGCTGTTAAGTAATCGATTGTCTCTTCGATTGTGTCACATACAGAACCCATAGCAATGATAACTTTCTCTGCATCTGCTGCTCCGTAGTAGTTGAAGAGTTTGTAGTCTGTTCCGATCTTCTCGTTAACTTTATCCATGTACTCCTGTACGATAGCCGGCATAGCGTCGTAGTATGGGTTACATGCTTCTCTTGCCTGGAAGAAGATATCCGGGTTCTGAGCTGAACCTCTCTGGCATGGGTGATTTGGATTCAGTGCATGATTTCTGAATGCATCGATTGCGTCCATATCTACCAGATCTTTCAAATCTTCATAATCCCATGTCTCAATCTTCTGAATCTCGTGTGATGTACGGAATCCATCGAAGAAGTTGATAAATGGAAGTTTTCCTTTTAATGCTGCGCAGTGTGCAACTGGTGTTAAGTCCATAACTTCCTGTACGCTGGATTCGCAAAGCATTGCTGCACCAGTCTGACGACAGGCGTAAACATCAGAGTGATCTCCGAAGATATTCAGTGCGTGGCTTGCAAGCGCACGAGCGGATACGTTAAATACTCCAGGAAGCTGTTCTCCTGCTACTTTATATAAGTTAGGAATCATTAACAGAAGTCCCTGTGATGCTGTAAATGTTGTTGTCAGAGCACCAGCAGAAAGAGATCCGTGTACTGCTCCTGCAGCACCAGCTTCTGACTGCATCTCTGTTACCTGAACAGTCTGTCCAAATATGTTCTTTCTTCCTTCTGTAGCCCATTCATCTACATGTTCCGGCATAACGGATGATGGTGTAATAGGGTAAATTGCTGCAACTTCTGTATATGCATATGAAGCATGAGCTGCGGCCTGGTTACCATCCATGGTCTTCATTTTTCTTGCCATTTTCGTTGTTCCTCCTTGATAATAGTACAAATCATATATTGACGTGTATGGTTTTATTATATCTCCTGTATCATCAAAAGTCTAGCGATTCCGACTGTTATTTTGTTCATTTTTTGGTACAAATACAGATTCTCGTATCATTTTGTCGGCATATTTGCCCATAAAACCGAGAATAAATCTCAAATTCATTTGGAAAGAATATGCTTAATAAGCACATACATCACAATCGCAAATGCAAATAAATACCCAATCGCACCAATTGCCGGGATCCCGCAGATCTTCGGGCTCATATTGGTAGTGCAGATAATGCTTGAACTGATCAGCAATGCCATCACCCACAATCCCATTACCACATTCCGCACCAGACGCCTCAGTAACTGTGCCAGATCGTTGGATGCATGCAGATCCAGGTTGACTCTTGTCTGACCTTTCATCAGACCATGCAGTGCATCCGCTGCAAGTCCCGGGACTTCCACTGCTTTATGCATCGAACGGTAAAGATTCTTTCCTGCATGTTTTAATTCTTTTTTCCAATCCAGATCTTTCCACATACTCTCTGAAATATGTCTGGATGCGATCTCAATCATATTGATCTGTGGAGCAATGTCTGCAAGCACGCCTTCCATGTTAGTCAATCCTCTTGCCAGCATCGTCAGACCATGCGGCATACGGATCTTATTTTCCTTCATCACTTCCATAAGATCCATCATCACTTCTGCAACATCGATCTCTCCCATATCCAAGGCCCCATACTTCGACATCAATCCACTGATATCTTCATACAATACGCTCTGATCTGGTTTCTCTTTAAATTCACCCAGTGCCATGACTGCTTCCTGGATCATGCCGATATCATTTTCTGCAATGCCGCGGATTGCTTTTCCGATCAGTTCTTTATCCTGTTCGGTCAGTCTTCCCATCATTCCCATATCGATCCATACAATCTTGCCATCCTGGATCTTTACATTTCCCGGGTGGGGATCTGCATGAAAGAAACCGTCTTCCATCACCTGTTTGATATAATTATCGATCAGCTTGATCCCGATCTCTTCCAGATCGTATCCGCCTGCCAGAAGTTTCTCTTTATCATCGATCGCAGGCCCTTCGATGTATTCCATGACCAGCACATGCATGGTTGTATATTCCTGATATAGTTTCGGTGTTCTTACATATACGACATCCGCATTCCGTCTGGCAAACTCTTCCATATTCGATGCTTCGGTGAGAAAATTCATCTCTTCCCGTGTCACATTCCAAAGTTCATCCAGTACCTGATCGAAGTCAGCCATTCCTTTCAGACTGATCGGCGGCATCAGCTTTACTGCCTTCCGAAGGAGTCCGATATCTCTTGCCATAATTTCATAAATACCTGTTCGTTGAACCTTGATAACAACCTGTTCACCGCTGAGCAGTTCTGCTCTGTGGACCTGTGCAATGGATGCTGATCCCAGTGGTGTATCGGAAATAAATGCAAATATTTCATTCCACGGACAACCATATGCCTGTTCGATCACTTCTTTTACTTCCGGAAATTCCATCGGAGTTACTTCTGAACGCAGACACATCAGTTCATCACAATACCTTTTCGGTAAAATGTCTGAATGCAGTGACATAATCTGACCAATTTTAATATAAGTAGGCCCCAGATCCTCCAGTATCATCCGGAGTTTCTGAGGCGTAATTCCCCTGGTGATTCCATATTTATGAAGTACGGATGTAATCTCCTTTAACCTGGTACGGTATTCTTTGGATTCTCCCTTACTCATGAACCTGTTCCTCTTTAAATATCTTCGTTCTCAGCTGTCTCTTCTTCCGCTGCTTTCTCTGCCGCATCTTCGCATACGGATTCGTCTGCCACATCTTCTACCGTCTCTGCAGCTTCAAATTCTTCCTGTTTTTTCTCCATCTCATCAATTCTCTGTTTCAACAATGCCATCTGTTCCGGAGTCATCTTATCCAAAAGCTCATCCAGTTCTTCCGGTGAAGATGTTTTTACTTTTACATTCACTTTTTCTTTTACTGTCGACTTGATGTTATGCTTAAGTTCTTCATTCAGTGCTTTGCCCTGTTCAACAGTCAGCTCACCCTTTTTCACCATCTCATCCAGAAGTTCTTTTGATTTCTCTCCTGTGACTGCAACTGCTCCGATTCCTGCAAGTAATACTTTCTTTAATCCGCTTCCTAATTTTTCCATAGGTCGTTCTCCTTTCGATGTCTATATAGACAGGCTTTCCAAAAGCTTTGGAATAAATATGATCATCCCTGCAATTGCTGCCATGATTGCCGCGATCAGTACTGCTCCTGCCGCCGCATCTTTGGCAAGCTTTGCAAGCGGCTTTCTCTCTTCCGTGACCAGATCGACCACTGCTTCTACCGCCGTATTCACCATTTCCAATGCCATGACCAGACCAAACAATGTCAGGCAGATACACCACTCTACCGGTGTAATATGAAATACGAATCCTGCGATCACCACACAAACCATTGCCACACAATGAATCTTCATATTCCGTTCCTTCGTTACCACTGCAAATATTCCGGCAAATGCATAACCGAAGCTTTTATACAATGGATCTTTCTTTTGTTTCTTCATTTTTGCACCTGTCCTTTGTTTTCTTACATTTTAACACATTTTGCACAAATTTACACAAACATTGTATGTATTTTGTTTTATTTTAGAAATAATACGGACTTTTAAAGAAAAGTATGACCTTTTATAAATTCTGCATCCAGCATAATTTTTCTATCAAAATAAGAGGACAAAAATAAATACAGGGATTCTGCTTCTTATACCAAAATCCCTGTATTTTATCACCATATGCTCTACAGAACTTATATTCTATTATACATTCTCTGCATTCATTCCTTTGAGAATTCTCTGATTCTTCTCTTCCACATTCAGCTTTTCCGTAAATGCTTTCGTTTCTTTTACTATGACTTTGCTGAGTGCAAGCAAGGCTATCAGATTTGGGATTGCCATCAATGCATTGAAGATATCTGCGATATTCCATACTGCCGCAACCGTCATATATGGTCCGATGAATACACATATAATATAAAGCCATCTATATGCTTTTACCGCTTTCATATTCTTATTAAACAGATATTCCAGGCATCGTTCTCCGTAATAATCCCATCCAAGAATCGTTGTAAATGCAAAAAATACCAGACAAATCATCAATGCAAAGGATGCCACAACCGGCGGGAACGGAAGTCCCTTCTGGAAGGCCGCTGTCGTAATTTCCACACCTTCCAGTCCCGTATTCCATGTTCCTGTAATGACAATAGAAAGTCCTGTCATCGTACAGATTACGATCGTATCAATAAATGTACCTGTCATTGACACCAGTCCCTGTCTTGCAGGCTCTTTGGTCTGTGCCGCAGCCGCTGCGATCGGTGCGCTTCCAAGTCCGGATTCATTCGAGAAGATTCCTCTGGCAATACCTTTCTGCATTGCTACGATCATACTTCCCATTGCGCCACCGGCCAGTGCGCTTCCGGTAAATGCTGATTTTACAATTGTTACAATAGCTGCCGGAATTGCGGTAATATTTGTCACCATGATAATGACTGCCAATACTACATACAGAACCGCCATGAACGGAACTACGATCTCAGATACTTTTGCAATTCTCTTGATTCCACCTAATACAACCATTCCGACACATACCGTCAGTACCAGACAGGATATTACAGTTGCCCATGAATAATCATTTCCAAATAATGCTACTGTATGCGCCATGTCCGGATCAAAAAAGTTACGGACTGCAGATGAGATACCATTCACCTGTGTAAATGTACCGATTCCGAATAATCCAACCCCTGCTCCAAAGAATGCAAATATCTTTGCAAGCCATCTGAACTTTACACCCATTCCATTCTCAATGTAATAGAATGGTCCACCAAGTACATGCCCGTCTTCATCGATCGTACGGTATTTTACTGCCAGAAGACCTTCCGAATACTTCGTTGCCATTCCTAAAAATGCCGTCAGAATCATCCAGAATAACGCTCCCGGTCCACCTGCAGAAATTGCGGTTGCCACACCGACGATATTACCGGTACCGATTGTTGCCGATAATGCGGTACAAAGAGCTCCAAAGCTGGTTACTTCTCCGTGTCCGTCTTCTTCATTTTTCACCATGAATTTTAACGCTTTTCCAAGATACCTTACCTGAAGAAGGCCCAAGCGCACAGTCAGAAAAATTCCTGTGACCAGAATTAAGATGATTAACGGAAGTCCCCACACGACTCCGTCAAACCATGTGATAAAAGTGTCAATACGTCCAAAAATTCCCATAATTCATTCCTCCATCCTTTTGCCTGAGAGATTTGCAGATCTGTTTTCTGCTTACACCTTCGGCGCTTTTCATTTCATTACGAAAAGACTCTCCTGAGTTTTTTATGATAACGTAATCGCATTGCAGCAAATTCGTCAAAGTAATTGTCATTATTTTGAGAATAAATCCTCACCCAAATCGCTTTAGCACGTCTTTGCTTTAGCACGATGTAGGATAGCTTATCATGAATCTTTACATATAGCAAGATATTTTATAATTAAAAATGCAGGCAGCATTTATAAGTTATAATTATAATTCCTGTCTGCATCTGTATTTTTATTCTTTTCCGACTGCCTTTCAGAATCCGAAATCTGCATAATCTTCCGGCAAAAAACGGTGATAGATCATATGACACCCTTCGTCCTTAAAACAGTAATAGTATTCGTCCTCATTTTCTTCCGGAAATCTTACCCAAAAGTCAAATTCTCCGTTGTGCATATCTCCCACCCTGATATCTTTTGCCTCTTTCTGAAATATCGCAAGGATATCTTCTTTTTTGATTCCGTGATTCATCATCAGCTCCACCAGCTTTTTGATGAATTCATTTTCTGCCGTATGTTCATGTACATAGACACTTCCCTGTTCTGGAATATGCAGGCAGAATCTGTCTTTTTTGTGCGTCACACAGATATCTCCGAGTTTTTTCTTTACTTCTTCCGGGAACTGTTCCAGACGTGTCTGCATCTCATCCACATCGTCATCCGCCTCAAAGAAATGATTGAGGGAAATCAATGGATAATACAAACGGATCTCTTCTTTTCGAAATCCAAGTTTTGCCTGTTCTTCTTTTATAATATCGATCAAATTCTTTTCCAAACGTTTAAATCCCATTTCTGTTCTACGTGCTCCTTTTATTTCTCATATATTCAGCTTTCCTGTTCCATGTCTCTTAATTGACAAGTCCATTTCCAATACATTATACTACATTTATAATATTTACTGTATTTTAACATCAGATTTTTAAGGAGGAAATTTATCATGATCATCAAACATGGACTTGTGGTAGATCCTGCATCTGGTCTGTCCGAGCATATGGATATACTGGTGAAGAACGGAAAAATTGCAAAAATCGCACCTGAAATTTCAGAAGATTCCGAGGAGATTCTAGAAGCCGGAGGACTCGTTGTCGGACCGGGACTCATCGATACACATGTACATTTCCGTGATCCGGGATTTACATATAAAGAAGATATCCATACAGGAGCAAAGGCATCTGCAAAAGGCGGGTTTACTACTGTAATCTGTATGGCGAATACATCCCCTACGGTCGACAATACAGATACCCTAAAAGATACTCTTGCACGTGCTTCCAAAGAAGATATCCGTATCTTCCAGGCTGCTGCAATCTCCCGTTCATTAAAGGGCCGGGACGAAGTAGACATGCTTGCATTAAAAGAAGCCGGGGCATGCGGATTTACCGATGACGGCATCCCTCTTCTGAATGCTGAGTTCTGCTATCAGCGATGAAAAATGCCGCAAAGTTAAACGTTCCGATCAGTCTTCACGAAGAAGACCCGGCTTTTATCCGCAACAATGGAATCAATCATGGCAAAGTATCCGATGCACTCGGCATCTACGGTTCTCCATCCATTGCCGAAGAAGCACTGGTGGCAAGAGACTGTCTTCTGGCGCTCCGTTCCGGTGCAGATGTTGTAATCCAGCATATCAGTTCCGGTGTATCGATTGATCTGATCCGTACATACAAAAAACTGGGGGCAAAATTACACGCTGAGGCAACACCGCACCACTTCTCCTTAACAGAAGACGCTGTTTTGGAACATGGCACGCTGGCAAAGATGAATCCGCCGCTTCGTACGGAAAATGACCGCCAGCAGATTATTGCAGGACTCGCTGATGGAACTATTGACCTGATTGCTACGGATCATGCCCCACACAGCACAGAAGAAAAATCCAAACCGATCACAGAAGCCCCAAGCGGCATTATCGGTCTCGAGACCTCCCTTGCACTCGGTATCACCAACCTTGTAAAGCCCGGATATCTGACCATGATACAACTTCTGGAAAAAATGACAGTGAACCCTGCAAAGCTATACCATCTGCCTTACGGAACAATTCAGGAAGGTGCAGATGCAGACTTTGTTATATTTGACCCTGATGAAACATGGATCCCGAAAGAATATGCTTCCAAATCATCAAACTCACCATTTACCGGAAAGGAACTTACCGGTAAGGTGAAATATACGATCTGCGGAGGAAACGTCGTATATTCTGATATAAAATAAGCTTGGGATTTAATTCAGGAAGGCACGACGACCCGGACCTGCATAAAAAGTAGAAAGCCGTTCCTGTTCAGGTTCCATCGGCGGGAAATACTAAAGCGTCAAAATTATGCTAAAAACGGGCTTCCGAAATTTGCAACTCGCCATTCGGCTCAAACAGGCAAATTTCGAAAACCCAACGCATAATTTGACGCTTAACTATTTCCAACACCTTCTTCACATTCACTGGAACGGCTTCCTACTTTTTATTCCGTGGGTATCAAATGCCTTACGAATGGTAATTGCGTAACGGTTGTGGCTTCCGCTGGGTTACACTTCCGGGCATTTTATTTATTAACATTCGCTGCCAGTCACGACTTGAAGGAAACAATAGATAAGGATTATTGTGAATGTGGAATGCCGTTAGAAACAATTAGAGAGTCAGAAGCACCGTTAAAGGAACGAAGCGAACGTGTTTGAGCGAACGCCGAGTTTGAGCGTAGTTCCTTTGCTTTTAGGTGATTCTGACTCTCTTAGTGTTTCTTATGGTATGGAACCTGAACAAGAAGCCTTATCTATTGTTTCCTTCAAGGACTGAGAGGACGCTTCCCCGTTCATAAATTAAATCCCGAATAAATCTATGCATCGAAGTCTACTTCAAATGTACCTTCCGGTGTCTTCATCGTCAGAACTCCCAGATTAAAATCCTCATCCCGAATCGTAATATGATACTCAAATACCACATCTTCTTCAAATTTTGACAATAATAAATACGTCCCGTTTTCTTTTCCATCGATCTGATCACAGATATCATCATATACATCTGCCCCCGAGATTGGTCTCGGATATCCGGATGCCTTTATTTTTTTTTCAATCAATTCATATAATTCATTCATTTTCTTTCTCCTTTAATCTTCCTGATTATTATTTGTTTTGATCTCATACTCTATTGATTCATAATAATGGTTAAATCACTTTATATCTTAACCATCTTCTGCTATGGAATCTCCATGTAAATATTACTGCACGTACCGTCCAGTCGGCAAACATTCCGATCCAGACACCCATCGTTCCAAATTCCAGAAACCGGATCAGTATCACGCACAGACAGAACCTGCACAGCCACATTGTAATACAGGATGCAGCCATTGAAAATTTCACATCTCCTGCCGCACGAAGTCCATATGCCGGAATAAATGCCAGCGTCCATACAATCGGCTTCACAATCGTAATCCAGATTACCATATGGAAACACATCTTTGCACTTGCAGGCTCCATGCCGCCAAGAACTGTTACAGGTCCGGTCAATGCAAATACCAGCAAGCAGCTTACAATGATTGCCACTTCTGCGATCACGCTTAATTTTTTTATGTAATAGACCGCCTCATCTTTTCTGTCCGCTCCCATACACTGACCTACAATTGTCATCAACCCTACACCAATTCCGATTGCCGCCATTCCATTCAGATTCTCCAGAATATTTGTCATTGCCTGTGCTGCGATTGCTGTTGTACCTAATGTTGATACGGTAGACTGTATCGCCAGTTTCCCAAGCTGGAACATACTGTTTTCCACACCGGACGGAATTCCGATTCCGAGTATTCTCCGGATCATTGCCCAGTCCGGACGGATTTTCAGGTAAGCTCTTACCACGATTGGCTGCCGGTCTTTTCTTAATTGAATCAATACTACCACTGCACAGAATATACGGGAAACCAGTGTAGAGATTGCCGCACCCGCAACTCCCATATGGAAAATCCAGATCATAATTGCATTTCCAACAATATTCATCGCATTCGATATCATGGAAATGAGCATTGGACCCTTCGTATTCTCCTGCGCACGAAAAATGGATGCCGCCGAATCATATGCCGCTATGAACGGAAATGAAATAGCTGTATAAAAGAAATATGTCTCTGAGGCTCTCATAACGTCAGCTTCTACTGAACCAAAAATCAGGCGCAAAAGCGGTTTCTTAAATCCAAGACATAACACACTGACTGCGATCGAGATGGCCGTGATGATGAATAACACCTGTCTTGCAGATTCATTCGCCATCTTTTTATTCTGTTGTCCGATATACTGTGAACAGACAATTGCTCCTCCTGCTGCCAGTGCCGAAAATGCCTGTATCACAAGAATATTGATAGAGTCCACCAGCGATACTGCCGAGATAGCTGCAGATCCAATATTACTTACCATCATCGTATCTGCCGTTCCCATAATTGAATTCAATAACTGTTCCAGAACGACCGGTATCAGAATACCGGCGATCATTTTATTTGAAAACATATGCTGTTGTTTCACTTTTTCTGCTCCATAATATGAATGATTTCTTTATCCGTCTGCGCCATCCCCTGATTACCGATCTGTGCCATATGACGGATACAGTCTTCCGGTGTCTCTGCACAGATACCGTCACTCACACGAAGCGGCGCATCATGAACGGCCGTCAGCGCACAAAGCAGGGCTGCTGATGATCCTGTTGCAACCTTCATTGCACAGCCGACCTTTCCGCCGTCACAGATCATTCCCGTTACCGTCCCGGACATATTTCGCACCGCATACCCAAGCTGTTCGTCACTGCCTCCCAGCAGGTAAGCAATTCCTACGGATGCAGCCGTTGATGATGCCATGACACAGGAGCACATCGGTGACAGCTTTCCTATATAAGCATTGATATAACGGTTCACCAGGTGAGCAATTGCAAGCGCACGCACCTTTTTCTCCATTGACACTTCCAATGCGTCTGCTGCTTCACTGACCGGCAGGATCACTACCAGACCTTTTGTTCCCGCACCGGAACTGCTCATCGTCGCAGCGGACAGCCGTCCAGACGGCTCTCGGCTGCCGAACTTACTTTCAGCATAATTCTGGTCAGCAGATCATTCTTCAACACCTCTGAACCTTTTTCACTCCGAAGCGTATCTGCAATTCCTACTCCGACTTTCTTATCTTCGGAATAAGCTGCCAGTCTTTCATTCATTTCCACTCCATCCATCAGGAAATGTAATTCTTCCTCTGAAGCTGTATCTGCAACCTGGCGGATCTGTGCAATTGTCATCTGTTTCAACGCCTCAATCAGAGCATTATCTGATGCCTGTCCGTTTTCCTGATTTTTTTCATATATAATCTTTCCATTTTTCTCCAGATATACAAGATTCGTATGTGTTCCTCTGATGACCGATGTGATCATATCTGCTTCTGTCTTGATCTTACATTTCACATACAATCCCTGCCCATGCTCTTTAATCTTCACGGATACAGCAGCCATACCGCACAGTTCTTTCATCTGTTCCAGAATTTCCGGTGTGATATCTTCCAGAAGTTCCAGCCCTTTTTCCGGATTCTTAAGATATGCTCCCAGTGCTGCTGCATATGGAAGTCCTACATAATCACAGCCTGGGATTCCTGCCGACATTCCATTTTTATAGATTCCTGCATTTACTTCCACTTCTATCGAGCAGATCTTATTTTCCGTCATTTTCCCTGCATTTGCTGCGCACAGTGCTACACATACCGGTTCCGTGCAGCCAAGTGCCGGAACTACGTCATTCTTTAAAAGTGTAATCATTTCTTCTTTTTTTAACATATCTCTTCCCCAAACTTTTTATTTCGACCAGGTTGGTTCTTCCTCTCCTGTATAGCAAATCTGCCGTCATTCTTTTCTTCCAGTGCTTTGATCATATGATAGGTATATTCATTATATGGTGTTGGAATCCCCAGTTCTTTTCCCATACGCATCAGCGCTCCGGAAAACATATCGATCTCCGTATGACGTCCTGCATCCAGATCCTGTAATGTGGAATAACGGGCCTTTGGCGGAACCGCACTTCCCCGTCCGGACATTCTTTCCGCTTTACTGATGTCAATTCCTTTCGCTTCTGCAATTGCTTCCAGTTCTTTTTTTAAACCATTCTGAATTGCTTTCATATGTTCACTGTCCCGGTAACAGCCAACACCTGCTCCCAGGATTGCCTGTGGCAGATTATTGCAGACATTCAGACGAAATTTACACCACACTTCTTCTATTGCATATTCCGTTGAGCGGTAATGGATTCCCGTACCGGCAAACAGTTCTTTCACCGCCTTTACCCTTTCACTTTCGTATGGGGCTTCATATTCACCGAAGATGATCAAGATGTTGTCTCTGGATCGAAATGATATCCGTCCGCTTCTCTGTGTGACGCTACTTTAATCACAGCCGGAAGAATGTGTGACTTTCCAATCTGTTCTGCGATGATCTCTTCGCTGTCCACGCCATTCATCAGGCTCATTACACTGGTATCTTTTCCAACTATTTTTCGGATGCTTTCCAATGCTCCCGGTAATGCACCGTATTTTAACGAAACGATCAGGAAATCCACATTTTCTGCTTCCTCTGGTGTCCACACCTCCGGATGATAGACCTTTCCGTTGATCGCACAGCCCTGACGGCTCAGTCTTTCCTTTCTCTCTCCTTCGGCGATCACGCCAAGCTTTATATCTTCACGGTCCGCAAGTCCCCAGATCACATAGGAACCTACCGCACCTGCACCTAATACTGCAACTGATGTTATCTTCATGATTCTTGTCCTTTCATGTTCTGTCTCTGTTAATCCTCAGAATCGACCGCCAACAACTTCTCTTGCATACTTTTGTATCTACATGACCTGCCACTGGCAGCTCCTTACGAACACATGGCGATACCCCAAAAATGGCTGCAATCAGCTCCCTGACTGCAACCATTTTATCACATTTTTTATACTTCGGTAGGATTATTTCAATTTTCCGTATTCTTCATCGGATACTGCCTCGCACCATTCATTGGAAGTCTCTTCTCTCGATCAGTAACTGTGTATCGTAACGATATGCGAACTGATCATCTTCTGCATCAATTGATTGAACTCCCATCTTTCTTATCCTCCGTTATCATTCCAAAATTCTTTACATCGGTGTTCCTACTTCGATCAGATTGCCATCTGGATCATAGAAACGGACCACCTTCTGCCCCCAGCTGTGTGTCATCAGCCGGTTGACATACCTAACATTAGGATACAACTTTTCAAGCTTTCTGGCAAATGCTTCGATATCCGGTTCTTCGAAATATAACTCACTGGCATGATTTTCCGGAATAATATCCTTATTCAGAACTTCTTTCCATATCTTTTCGTCCTGAAGTACCAGCCTTCCGTTAATATCACATTGCCGTCATTGTCAAGAATTGTATTCAGTCCGAACAGATCATGATAGAATTGTTTGGAATGTTCGATATCTTTTACAACAATTAATATATTTTTTAATCGCATTTCTTTTCTCCATTATGCATTGACTTTTCCCGGATTTCATTTTCCCTGAGCTTTATTTTATCCAGACTTTATTTTCCCTGCTCTGCCAGATATTCTTCTGTCAAAGCTACGGCATCTGCGATACACTGTGGACAACTGCAGAGAACTTTTCCTGTCTCCACACCTTTTAACTCCCGGCAGATGCAGGAACCATTTTTCTCTTTGAATTTTTCTACTTTGCTTCGGATCTTCTTATATGTATCCCCTTTGGTTCTGGATCCTTCTTCTGTGCCTCCCTGACTGTTATCAAGGCCGATGATCATTGCCATTCCAGACAATGCACCACACATCTCCATCACGCCCATACCCAGACCAAAACCTTCTGCGATACGAAACATATCGTCTTCACTGATTCCGAATTCTTTGCAAAATGTACAGGCTACTGCCTGGGCGCAGTTGCATCCTCTCTGGTGTAATTCTGCTGCATGTTCTGCTTTTGTACTCATATTTCTCTGATCTCCTTTTTGCTTCATTTACTTCCAATATTATTATTTCATAATCAGATTCAACACACCTGTTGACTGCAGGAACAGAATCACCATAATAACCGGCATAATATAACGCATCATCACATTATATAACTTTTTACGTTTGAATTTCTCGCCATTCAGTTCCATTTCCTCTGCAATCCATGACGGCTTCATGATCCAGCCGATCAAGATTGCTGATAACAGCGAAATAAACGGCATCATAAAGCTGTTACTGATATAGTCCATGATATCCAGAAGCTGTCCTGTACTTCCGTTTGGAAGTGCAACTTCTACATAGAAGATGCTGTATCCAAGTGCGATCACTGCTGTTGCGATAAGGTAGATCACCGATAACACTCTGGTCGTCTTCTTACGCTCTGTGTGAAATAATTCCATACAGTTTGCAGTGATTGATTCCAGTACCGAAATGCAGGATGTCAATGCGGCAAATCCTGCCAGTACAAAGAACAGAATTCCGATCACACGTCCGACCGTTCCCATACTGTAGAATACCTTTGGCAATGATACAAACATCAGTCCCGGTCCCGCTGACATTCCGTCCAAACCGGAGAATACGAATACTGCTGGGATGATCATAACACCGGCAAGGAATGCAACTCCGGTATCCATAATCTCAATCTGTGATACTGCCTTATTCAGATCTACATCTTTCTTAACATATGAGCCATATGTAATCATAATTCCCATTGATACACTCAGAGAGAAGAACAGCTGGCTCATTGCGTCCAGTGTAATCTGCAGGAAGCGGCCAACCGTAATTCCTGTCAGATCCGGTTTCATATACACCTTAAGCCCCTGCAATCCGGTACGTACCGTTCCATCATCCAGCGTAGTCTTCAATGTAAGTGAGAAAATTGCAATTCCGATTACCATAATCAGCAGAACCGGCATGATAAATTTCGAAACCCGTTCGATTCCCTCTTCTACACCGTTATATACGATCAATGCTGTCAGCAGCATAAAGATCAATCCATACCACACCGACGATGGTGAAGAAATGAATGCGGTAAAGCAGTCATCTGCTACTGCCTGCTTTCCTGAACTTGTAAGATAGATCACGATATATCTTAAGATCCATCCACCAATCACCGCATAATAAGTCATGATCAATACTGGAACCAGGAATGTGATCACTCCAAGAAATTTCCATTTTTTCTCATTGATTCATAGGCATAGATTGCGCTTTTTCCCGTCTTGCGGCCAATTGCTATATCTGTAGTCAGTAACACAAAACCAACCGTCAATACCAGCGCAAGATAGATGATCAGGAAAAGTCCTCCCCCGTCTTTTGCTGCCAGATATGGAAAACGCCAGAGGTTTCCCACGCCGACTGCGCTTCCGGCAGCTGCAAATACAAATCCAATCTGCCCGCTAAAGCTATTTTTTTGTTTCATACTCTTTTTTCCTCTCGTTTTTGTTAATACTTCAATATTTTACCATTAATTCATTTAAAATAAAACAAGAAATTTTATAATCAATCCGCCTCCCTGTCACTGATCTTTCGCATCTGAATATACTATAAAGCATAGAATATATTTCCCCGGGAGGATCTTATGAAAAAGCGTATCACCGCTCTTCTTCTACTTTTTACACTATCCGTCACTTCACTTTTGGCATGCACATCCGCTGATAAACCGGAATCTGCGACAGGCAAAACATCAAAAACTTCAAAATCTATCAATGATAAAAAGACGGATCTGACTCCTGTCACACTGAATGAAGTCGCTCATTCTATCTTTTATGCACCGATGTATGTTGCAATGGAAAAGAATTATTTTGAGAAGGAAGGAATCGACCTTTCGCTCGTGACCGGTTTTGGTGCCGACAAGACCATGACTGCTGTCCTTTCCGGAACAGCCGACATCGGATTTATGGGATCAGAGGTTCCATTTATACTTATAATGAAGGGCTCATGATTATGTCGTAAACTTTGCACAGCTCACTCAGCGTGCCGGAAACTTTCTGGTTGCCAGAGATGATATCAAAAATTTTAAATGGGAAGATCTGAAAGGCAAGAAAGTCATTGGCGGGCGAAAAGGTGGCATGCCTGAAATGGTATTTGAATATATCTTAAAGCAGAACCATATTGACCCAGCCTCTGATCTTACGATTGACCAGAACATTGATTTCGGTTCTACAGCTGCAGCCTTTTCTGAAGAAAAGGCTGACTATGACTTTACAGTAGAATTTGAACCAGGCGCAACCAACCTTGAAAAGCAAGGAAAAGGATATGTGGTAGCTTCTCTCGGAACTGACAGCGGATATGTCCCATACACTGCATTCTCTGCAAAGAAAAGTTACATCTCCCAACATCCGGAAATCATTCAGGGATTTACCAATGCTCTGCAAAAAGGTATGAATTATGTGGCATCTCACACTCCGGAAGAAATTGCTCAGGTAATTGCGCCTCAGTTCAAAGAGACAACACCGGATACCATTACAACCATCGTATCCCGTTACTATAAACAGGACACATGGAAGAAGGATCTAATCTTCCGTCAGGAAAGTTTTGATCTTCTTCAGGATATTTTAGAAGATGCCGGAGAACTAAAAAAACGTGCTCCGTATAAGAATCTTGTAACGACAATTTATGCCGAAAAATCCGCAAAAGCAGTCAAAGATACAACGCTTTCACATTAACAATAAAAAATAATGTTGCAAACATTTCTTTGGTTTGCAACATTATTTTTTGACTCTGTCTTCTCCTATACCATCGCTGTATCCAAATGCTCTTTCACATAACCACTGACTTTATCTCTCGGCATCTCCATCACCACCGCCAGTTCCCCATACAGGAACTTTTCAGCACTGGACATATATCTCTCATCGATATTAATCGTCTTTTTCCCTGCCTGGATTCTTTCTTTATTTCTCCCATAAGATGTCTTGATCAATGAAACCCATTCTCTGCACTGATTGTGTAATAACGCATTTTTGTACATTGCTTCCCGCTGCTTTTCATTCGTCACACCGATTGTATCAATCTCCGACATCTCTTTGATCAGATTCTCTGCTTCTTCTTTTGTAATTAACTGTCTGATCTGCTCCCTCTTGTTGTCAACCGGTGTATATACCGTTCCGGCTGCATCATATACCGGTTTTAACGTATAATACTCTTTATCCGAACTGCCCATATCAATCTTTCCAATATTTACCACTTCACAGACGCCCTCCTTATAATGCGCCACATAATCTCCTATTCTGAACATTTCTGCCTCCTGTTCTTAACACTTCTCTCATGGTAACTTCTGCAGACGTATGACAACGCTAAAAGGGCGCACAATCCGAAGTTATATCGAACTGCACGCCAACTTTTCTGGTATCGTATTATGAAATTTGTAAACGCGCTGACATAAACTCTTGATATAGCTATTATAACATAACTCTTGATATCAGTGTCAACCAACGTGAAATTTTTTATGCATTTCTTCTTTAAATTCTTTTCTTTTGAACATGATAAGTCCAATCATCAGCAGAAAACTACAGCCGATACAGATGACAGACGGAGTTCTGTAGCGGATCACCCCTGTCATGAGCAGTACAAACGGCAGTATCATCGAATATACCGACGCCATTACATAATATATCATATACTCTCTTGGTGATAATGACCGTATTCGGGATATGATCAGCATTACAATCTGGATCAATAGGCAGATATTCGGGATTCCGATATTTACCGACCATCCCCTCCATCCGGTTCCCAGATCCCATAACACGCAAATACCTGACATGATCAGAAGCTGCCACGCCGCATTCTTCAACAAATTGAAACGCTTCACATACCCAACTGCCATCGTAAACCACATCGTTGCACAGCCGGCCGCCACAAATACCGACCAGTGTACCCCGGGGGATATGATGATATCTGTCATCATACTGATCACAATTGCTGCAATACAGCAGAATGTAAATATCTGCAACACTTTCTTCCCTTCGTAATTTGCTTTTGCATCCTTCGGAAAATCTGCTTCTGTAACCGTGACCTGTACGCCGAGTTCTTTCAATATCCGGTAAAAATTCCGCTGGATATTCGTACTGTCATATCTTGATGTAAAACTGAGTGAAAGTGTATCCTTAAAAGAACAGATGCATAATTCCGTCCGGTTCGTGCTGGTATACACTCCGAATTTTTCAATATAGTCCGCATAATCTTCCGGCATCTTTACTACACTCATATTAGAAAGCACAGCCGTCACTTCCTGCTCTGCCATCTTGGCCCCTGCACGGATACAACGGTTCTTAAGTTCCAAAGGTGCCCACTTTAAAATTTTATGCTTTTCTATTGCGATCAATTCATTCATCTGGCCTGCCACATGTTCTTTAGACAGATTCTCCCGAAAATATATCTTAACTGTTTCCAGTACATCTTCAAACGAATCTTTCCCTTCTCCAAACTGATACCCCGGTTCTATATAACCAAAGAAATTCAGCATCGAATCGGATGGGAATATCTTTCTTAAATTCACCGGAACCATCAGTATGACCGGCTTTTTTTCCTGCATCCGGCTCATTTCCTCATGAATTGCACATATGAATGCCGCCGTTAAAAGCACTGACATGGATACTCCCTTTTCCCTGCTGATACCCAGAAGTTCTTTTACCGGCACAGTTGCCTCCTTGACCTGCAGTTCTTCGTATCCCTTTCCGTTCTTTTTAATCTGAAATGCCTTGATCTTCTTCTTTTTCTTTCTTGGAAAATCTGGATCGTAATAACGGCTGAAGCTGTCATCCTCCTGATCCTTTACCGTCAGATACTGATCTGATAATTCAACCGGTTCAAGTTCATCCTTATGAACCAGATGCAGATAATTCTTCACCAGTTCCCGCAAGAATTCCGTCGCGCCGGTTCCATCAGTCAGTGCATGAAATACTTCAAAATTAATCCGTTTTTTATAATAGGTCACTTCGAATAGAGCGTCTTTTTATCCCGTACATACAGACTGCTGCATGGTTCTTTATATTCTTTTCTTACTATCGGTCTTAATTCGCTTTTCTCCAGATAGTGCCAGAACAAGCCTTTTCTCATGACCGACAGGAATACCGGATATTTCTCAATTGTCTGATCCAGTGCCTCCTGCAGGACATTTTCTTCCACTTCTTCCTTCAGTTCACAATAGAACCGGAATACTCTGGTATCTTTCGGACTGCTGGCAGCAGAAAATAACTTTGCTGCATTATCCAGACTTCTCCAGTAAGCACGTTTTTGTTCAAACACTGCTTTTCCCCCTTCTCTCTCCCGCCGCTATTCACCATCCGCCGGATTGACATTCTTTTCGCTTTCCTTCTGTCCATAGCTGTCAAGAAAGCGGTTAATAATCGCGAAGCTCTCCTGCACATGGTAATATTTTACCCCCAGTGCAAAAAATCCGTGAAGTGCATCCTGAATCCGGTGAATCTCCACTTGATTTCCGGCTTCTTTCAGACGCCTTCCATACTCTTCCCCTTCATCTCTGAGCGGATCACATTCTGCTGTTAAGATCAATGTATCCGGCTGGTTACTGTAATCCGTTTCCATCAGAGGTGCAAGATATTTACTCCTCTTATCTTCTTCTGCCGAAGCATAAAAATTAATATAATCCCTCATCTTTCCAGCTGTCAGAAGATACTCTGTTCCATAGCGTCTGACTGACAGATACGGGGAATTCTCACTGTAATCATTATTCACTGCCGGATAGATCAGAATCTGTCTCTTTGGCAGAAATTCTCCCTGATCTCTTGCCATCAGTGAAACAGCTGCTGCCAGATTCCCGCCTGCGCTGTCCCCGATCAAAGTGATCTTGTCCGGATCTGTATTCAAAATGAACCGGTTCGTAAACATAGCCTTTGCCGCCATATAACAGTCATAGAAACCTGTCGGAAATGGATATTCCGGTGCCAGCCTGTACTCTACCGATACAACAATATGATTTGTTGCCGATGCCAGACGGGCACAGATTCTCTCATAATTGTCAATACTTTCCGTTACCCATCCGCCTCCGTGAAAGAACAACAATGCCGGGAGATCATCTTCCATCTTCTCTCCCGGAAGGAATATCCTCACCGGAATCTGATGATCACCGTTATAAATCTTATAATCAATCGTCTTATAAAAGATTTTCATTGGATCGATTGCCTTTAAATTTGCCAGATGCCTCGAGCTTCTACTTCAATGCCATCAAAAGATAGAGCTTTCAATACTCTTCTCATGGATTTATTAATCGCCATACTACTTCCTTTACCTGTAACTTTTCTTTCTGATTTTCCTTATCTGATATATCCTTCTTCATACGCTTTTGCCTTATTAAATGCATATAATTCTGCAAATGTCGCCTCCCTGTACGGATTTACATAGAATATCCCAACGATTCCACAGGTAATTGCAGACAGTAATATCCATCCGATAAATGACAAATCCAGAATAAATGTTTCCATCTTCTGCCCGTCCATCATACGCTTACTGATCTGAAATGCTTCTTTTCTGTCCATTCCCGGATTCTCTGCAAGAATGTAAGGGATCATCAGATATTCATAATGTTTTACAATTCCCGGAATAACGAAAAGCAGCGTCCACAAAGATGTAAACAGATTTTTCAGGAACATCGCCAGCACAACATTCACATAATTCCGGAACGGAATGCATCAAATATGGTTCCGACTGTTGGATTCTCTGTCTTATTGAGAACAAAGAACCTTTTTCCGCCTACTTCCAGAAGACTTCCCACAAATATCTCCAGTGCCAGAATTATGAGAGTCACTATAATTGCTGTCATTGTAATCGCCAATCCGGCAAACGGATATCCAAATCCATCTGTTCCATACAAACTGTTCTGCGAAGCACTGCCTCCGGCTCTTCCTTCATTCACACCACTTAATCCTGTGATAATTCCCATGATCACGGCTACAGCGACACATGACCAGTAATTCTTTTTAAATGCAATCCTACCATTTGTTTTCAGTCTGTCTCTTGTCCAACTCATATCATATCCTCCTTGTCTATTCTTTTGTTATGTCTGCATTCTGAATCTTTTCATTCAGATCATTCAGATATACCCAACGTTCCATCTTTTCATCCAGTTCATTCCCTGCCTCTTCTTTTTTATCCATGAGTTCCCGTAATTTCACTGAATTAGTCGCATTAGCTGCAATCTGTGCATCCAGCGTCTCGAGCTTTTCTTCAAGCTTTGCAATATCATCGTCGATGGTCTCAAACTCCCGCTGCTCTTTGTATGTGAACTTAAGTTTCGATTTTCTCTGTTTCCATGTATCTTTGGAAGAGTTTTCCCCTTTCTTTGATTGTCCTTCTGTTGCGGCAGCATGTCCTTTCAGTGACATCTCCGTATCCAGACCTTCCAGTTCTTTCCGAATCAGATAATCAGAATATCCTCCCTCAAACTGGCGAATTTTCCCATCTCCTTCAAAAGAAAAGGTACGGTTCACGATACGATCAAGGAAATACCGGTCATGAGATACTGTTATGATAATTCCGTCAAAGTGATCCAGATAATCCTCCAGAATGGTCAGTGTCTGGATATCCAGATCATTCGTCGGCTCATCCAGGATCAGCACATTCGGCGCACTCATCAGCACACGCATCAGATACAATCTCCGCTTTTCTCCTCCGGAAAGCTTCTCGATTTTCGACCACTGCATGGCTCCGTCAAATAAAAAACGCTCCAGCATCTGTGATGCCGTGATCTTTCCGTCAGATGTAGTGACATATTCCCCCACTTCTTTCACATAGTCGATCACTTTCATGGACGCATCCATATATTCGTTCTCCTGCGAGAAATATCCAATCCGGATGGTCTGCCCGATTTCTATTGTTCCACTGTCTGGCCTCACGATCCCATTGATGATCTTAAGAAGTGTTGTCTTGCCACAGCCGTTCGGACCGATAATTCCAATGCGGTCATTTTTCAGGAATATATAGCTGTAATCACTGATCAGCTTTCTGTTACCATAAGATTTGCTGATATTCTCCAGCTCGATCGTCTTATTTCCCATACGGGATGCTACGGAATCCAGTACCACTCTCTTTTCTTCCTGAATATCCTTGATCTCCTGCATCGCTTTGATCCGGTCAATATGTGCTTTCTGCTTCGTGCTTCTGGCTCTTGCACCTCTTCCCAGCCATTCAAGTTCGGTGCGGAGAAGGCTCTTCCTCTTCCGTTCCGTAGCCAGTGCCATATCCTGACGCTCTGCTTTCAATTTAACAAATTCGGAATAATTTCCCGGATAACTGTATAGCTTTCCCTGATCCACTTCCACGATTCTTGTTGCCACACGATCCAGGAAGTAACGGTCATGCGTAACCATCAGTATTGCCCCTCTAAAGCCGATCAGATATTCCTCCAGCCACTCTGACATTGCATTGTCCAGGTGGTTCGTCGGCTCATCTAAGATCAGTATGTCAGCCGGTGTCAGCAGTGCATTGACCAGTGCAATCCTCTTCTTCTGTCCGCCGGACATATGCTCTACTTTTCATCATAATCATAGAACCCCAGCTGATTCAGCATAGATCTTGCATCTGCCTCGATCGTCCACTGGTTCAGTTCATTTACATTATCTGCAATTGCTGCGCGAAGAACTGTTGTTCCCTCTTCGAATTCCGGTGTCTGCGGAAGATAGCAGATCTTCACCTGCTTTCCCATACTGATCTTCCCTTCATCATATGGTTCGATTCCTGCAGTCACTTTTAACAGCGTAGACTTTCCCATCCCATTGATTCCGATCACACCGATCTTCTCATTTTCATTGATACTGAATGCAACATCATTCAGAAGAACACGGTCTGTATAAGCCTTTGTAATATGTTCCATCGTAAGTAAATTCATACGTTTGTTCTCCTTCATGTATCTTTCGGATACTTTTATAAGTCAGAAAAAAGACCGGAAACACCGATCTCTTTTCGTTCTCCACTTTCTATTATATTTTACAGAAAGATATATTTCAATATGAATAATACCGCAAGTACATACATTAATGCGCTGATTTTCTTTTCTTTTGCCTTTCCAGTCATCAGATTCAGGATCACGTAAGAAATCACTCCCATAGAGATACCTTCTGAGATGCTGTAGAAAAATGGCATAGCCAGGATACAGATGTAGCATGGCAGTGCTTCTGAAAAATTATCAAAATCAATGTGCGTCACATTTGTCAACATATAGAATCCCACTACGATCAAAGCCGGTGCTGTTGCAAACGATGGAATTGCAAGGAAGATTGGTGACAGGAACAACGACAACCCGAATAAAATGGCTGTTGTTGCGGAAGTCAGCCCGGTTCTTCCTCCTTCAGATACACCTGATGCACTTTCCACAAACGTGGTAGTCGTTGTTGTTCCAAGAACTGCTCCGACGGTTGTTGCAACCGCATCAGCATCAGTGCCCCTTTGATATTCGGAAGATGTCCTTCTTCATCTAACATACCTGCCTTGGTAGATACACCGATCAATGTTCCGATCGTATCAAACATATCAACAAATAAAAATGCAAAGATAACGACGATGAAATTCAGGGAAAATACTCCGCTAAAATCAAGTTTACCAAATACCGGCATGATACTAGGGATTGAAAATCCACTGCTAAAGTCCGGAAGCAGACTGTAGAATCCAATCTCCGGATCCGCACATAGATACCTGCCATCTGGCAGATAATTCCTAAAATCCATGTGAGCAGGATTCCCCATAAAATATTTCCCTTTACATTCTTAATTACCAGAATTCCTGTAATTCCCACACCGATCAATGCAAGAAGAACCGTGATTCCCACGTTATTCATGGATGCTTCCACACCTTTTGCACTGTTGTACCCATCAATTGAGAATAACTCCAAAAGCGTAGAACCTCCCACTACGATATTTGCATTCTGAAGTCCGATAAATGCGATAAACAATCCGATGCCGACACTGACTGCAGACTTCAGATTTTTCGGGATTGCATTGAAGATTGCCTCACGGATATTTGTAAGCGAAAGTACGATAAATACGATACCTTCTACAAAGACGCTGTCAGTGCAACTTCCCACTTATACCCCATTCCGAGAACAACGGTATATGCAAAGTACGCATTCAATCCCATTCCCGGCGCCAGTGCAAACGGATAATTGGCAAAGAATGCCATCAGAAACGTACCGATCATTGCCGCCAGTGCTGTGGATGTAAAGATCGCACCGGAATCCATCCCTGTCGCAGACAGGATACTCGGATTGACCGCAAGGATGTACGCCATGGTCATGAACGTGGTGATACCTGCCATAACCTCGGTCCTGACATCCGTCCCGTTCTCACGGAGCTTAAATAATTTTTCCACCATGTTACTCTTTTCCTCCTTATACTCTCAACAACAAGATATTAACTATAACTTACTGTATTTCCCTTATTTTTTTTCTCAAAGCAAGTACCTGGTTCGGTGCTACAGACAACTCATCGATCCCCATCTGGATAAACTTCTCAGTCAGACTAAGATCAGCCGCCAGATCACCGCATAATGCGATTTTCTTTCCTTCCAGGTGGATATTATTGGCAATAATACGGATCATCTTAAGAAGCGCCGGATGATGTGTATTATAAAAGCGCTCCAGTCTGCTGTTTGTTCTGTCCATTCCGAGTGTCAGCTGTGTCAGGTCATTCGTTCCGATACTGAAGAAATCTGCTTCTCTTGCCAGCTCTCCACTGATCATAACCGCTGCAGGCGTCTCGATCATAACACCGATCTTAATCTCTTCATTGAACGGAATCTTCTCGTCTTTCAGTTCATTCTTTATCTTTTCCAGAATCAGTTTCGCCTGTTTTACTTCTTCCACATCCGTGATCATCGGAAACATGACCGACATATTTCCATATGCAGATGCACGTAAAATTGCACGGAGCTGTGTCTTAAATATCTCATCTTTATCCAGCGATACACGGATTCCCCTATAGCCGATCTCCGGATTTCTATCTTCTCCGAGCTCTAGACATTCTGCCTGCTTTTCGCCTCCCAGATCTGCGGTACGGATTACGACCTTTTTGGTGCCCATTGCCTCTGCTGCCAGACGGTATACCTGGAACTGCTGTTCTTCTGTCGGCAGCTTTGTCCCATTTTCGATATACAGGAATTCGCTGCGGAATAATCCGATTCCTCCGGCATCACTTCTCAGTACATTTTCTATATCTTCCCTGGTTCCGATATTTGCACAGACGTCAATCTTCTGTCCACTCTGTGTAATATTCTCTTTTCCCTTCAGACGTTCCAGATTCTGTACCTGGGTATGATTCTCATCCTGCTTCTGCTTCATCTTGGAAATCGTCGTATAATCCGGCTCAATATATACTTTTCCCTCAAAACCGTCGATGATGATCGTCTTGCCTTCGTATTCTTTTTTCAGGGATTCTCCCAGTCCGATCACCGATGGTATTCCTTTGGTTCTTGCAAGCACAGCCGTATGGGAATTGATAGTTCCATATCTGGTCACAAATCCAAGAATTTTGCTCTTATCAAACTTTACAGTCTCACTTGGATAAAGTTCTCCCGCAGCAAGAATAAACGCTCATCCGTCAGCATCTTATCTTTCCATGTCCTTGCAAGAATCCGGAGTACTCTTGTCGATACATCCTTTACATCTGCCTCATGCCCCAGCACATAATTCTTATTACTCTTTGAAGCGCTTGCCAAAATATTTTCAACCGCATTTTTTACCGCATATTCTGCATTCAGCTTATGCTCAACAATAATACTTGTAATCTGACGGATGATCTCCTGGTCTTCCAGGATCATCTGCTGCATCTCAAAGATTGCCGCATTCGCTTCTCCGACATCCTTCGCTGCCAGATCATACAGATCGCGTAATTCCTGCAATGCCTTCTGTCTGGCTTTTTGAAAACGCATCACTTCTTTTTCTACATCTTTGACATAGATCCTGCGGATTTCTTTTGTATCACGCTTATAAAAGGAAAGTCTTCCGATCGCAATTCCTTCCGATATCTTTTTTCCTGTCAATGTAATCATAGTTTTTCCAACCTTTTAATCCTTTGTTAGTTTGAACAATATTACTTTACACGTTTGATGTTCATTCGTCAAGTAGATTGATTTTTTGTACAAACACAAAAACATTTCATATATCCATTGACGTATTTATCAATATATGCTAATCTGACAATAGTGTATTTTATAGTTTTCCTATATAAATATGCGATTTAATAATATTTTATGGAGGTATGATCATGAAAGGTACTGTAAAATGGTTTAACAACCAAAAAGGTTACGGTTTCATTTCTGACGCTGAAGGTCATGATGTATTCGTTCATTATTCAGGACTGAACATGGATGGATTCAAGACGCTTGAAGAAGGTCAGGAAGTGGAATACGAAGTTACAGACGGCGCCAAAGGACCACAGGCTGTTAATGTAACACCGCTCTAATCATAACGAATCTAAGTTTTTGATGTACTTTTTATATATTAAAATATAGCTATTTCAGATTTGAATATTTAAAAGAAATACATGACTTAATGCGAGAGATTACGAAAAAAAGCCGGATAACAAATGTTATCCGGCTTTTTCGTACCTGTAAGACTAATTCTGATTCTGTGATCTTGCAATATTCAGTTGCAGATCCACACCAAATGGATTCACCACTACACCTGTCATTTCATCACCCATTGCTTCCGGAACTTTTACCGCTTCCAGCACTCCCATAGAATATCTTGTATCCGAATGGTTGTTCTGGAACTTCAGGAACTCCTGAACATCGGTAAATACCGGCAATAATACCTGTCCGTCATTCTTATTCAACACCGGCATTTTCTTCTCTTCCGTGACCGCAGTAATGAAGGTGCATCCTGATAGTGCGCCATCAATTCTTCCTGAAGATCCTTCATATCTTCTGTAATCTTCATTTCTTTCTGCTTACGTGCTTTCTGCATGAAGTACATAGCTGTAATCTGGAAACTCGGATTCTCGATCGGTTCCTCTCCCGGTTTCTGCTCCGGTCTTCTGACCAGTTCTGTAAGTTGAAGCTTGATCTCTTCTTCTGTATCTTTTCCTACCCACATCCCATTCACTCCGGCCGGGAATAAACTGCTGTAAAATGGAAGCATGTATTTATTTTCAATATTAAATATCTTCAGAGGATTTCCCTCTTTCAGGAATTCCTGTCCGCCCTTCATGGCTTCTTCTTCGGAGAAGAAAATCAGCACCTGATCATCATAAGTCTCCGGATCACACACTACGAAAGGCATTCTGGTACAATCAGACATCAATACATAGATGGCTTCTGCTTCCCTCATTTTCTTTAAAACATCACTCTTATCTACACCCATACTGTTCCTCTTTCATGTCTATTGGTTTGCACGATACGCTTCATCTGCACTGTACACATCAAAACCGCTTCCTTTCAGAATATCGATTACTCTTGCCGGATCATCACTCTTTAATACTGCTGCCGCATCATCTCCATTTGCAAAAGCGTACATATATTCAATGTTTACTTCACCGTCCACGATCTGATGCATTGCTTTGCTCAATGAACCGGTTGCATGTGGTACACGAAGTGCTACTACATCTGTCAGCATCGAAGTAATCCCTACTTCCTTTAATGCCATGCGTCCCTTATGCGGATCTGACACGATCATACGCAGCATTCCATAATCAGATGTATCCGCAAGACTCAGTGCTACGATATTCACATTGCTTTTTGCGAGTACATCTAATACTTCTTCCAGACGTCCTTCTCTGTTTTCCAAAAAAACCGATAACTGTTGTACGGTATTACTTACGCCCATGTTATTTCCTCCTGTTTATAAACTTCTGTTATCAATGACACGTTTTGCCTTACCCTCACTTCTTTCGATGGTCTTTGGCTCTACGAGTTTCACTCTTACTGCAACACCGAGTGCCTGTTTTAAGACTGCCGCAACTTTATTCTTTAACTCATCCAGTTTACGAATCTCATCTGAGAAATATTTTTCATCCACTTCTACCATAACGGTCAGCACATCCAGATTATTCTCACGGTCAACGATCATCAGATAATGCGGTGCAACTCCTCCACCGACAGAAAGCAGTGCAGTCTCAACCTGTGTCGGGAATACATTGACTCCGCGGATAACCTTCATATCATCGGTACGTCCTTTGAATTTTGAGATTCTCGGGAGTGTTCGTCCACATTCACAGGTAGAATGATCAATACTTGTAAGGTCTTTGGTTCTGTAACGAAGTAACGGCATACCTTCTTTGGCAAGTGTTGTAAATACCAGTTCTCCGATCTCTCCGTCTGCGCAATGGCTGTTATCAGCCGGGTTCAATACTTCCGGATAGAAATAGTCTTCATATACATGCATACCATTATGATGGATACACTCTAAAGCTACACCTGGTCCTGTAACCTCGCACAGGCCATAGATATCAAAGCAGTTTACATCCAGGAGTTCTTCGATCTTCAGACGCATCTCTTCTGTCCATGCTCTGCCCCGTTGATTCCAACCTTCAACTGGAGTTTGTCTACAATTCCGGCCTCATTGGCAGCCTCTGCAAGATACAGCGCATAAGATGGTGTACATGCAAATGCAGTTGCGCCAAAGTCTTCCATACACATCAGCTGTCTCTTCGTATTACCTGCTGACATCGGGATAGCCATTGCTCCAAGCTTTCTTGCTCCGAAATCCAGCCCCATGCCTCCTGTGAACAATCCATATCCATAACAGATATGAATGCGGTCTTCTGCTGTAAGTCCTGCCATCGTAAGACCTCTGGCCACACACTCGCTCCATACATCTATGTCTTTCTGTGTATAAGAAGCAAGGGTAAGTTTTCCGGTTGTTCCCGATGTTCCCTGAACCCTGACAATCTTATCTTTTGGAACAGCCAGAAGGCCAAACGGATAATTTGCTCTTAAGTCCTCTTTCGTCGTAAACGGAAGCTTACCAATATCCTCAATCCCTTTGATATCCCCTGGTTCTACTCCTATTTCATCCATTTTCTTACGATAAAATTCTACATTTTCGTATACATTTTTCACCTGTTTTACCAGACGATCGCTCTGCAGTGCAGTCATCTCATCTCTGCTCATACACTCAATCTTCGGATCTCTGATCTGTTCTTTCCAATCTTTCAGTGCTACTCTTGCCATAACCTGTTCCGTACCTCCTTATAAATGATAGCCAACGTCAAATGCTTTTTTATTAATCTCAATGGTTTTCGGAGGAACTGTCTTTTCAATCACTTCGTACCACTGTTCTTTTGTAAAATCCATATGCTGAGCCGCTACACCAAGTACGATCAGGTTGAACACTCTTGGATTACCGATCTTCTTTGCTTCTTCTGTTGCATTTACTGTATAGACTCTGTGTTCTTCTCCGAGTGTCTCAATAATATTTTCCGGATACTGTGCTGCCCCGATCACAACCGGCATCGGATCGATTCTCCAGTCATTGATGATCAGTGCACCATCCTTTTTCAGAAAATGTGCAAATCTGAGTGCTTCCAGACGTTCGAATGCGATGATCACATCCGCCTGCCCCTCTTCTACGATCGGTTCTGCCACTTTATCCCCATATCTTACAAATGTTACAACACTTCCACCACGCTGAGCCATTCCATGTACTTCGGAAAGCTTTACATCATAGCCGCCGGCAATGGCAAGGCCTCCTAAGATTCTGCTGGTAAGCAGTGTTCCCTGTCCGCCGACTCCGACGATCATAATATTCTTTGTTGCCATTATCTGTCACCTTCCTTTACTAACTCAATCGCATCGAATTTACACAGGCTTGCACAAAGTCCGCATCCAGTACACATCGTATCATCGATGGACACTGTTCCGTCAGCATTTTTTGTCATTGCAGGACATCCAGGTTTCATGCACATACCACACTTCTTACATTTATCTGTATGCGTCTGATATAACGGTTTCTTTGATTTATCCAGAAGTACACATGGTGTCTTCGTAATGATCACGGATACTTCATCTTTGGCAATCTCTTCTTTTACAGCCTTTTCCACAGCCTGAATATCTCTTGCATTGACTTCTACCACATTCTTAACACCTATTGCACGACATAATGCCGGAATATCAATTGCATATGTCGGATCTCCCTGCAGTGTCTTTCCTGTTGCCGCATGATCCTGATGTCCGGTCATACCGGTTGTAGAGTTATCCAAGATGATGACGGTTCCTGTTGCTTTGTTATACATCATATTCATCAGAGAATTGACACCCGTATGTAAAAATGTAGAATCGCCGATCACAGCAACCCAGTTCTTAATATATTCTTTTCCTTTTGCCTTTTCTATACCATGAAGGCTTGAAATACTTGCTCCCATACAGATGGTTGTATCCACAACACTAAGTGGTGCTACTGCGCCCAGTGTATAACAGCCAATGTCACCTGCCGCATGAATCTTTAACTTGTTCAGTACATAGTACACACCTCTGTGTGGACATCCCGGACATAAGATTGGTGGTCTTCCCGGTGCCTGCGCAGGCTTACTGATATCAAGTTCTTCTTTCAGAATTGCCTCACGGAGCATATTGGCACTGTATTCCCCCTGTACCGTGAAGATTTCTTTTCCGATTGCTTTGATGCCCCAGGATTTAACCTGTGTCTCAATCACCGGGTCCAGTTCTTCTACAACATATAAGGTATCTACTTTTGAAGCAAATTCTTCGATCAGCTTTCTTGGAAGCGGATTTACCATACCAAGTTTTAATACAGATGCTTCCGGAAGTGCTTCCTTTACATACTGGTATGGAATACCGCTGGTGATTACACCGATCTTTGTGTCATTCATCTCTACTTTGTTGATTGGAAGTGTATTAGCAGCTTCCGCAAGTTCGAGATTGCGCTTTTCAATCTCTACGTGGCGGAGTTTTGCATTTCCCGGCATCATAACATTCTTGCGGATATTCTTCTCATATGGTTTATCTTCTATTTCTTTGCGTTCGTTTAATTCTACAAGTCCCTGGGAATGTGCCAGTCTTGTTGTTGTACGGTAAACAAACGGACGGTCATATTTCTCACTCAGATCAAATGCTACTTTGATAAATTCTTTTGCTTCTGAACTGTCTGAAGGCTCGATAACAGGGAGCTGTGCCGCACGTGCTACCATTCTTGTATCCTGCTCATTCTGAGAACTATAAAGTCCCGGATCATCCGCAACAACAATGACAAGTCCTCCGTTTACACCCATATAAGAAACTGTATATGTAGGGTCTGCTGCCACATTAAATCCAACGTGCTTCATACAGGACATCGCACGTACCCCCGCTACAGATGCACCGATCGCTACTTCTGTCGCAACTTTTTCATTCGGTGACCATTCGCAGTATAAACTATCTTTATATTTGACCAGGTTCTCACTGATCTCTGTACTAGGCGTACCAGGATATGCTGCCGATACCTTTACTCCGGCCTCATATGCACCTCTGGCGATTGCCTCGTTCCCAAGCATAATTACTTTTTCTGACATACTTCTTTTCCATCCTTTCGTGTAAGCGGCATTCCGTTTACGCCACCTTGTAATAGTATAACATAATACTTTCATGAGTTAAAGCATTGATTTGTCAAATTCCAAATTTTTCTGTCTTCGTTTCTTTTGCTTCCGGGTTACTCTTTAAATATAAATACCGGCATCGGCGGACAGTTCTTCCGGTTATAGTATTCATTGACGATCACGGTATACTCTCTTCCCGGAAGTCCTTTTATGTATTCGAGAATCTTCTCTTTTTCTTCGAATCCGGTATCTCCGCCACTATAAATACACAGGCTCATCATACCACCGTGTTTCAGTATGCCGAGACCTTTTCCGATTGCCTCTATGCTGGTCTGGTATGTAGTTGCAAGCTTATGATCCCCGCCCGGAAGATATCCGAAATTAAAACAGATCACATCTGTACTCTCTTCCATTGCATACCGGTCCATATGCTCATGCCCGTCCAGGATCAGTTCCGCCTGCTGCTCTTTTCCGTGTGTCCTTAGTAATTCTCGCGTCGCATCCAGTGCTTCCTGTTGAATATCAAATGCAAGTACCTTTCCATTTTCTCCGGCAAGCTCACACAGGAACAAGGTATCATTCCCCTTTCCCATGGTCGCATCGATATAACATCCGCCTGCTTCTGCCTGTGAACGGATGATCTCGTGACACCAGTATGTGATCTGTGACTGTTTTATTCTTCCCATCTGTTATCTCTCTCCTAAAAATCAAACAATGACAGCTGGTTCGATGCCGGAAGATCCGCAAGAATTCCAAGATCAACCATCGTGTCAATAACGGTCTTACTTGCTTTTGTTCTCTGTCTGAAATCATCCAGCGACAGATAGGTCCCATCTTTTGAGGCTTCTGCAACTGCCTCGGCAGCCTTCTCTCCCATACCGTCAATACTGGAAAGCGGCGGCATCAGTTTGCCATTTACGATCAGGAACTTCGTTGCCTGTGCTTTGTAGATGTCAAGCGGCTCAAATTCGAATCCTCTTGCATACATCTCCTGAACGATCTTCATATCTTTCATCGTATCCTGTTCTTTTTTGCTGAGTGTCGCAGAACGACGATTGTAATCATCGATATAGTACTGAAGCTTTTCCTTCCCCTGACACATGATCTCATAAGAGAATGCATCTGCACGGATTCCGAAATATGCCCCGTAATATGCAAGCGGATAGTTGATCTTACAATATGCGATACGGTATGCCATCATGACATACGCCGCCGCATGCGCCTTCGGGAACATGTACTTGATCTGCTCACACGACCAGACATACCAGTCCGGTACATTATGCTCAGCCATGTCTTTTTTGAATTCCGGCCATTCCTTACATTTTCCTTTGGCAACCGTTCCTTTACGGACACGTTCCATAATAGTAAAGGATTCCTCGCTGTCCATTCCCTTGTTGATCAGATACGTCATGATATCATCTCGGGTACAGATTGCAGTAGAAATCGTTGCCTTACCGCTCCGGATCAGTTCCTGGGCATTATTCAGCCATACGTCTGTTCCATGTGACAGCCCGGAGATACGGATCAGATCCGAGATTGTATTCGGCTTCGTATCCACGACCATCTGGATAACAAAGTCTGTTCCAAATTCCGGGATTCCCAGACATCCGACCGGGCATCCGCCGATATCATCTGGTTTGATCCCAAGTGCCGATGTATCATGGAATAACGAAATCACCCCTGATCATCCAACGGAATCTTGGTTGCATCAAAACGATTATCCGTCTCATTGTATTCATTGTCCATCGCCGGAGAGCTGATGTATTCCTCCAGCGTCTTGATCATGGTCGGATCATCATGTCCGAGAATATCAAGCTTTAACAGGTTGTGGTCGATCGATGGTAATCGAAATGTGTGGTAACGATATCGGTCGTCATATCATTCGCCGGATGCTGTACCGGTGTAAAGGAGTTGATTTCTTCTCCCAGCGGAAGTACAATAATTCCTCCCGGATGCTGTCCGGTGCTTCGCCGGATTCCCGTACAGCCCTGTACGATACGGTCAATCTCACATTTTCTCTTTCCCTGTCCGTGTTCTTCGTAATAATTCTTTACATACCCAAACGCTGTCTTATCCGCCAGTGTACCAACCGTTCCGGCACGAAACGTCTGACCTGCGCCGAAGATGACTTCCGTATATTTGTGTGCATTACTCTGATAATCTCCCGAGAAGTTCAAGTCGATATCCGGTTCTTTATTTCCCTTAAATCCAAGGAATGTCTCAAACGGGATGTCAAAACCGTCTTTTGTAAGCTTTTCTCCACACACCGGACAGACCCGGTCTGGCATATCCCATCCGCATCCTCCGGCAAACTTTCTGACTTCTTCTGACTCAAAGTCGCTGTAGTGACATTTTTTACAATAATAATGAGGACTTAACGGGTTAACCTCTGTAATCCCAGCCATGGTCGCTACGAAGGAAGATCCTACGGAACCACGGGATCCTACCAGATATCCGTCCTCCACCGACTTCCATACCAGTTTCTGTGCAATAATGTACATAACGGCAAATCCATTTGATATGATAGAATTCAATTCTCGTTCCAGACGCTCGGTAACAATCTCCGGCAAATCTTCCCCGTACATTGAATGCGCCTTGTTATAACAGATGTCACGCAGCATCTTATCCGAATCCGGGATGACCGGCGGACACTTGTCCGGACGCACCGGTGTGATCTTCTCCACCATTCCGGCGATCTTCACCGGGTTCTCAATGACAATCTCTCTTGCCTTTGCAGATCCCAGGTATTCGAATTCCTCCAGCATCTCATCAGTCGTTCTAAGATACAGTGGCGGCTGACTGTCCGCATCACCGAATCCCTTCCCTGCCATGATGATCCTTCTGTATACCTCATCCTCCGGATTCATGAAATGTACATCACAGGTTCCGACAACCGGCTTATTGAACCGTTCGCCAAGTGCCACGATCTTCCGGTTGATCTCTTTTAAGTCTTCCTCATTCTGTACCTTCGTAATCTTCGGGCTCTCGATCATGAACTGGTTATTGCCAAGCGGCTGGATCTCCAGATAATCATAGAAGTTTACAATCTTTGCGATTCGTTCTTCCGACTTTTCATTCAGAATCGCCTGATAAAGTTCTCCCGCCTCACAGGCACTTCCCACCAGAAGTCCTTCTCTGTATTTCGACAGTTCGCTCTTTGGAATTCTTGGTCTTCTTGCATAGTATTTCAGATGGGACATTGAGATCAGGGTATACAGATTCACACGTCCCACTTCATTCAGTGCCAGAATGATCACATGGTATGACGGAAGTTTCCGGACAGCATCAGCATTGTTCTCTCCAAACTGGTTTAGCTTCGCCAGATCATAAATGCCTCTGTCCTTTAACATTTCCACAAATTTTACAAATATCTCCGCAGTTGCCCCGCGTCATCGACCGCCCGGTGGTGGTTCTCCAGTGAAATATGGAGTGCATTTGCCACCACATTCAGCTTATACTTTGACAACGTCGGCAGAAGGATACGCGCCATCGACACCGTATCCACCGATGTGAAATCCGGCTGGATATCCTGATATCTGCAGTTTTGTTCAATAAAACTTACATCAAAAGAGGCATTGTGTGCGACCAGTGCCGCATCTCCTATGAACTCCAGAAATTGTGGAAGAACCATCTCAATATCCGGCGCCCCCATAACCATCTGGTCAGTAATGCTGGTAAGCTGTGTGATCTGGAACGGGATCGGTACTTTCGGATTGACAAATGTACTGAATTTGTCTGTGATCACGCCATGTTCTACCTTTACCGCACCGATCTCGATGATCCTATCCTTGATTGGACTGAATCCGGTTGTCTCCAGATCGAAAACTACATAGATGTCATCCAGCGACTGCCCTTTTTCATTTACCGCTACATCAGTCAGATCATCTACCAGATATCCTTCCACACCATAGATAACTTTGAACGGATCGTCCTTACCCAGTGACTCAATATAATGATTTGCATCCGTGAATGCCTGAACTACACCATGATCCGTGACCGCCATCGCCGGATGTCCCCAGTCATGCGCCTGCTTTAGAAGCGTTGTGACGTCTGTTACCGCATCCATATCGCTCATCTTGGTATGGCAGTGAAGTTCCACTCGTTTCTCTGGTGCAGTATCCACTCTTGACTCTGTAAAATCACTGATCTTCTTGATTCCGACTACCGACTGGATATTCAGTTCCGAATCAAAACGGTCTACCGTTGTTACTCCTTTTAACTTCAAAAATGCACCTGTCTTAATATCTCCCAAAATATCCGCAAGCTGATCGTTCCGCACAAACATTTTCACCATAATAGAATCCGTAAAATCTGTAACTGCAAACATAATGATCGTCTTCTCATTACGGATCTCTCTGTCTCCATACTGATGACTTTTCCACGGATTGTAATCTCACCCATCTCGCCTAACACATTCTGCAGTTCGATCGTCTCATCGTCAAAGTCTCGTCCGTAAATCAGGTTCGGATCATCCGTAGCCTTACGTACAAACGAATAGCTGCCTTTTCCAAATGATTTGGAACTCTTAGCGCTGATTTTATTACTGTTTTCTCCACCGGAAGTGCTTTTTGACGCGCTTTTTTCCTCTTTTTTCTCTTCTTTCTGTTCCTGTGCTTTCTTTGCCTTGACAGCCTCAGACTGTTCACGAATTGCCTCTACTTCCTGTTCTAATTTTGCTTCGTTATATTTCAACTTACTGTCTTTTGCCTTTTCATACAGAACCCGTATCTCCACCGGCCGTTGAAAACGCTCTGCAAATACACCCGTCAGATACTCCGACAGGGAGTCCTTTTTCCCTTGTGCAACAATCGTATCCGTCAGCGTCAGACAGAGAATATTACCATTTTCAAATTCATAACTGGCGTTCTGGAGCATGTTCCGCTCTACAACGCTCTTCTGATCCAGTTCCAGCAGAAAACTGTCGTAGTATTCATTCATCAGATTCTCCGGTGTATACTGTTCCGATAGGTCATACTGCTCCCGCACTGTCACCTGGATATGGCTTCTGGCAAATAACTGCTGCTTCAGCATACGCTCCACTTCATATATATCCTTTTTCTGGATCAGATGTCTGCTGTAAATGCTGACACGGATAAAGTCTCTCGTAGAATTTGTGGAAACTTTCGTCACCTCTACGCCCTGAAACATCATCTGAATATCAT
>ENA-OQAA01000155-OQAA01000155.1-human-gut-metagenome-genome-assembly--contig:-NODE-155-length-50910-cov-6.234232_pt1 | contig 50910 bp, 51 predicted proteins | sample MGYA00242489_ERZ504515 | MGnify/ENA primary metagenome ERZ504515 (study PRJEB26092, sample SAMD00036237) | human gut metagenome | host: Homo sapiens | study: EMG produced TPA metagenomics assembly of... | reverse complement strand
CTATTTTCATTCACAGCCTCTTTCAGTTGTTGCGGAGACACAATATCCGGATTATAAGTCACCGCCAAGTAGCCGTCGCCAAATTAACCGATGCATTTTCCACGCCTTCTTGCTTCCTTACAATTTTCTCCACGTTGCCGGCACATGCCGCACAATGCATTCCCGTAACGGATATAGTTTTTTTGTCATATCGTTCATATTCATTTCTTTACTTATTTATTATAGCTTATCAACGGACAAATTTAGCAAAAAGTTCATGCAATCTTGTTGCAAACAGATAAATATATTTTCGCTTTTTAGATGGACATTTCACGAAGTTATTCTATATTTGTGGAGAAAGTTAGGATAAGTAATCCATGCAAATAAACAAAAAGTTATGAAAAAAAGAAATCTCGTATTGTCTGTTATGGCAACTTGCCTTGTATCCTGCTTTTTATTATCGGGATGTAATGGACAAAAACAAATTGATAGTGAAACAGTGAAGACTGTAAAGGTGGAAGAACAAGCCCATTTACAAGATGACACAGTCTCTCCCACCTGTCAGATTACTATTGATTATAGTTATTTAGCAAAATCTGATGCTGCGGATAGCATAGTACAACGCATCAACCGCACCATACAAGCCCACATTTTGGGAAAAGAATATACCCGGATGAATCCGGAAGTCGCTGTAGATTCTTTTAAAAATACCTACATTAACAACTACCGCAAAGATGTGAACGAGTTCTATCAGGAAGATATAAAAAATGGAACTCCCAAAGACGAACTTCCCACATGGTACAATTATGAATACGGACTGACCACCTATTTCAGCGAAGGCAAAGAAGGCATTCTGAATTTCATTGCAGAAACTTTTGAATATACAGGCGGAGCACATCCCAACTCATGGAACAAATGGATGAACTTCGAAAAAAATACCGGCAAACTACTTGCTTTGAAAGATGTATTTATGGCAGGGTCGGAAAAACCGATAAGTGACATGCTGCTGGAAGAACTGATAACAGAAATGGCTACCCGTTTGGAAGACAGCTCCATTACCTCACTGGAAGGACTTCAGAATGCAGGCATCTTGAATTCTACCAATATGTATGTACCCGACAATTTCTTGTTAGAAAAGGAAAAAGTATCTTTCCTGTATAACAAATATGATATCGCTCCCTATGCTGTAGGAATCATCACCCTTTCTTTACCCTACACATCGGTAGAAAAATATATGATACATTAAATAACGATTTTAAGTATAGAATGGAATTAATACTGAAATATTTCCCTAACCTCAGCGAACAGCAGAAAACACAGTTTGCCGCATTGTATGATTTATACACGGATTGGAATAGCAAAATCAATGTAATCTCACGCAAGGATATCGCTAATCTGTACGAGCATCATGTATTGCACTCGCTAGGCATAGCCAAAGTGATAAACTTCACCCCTGATACCCAAATTATGGACTTGGGCACAGGGGGCGGTTTCCCAGGTATCCCTTTGGCCATCTTATTCCCTGAAGTCCAATTTCATCTGGTGGACAGTATCGGAAAGAAAGTGAAAGTAGCTACAGAAGTAGCCAATGCTATCGGACTGAAGAATGTCACTTTCCGTCATTGCCGCGCCGAAGAAGAAAAAAGAAAATTCGACTTCGTAGTAAGTCGTGCTGTCATGCCTTTGGGCGATTTAATAAAAATTATCCGTAAAAACATCAGACAAGAACAGCATAACGTCCTGCCCAACGGGCTGATTTGCCTGAAAGGCGGAGAGTTGGAACAAGAAACAATGCCCGTGAAGCACAAAACAATGCTTTATGATCTGAAAGATGAATTCACAGAAGATTTTTTTAAAACTAAGAAAGTGGTTTATGTAACCATCAACGGTTAATAACTATAGATAAAAGAACAATGAAAATAAAGAAATTTGAATTCAATATGTTTCCGGTAAACTGCTATGTGTTATCGGACGAAACGAAGGAAGCCGTCATTATTGATGCCGGTTGCTTTTATGAAGAAGAAAAGCAAGCCTTAAAAAGATATATTGACAGCAATAACCTGACAGTGAAACATTTATTGAATACGCACCTCCATCTGGACCATATTTTCGGCAACCCATTCCTGTTACAAGAATACGGACTAAAAGCCGAAGCAAATCAAGCGGATGAATTTTGGCTGGAACAAGCCCCGGCACAATCACGTATGTTTGGCTTCCAATTGCCCGAAGCACCCGTGCCATTAGGAAAATATATCTTTGATGGAGATATCATTACTCTCGGCAATACCCAACTGGAAGCTATCCATGTGCCGGGTCATTCGCCGGGAAGTATTGTTTATTACTGCAAAGAAGACCACTGTATCTTCAGCGGTGATGTATTGTTCCAAGGAAGTATAGGACGTGCAGACCTTACAGGAGGTAATTTCGACGAACTTCGCGAACATATATGCAGTCGTTTGTTTGTACTTCCCCCCGACACGGTAGTCTATCCTGGTCATGGAGACCCAACCACTGTGGGAGCAGAAAAAGCGAACAACCCTTTTTTCCGATAAGATAAAACTTAAAATTTAACTTATATACTACTACCATGAAAACAGATTTATTAGCAGACCGACATATCGGTATACAGGAAGAAGACCTTCCCGTTATGTTGGAAAAGATTGGCGTAAAGAGTCTTGATGAACTGATTAACAAAACAATTCCGTCCAAAATCCGTTTGAAAGAACCTCTGCCACTGGCTGCTCCCATGACGGAACGGGAGTTTGCAGAGCACATTACCGAACTAGCTTCACAAAACAAGATTTATACCTCCTATATAGGTATGGGTTGGTATGATAGTATTACTCCGGCGGTCATTCAACGCAATGTATTCGAGAATCCTGTGTGGTACACCTCGTACACTCCTTATCAAACCGAAGTTTCACAAGGACGTTTGGAAGCATTGATGAACTTCCAGACTGTCATATCCGACCTCACAGCCATGCCATTGGCAAACTGCTCATTGCTGGATGAATCTACCGCCGCTGCCGAAGCCGCCACCATGATGCATGGACTTCGCACCCGCGACCAACAAAAAAGCGGAGCCAATGTATTGTTTGTGGATGAAGAGATTTTCCCACAGAATCTGGCAGTCATCCAAACCCGCGCCCTTCCGCAAGGCATGAAGATCCAAGTAGGAAATTACAAGGAATTGGTATTTACTCCGGAAATTTTTGCCTGCATCCTGCAATACCCCAATGCCAGCGGTAGCGTAGAAGACTATCGTGAGTTTGTGGAAAAGGCACATGCTGCCCATTGTAAAGTAGCCGTGGATGCTGATATCATGAGTTTGGCATTATTAGTTCCTCCGGCGAATGGGGAGCAGATATCGTATTCGGAAGTACCAGCGCCTGGGTATCCCCTTGTTCTACGGAGGTCCGTCCGCAGCCTACTTCGCTACACGTGACGAATATAAACGCAATATGCCGGGACGTATCATCGGCTGGTCTAAAGACAAATATGGCAAACTGGCCTACCGTATGGCTTTACAGACCCGTGAGCAACATATTAAACGCGAAAAAGCAACTTCCAACATCTGCACCGCACAGGCATTACTGGCTACAATGGCCGGCTTCTATGCCGTTTATCATGGGCAGGAAGGTATCAAAAATATAGCAAAACGCATTCATAGCATTACCACCTGGTTGAACAAAGCCCTAACCCGCTTGGGATATGTACAGCATAATGAATTATTCTTTGACACCCTGCGTTTCAGTCTGCCCGACCATGTTTCGGCTCAGAAGCTGCGTACCATCGCATTGAGTAAAGAAGTAAACCTCCGTTACTATGATAATGGCGATGTAGGTTTCAGCATTGATGAAACCACCGACCTGAAAGATGTAAACCTGTTACTTTCCATCTTCTCCATTGCTGCCGAAGAAACCGTTCAAGAAGTGACAGACATTCCCGAAGCATCCTCACTGAATCGTGAACTACGCCGCCGTACTTCCTTCCTCACCCATGAGGTATTCAACAAGTATCATACTGAAACCGAAATGATGCGTTATATCAAACGTTTGGAACGTAAAGATATCTCATTAGCACATTCCATGATTTCATTGGGTTCTTGTACCATGAAACTGAATGCCGCTTCGGAAATGCTCCCACTCAGCAACTTAGGCTGGATGGCTATACACCCGTTAGCACCTGAGGATCAAACAAAAGGCTATCAGACACTAATTAATAACCTAAGCGAGCAGTTGAAGGTTATTACCGGATTTGCAGGAATCACTTTGCAACCTAATTCAGGTGCAGCAGGAGAGTATACAGGACTTCGCATCATCCGCGCTTATCTGGAAAGTATCGGACAGGGACACCGCAACAAGATATTAATTCCGGCATCAGCCACGGTACGAATCCGGCTTCAGCCATTCAATGCGGATATACCACGGTGACTTGTGCCTGTGACGATAAAGGTAATGTAGACGTAGAAGATTTACGTGCAAAAGCAGAAGCCAACAAGGATGATCTGGCTGCATTAATGATTACCTATCCGTCCACTCATGGTATCTTTGAACCGGAAATTGCAGAAATTTGTAAAATTATTCATAAATGCGGAGCACAGGTTTACATGGATGGTGCAAATATGAATGCACAGGTAGGTCTGACCAATCCGGGTACCATCGGTGCTGATGTATGCCATTTGAATCTGCATAAGACTTTTGCCAGCCCTCACGGTGGTGGCGGTCCCGGTGTAGGTCCCGTTTGTGTAGCCGAACATCTGGTCCCGTTCCTTCCGGGACATCAAGTTTGGGGTAACAGTGCCAATCAGGTTTCTTCAGCTCCATACGGTAGCGCAGGAATCCTGCCTATTACTTACGGTTATATTTGCATGATGGGCGCCGAAGGTCTGACCAATGCCACCAAGACTGCCATTCTGAGCGCCAATTATCTGGCAGCCTGCTTCAAGGATACCTACGGTATTGTATATACCGGTGCTACGGGCTTTGTGGGCCATGAAATGATTTTAGATTGCCGCTATCTGCATGACGAAACCGGTATCAGCGAAAATGACATCGCCAAGCGTCTGATGGACTATGGCTATCATGCGCCCACCCTTTCTTTCCCGGTTCATGGAACATTGATGATTGAACCGACTGAAAGTGAAAGTTTATGGGAACTGGATAATTTCGTCACTGTGATGCAAACCATCTGGCAGGAAATTCAAGAAGTGAAGAATGGCAGTGCCGATAAAGAAGATAATGTATTGGTCAACGCCCCGCATCCTGAATATGAAGTGGTGGCCAATGAATGGAATCACAGCTACAGCCGCGAGAAAGCCGCTTATCCTATCGAATCGGTACGTGATAACAAATTCTGGATCAATGTAGCCCGGGTAGATAATACATTAGGTGACCGCAAACTGTTGCCTACCCGTTATGGTAAGTTTGAATAAAAAAGCATTGTACTAAAAAGAAGAAGAGAGGATCAAAACTCAGTTTTTGAAAATATGAATTTATAATTTGAAATTTGAGCATCCTAAAAAACTAAAGAAAGGGCCGTATCATTAGTCAATACAGAGCTTGATACGACCCTTTTAAGTTTATAATTACTATCTGTAACTTTTCGGAGCTGTCATTTTAGTTTTGACACACCTCCTCCCTCTTTTCAGGAACTATCCTTTTACTTTATCCACAGTAGGAGCAGCTTGAATTCTATAGTCGTCCGAACACATAATATCAGTATCCTAATTCATAAGGCTGTTCTACAGCCGGAACCCCGTCAGACATCCATTCAGGCATTGCTTCTTTTTTCAGATAATGATTAAAGAACTGGAACATACGTTTTTGAAAATCTATTTTGTTGGCAATCTTTGTCGGCCAATGCGGTTCGCCTGTATAGTTCAGCATCCAACAAGGCTTTCCAAGACGTTTCATTGCCACAAAATATTCTATTCCCTGATACCAGGGCACATGTCCGTCAGCATCATTATGCATAATTAAAACAGGTGTTTGTACCTTGTCCATCGTGAACAGAGCAGAGTTTTCCAAATAACGCAACGGAGTACTCCAAGGCGTACCGGCCAGACGGCTCTGAGTATGTTCATACTGGAACGAGCGCGCCAGCCCCGATCCCCAACGGATACCTCCGTAGGCACTGAACATATTGACCACCGGAGCACCTGACTCAATAGCCGCAAACAAATCAGTACGTGTAGCCAGATAAGCCACTTGATAACCGCCCCAACTATGTCCCTGCGCACCTATGGCTTTCTCGTCAATATAACCTTTGCCTATCAGCATGGCAACCCCCGGCATCAGACAGTTATAGCAACTCTCACCCGGATAACCGTCTACATAACGTATGTCCGGATTGAACACAATATACCCGTTACTGTTATAAAAATGATAATCAATGGTAGACCGATGCGGTTCCGGCATCCGGTAATTAAACAGAGTTTCTGAATTTCGCTCATAGAAACTCACAATCATCGGGTATTTCTTGGCCGGATCAAAATTAGCAGGCTTGTACACCACCCCTTCCAACTTACGACCATCTAAAGATATCCACGAAACCAATTCAGCAGTTCCCCACAAATAGTCTTTCTGTTGGTCAATGCCATGAGTCAACCGAATAGATTTCTTGAAATCGAGTGTAGCATAATGAAGGTCAGGATATTGCTCAAAACTTTCCATCGTATAGATTACATGGTCTGTATTTTTCGCCTTATAAATACTGCGTAACATATAGTTACCCGCTATCAATTCTTTGGGAGAAGCAGCGGTGGAAAAACGAGCCTTGTAATACCCGTTCCCTTTGGTCACTTCGTTAAAGCCTTTCAACAACTGTGGCTTGTTCAGGTCAACCACACGCTCCTCCTTATCCAGTTTTACCAAACGATATGAAATCCGGTTCTTACGTCCATTCATCGTCAGATTGACAGGTTCCTTCATGGCATCCGGATCGAATTTCCAAATATCATAACGGTCATAAATTAAAAGGGACTCATCCCGTTCCGTCCATCCGGCAGTTCCATGTGCGTTCGGATAGTCAGGTACATCATTCTCTTCATCCCATGCGAGGAAAGAAACAGGGGTAGTCAACTGAACCTTTTTCCCATCTGCCATAGAAAGAGTATACCAACAACTGTCTGTTTCAGCATACCAATACGCATACTTGCCTTGTGGTGAAAGACGGTATCTGCCATAATCCGCCGATGCCAGTAATTTACGGCTGCCATCTTCCAAAGACACAGTGTAATAATCACTGCGTGTCCGCCCTTCCCACATGGAGGACAATGAATAAGGACGCGAAGTGGAAAGCAATGCCAACGGGGCATCTCCTTCATCTCCCAACAAAATCTGAGATAACTCCTCATCTGCCAGCTGACAAATACGACCACTATTTATATGATAAACCGCTTGATAGCTTCTTTTCAACTCTTTCTCCTTATTATAATTCTGTACAGTATATTGCACCGGCTCGTCCCAACTCCACACCTGCACATTGGGACGGTTCTCCGCCAATTGCAACGTATCCTTTTGTCTAGGCTCAGGCGATGTGCCAAAAAACAACCGGGAAGCACTCTTCGAAAATTGTAATTTCCCATGCTCACTGATCACCCACCCTTTCGGAAAAGCCTGATTGCCACGTGCCGCAATTTCTGCTGCCGGTGCTCCCTGCTGTGACAACCACAAGCTCATGCCCTTATAGCAAGAATCTTTCTGTGCACAATATAAGAAAGCCAAGTTTGCTCCATCTTCATCAAAAGTTACCTGTTTAAACACCCCGTCACCTTCTTTTATCAGCGTCTTCACACCTGTTTCCGTATTCAGAAGATACAATCTCGGCTTTTCCTTTGCCTTGTCACCAGCGGTAATATAATAAAGCATTCCGCTTTTCTCTACAAAATTGAAAGCTTTCACGGCAGGAGCCTCATACCGGGTACTGAGTTTTCCATTCAAAGGTCGGACATACAAAGTCGAGTCTTTCTTTCCCTTTTGAAAAGCAAGCCAGTCCATTTTCTCTGCCAGCTTGAATGTTCTCAGTGAATCAATCACTTCCCTGTTACCCGCAAGTGAATAAATGACCAATGCATCCATTGGTATCTTTTCTTTCTTTGTTTTCTTTATCTTCAGGGAATCCATAATCATCTTACCGGGTTTCTGCGACACAACCAGATAGTCGGATGAAGCAGAGAAAAGAAAACGGCCCGCCTGCGGAAAAGTGGCAAGTTCCTTCCCTTGTGCATCATATAAACTCACCACAGCATCCCCTCCCAAGGTTCCATCTTGCATGCCACCCACTTTCCATTATCAGAAATAGCTTGCCCACTGATACGCTGCCAAGCAACTAAATTATCTACTGTGAGACTTTTCGAGGCTGTCTGCGCCATAACAGGCGACAGATTCCCTATACATAGGGCAAGAGCCAGATACTTTACATGTTTCATATCCATTTTGTCGTTACTGATTAGTTCGATTTTTATAAAGGCTTATTTTTCTCATATTCCGTTTCATCTTCGGCTGCAATCAGATTTAATTCCCTACTGCCTCCCCATACAGAACCGCATGACGTACTGCAAAATTTTCCAAGAACAAATGGTTCAACGTAAACAGTAATCCATTTAAGTTCTCATTTCTGACAGAAGGTTTCAACTGACATTCCCAAAATTGAATAACATGCCAGCCCATATCACGAAGTTTTATACGTTCCCGCAAGTCACGTTCTTTGTTCCTTTCTATTTTATTTTTCCAAAAATCCACATTACTTTTAGGAAGGCGAAAATAGCGGCATCCTTCATGCCCATGCCAAAAACAACCATTGACAAATATTACTGTTTGATATTTGCGAAGAACAATGTCCGGTGTGCCCGGCAAACGCTTCACATTGATACGAAAACGAAAACCGTGCGCAAATAAAAATTTGCGTATAATAATCTCAGGTTTTGTATTCTTACTACGAATCCGAGACATACATTTACGACGCTGTTCGGAAGTCAAGACATCTGCCATCTATCCACTTTTTAAATAATGCAAATATATAAAAAACGGACAGAAGTCTGATTCTAAAAAATAATTTTGTACTTTTACCGCCACACATAATCCATATACATTCAACACCAAACAATAAAAACCATGACAGCAAGAAACAAGATTCTAACCATCATGGGTATCATTATACTCATTGGAGTTACCTCAATGGGATTCTTTGTATTTCCAATCGGAATTTCCATATGCGCCATTGTAGGCTTATGCTATGGCTGCAAGTATAAAGACAAATTGTTTATCCGATACTCATCTGTAGGATTAATAATAGGTATCGGACTTTCCATTTACACTTGGTGCCTAATCTCATCGATGTAAACCAGTGTAAATAAAAATAGAGGGGTTATGACAACCCTTCTATTTCACCATTCACTATATCAATATGCAATGCTTGCGGCTCCTTCGGCAATCCCGGCATACGCATTATTTCTCCGGCAATGACTACCAGCATCTCAGCTCCGGCATTCATCACAATATCCTGTACATGGAATTCAAAGTTATCTACGCACCATAAATTTTGGGGTCGGTAGAGAATGAATACTGCGTTTTGGCAATACAGATAGGGAAATTTCCATACCCCAACTCTACAATATGTTTCAGTTTCTTACGGGCGGCGGCACTATAGGTAATGATACTGGCCCCATACAAGTTACAAGCCACCTTCGATATTTTAGTTTCTACACTGTCGTCATCATTGTAGGCATATTGCAGAGGCTCGGAAGGTTGTTCCTCAATGGTTTTCACTACCAGTTCCGCCAATTCTACTGCCCCTTCGCCCCCATCAGTAAAGGCATTGTTTACGGCAAATCCCACTCCTTTTTTCTCGCAATGGGTACGGATATAATCCACTTCTTCATCCGAATCATCTCCATAACGGTTGAACGCAACCACAACCGTCTGACCGAAATATTTCAGATTACGCAGATGTTTGTCCATATTGGCTATACCTTGTTTCAAAGCTTCCAGATTGGGTTCCTTTATCTTATCCTGTGATACGCCGGCATGCATTTTCAACGCACGGGCAGTAACCACCAGTACGGTCAGTTTAGGTGTAATACCTGCCTTACGGCACTTGATATCATAAAACTTCTCCGCTCCCAAGTCAGCCCCGAATCCGGCTTCGGTAATGGTATAATCACTGAAAGTCATTGCCATCTTGGTTGCCAGAATAGAGTTACAACCATGAGCAATATTGGCAAACGGACCACCGTGCACAAAAGCGGCGGTATGCTCCGTAGTCTGTACCAGATTAGGAGAAAGAGCATCTTTCAAAAGAACTGTAATGGCTCCGGCAACTCCTAAATCTTTTACAGTAAAAGGTTTATTGTCATACGTAAAACCTAATAAAATATTTTCAATGCGACGACGCAGGTCCTTTTCATCCTTGGCCAGACACAGAATAGCCATAATTTCAGATGCAGGAGTAATATCAAACCCTGACTCTTGGGTAATTCCGTTGGTCTTCGGTCCTAGTCCTGTAACAATATAACGGAGGGAACGGTCATTCACATCAAGCACACGACGCCACAGCACTTCCTTCAATCCGAAACCATTATCACGATTCTGATAAAGGTAATTGTCCAACAAGGCCGAAATCATATTGTGAGCAGAAGTGATGGCATGAAAATCACCTGTAAAATGAAGATTAATCTTATCCATTGGCAAAACCTGGGCGTATCCTCCTCCGGCAGCTCCCCCTTTCATTCCGAAACAGGGACCCAATGACGGTTCGCGCAAGGCTACAATGGTTTTCTTTCCTATTTTATTAAGTCCCAAAGCTAATCCGATAGAAACGGTAGTCTTACCGATACCGGCCTTTGTAGGAGTAATGGCAGTAACTAGAATAAGGTTGCTCTGTTGCACCTTTTCTTCATCTATCTGACTTTCATCCACCTTGGCAATATAGCGCCCGTAGTTACTGATGTGCTCTACAGGAATACCGGTTTCCCGAGCCACCTGTTTAATTTTAACCAGCTCAATGCTGCGTGCTATTTCAATGTCCGTTTTCATCTTTTTACTAAATTTAGGCGACAAAGGTAATATATTTCCTTAACTTTGCTTTGGTTTCATATAACAAAATAATATAAGGAATAAGCAAATGAACAATTTTGTATTTTATAGCCCTACCGAGTTTGTGTTTGGTAAGGATACAGAAGGACAAACCGGAACTCTTGCTAAAAAGTATAACGCCCGAAAGGTGATGATTGTTTACGGCGGAGGCTCTATTATTCGTAGCGGATTACTGCAACGCATAGAAGAGTCATTGCAACAGGCCGGAGTGGAATATGTAAAACTAGGAGGTATACAGCCTAATCCTACTGACCCGAAAGTGTACGAAGGCATCGAACTGGCCCGCAAAGAAGACGTGGACTTTATGCTTCCCGTGGGGGGAGGTTCCGTTATTGACACCGCAAAAGCCATTGCGGCAGGAGTGCCCTACGAAGGTGATTTTTGGGATTTCTATATAGGAAAAGCCAAAGTGAAGAAGGCCTTAAAAGTGGGTGTGGTACTTACTATTCCCGCTGCCGGTAGCGAAGGTTCGGGCAATACGGTGATTACCAAACTGGAAGGTCTGCAGAAACTAAGTTTGCGTGTACCGGAATTACTACGGCCCGTTTTTGCTGTAATGAATCCGGAATTGACCTATACTCTCCCCCCCTATCAGACAGCTTGTGGCATTGCCGATATGATGGTACACATTATGGAACGTTATTTTACCAATACTCCCGATGTGGAAATCAGTGACCGGCTGTGTGAGGGAACTTTAATGGCTATCATTAAAGAAGCATACAAAGTGAAGCAGAATCCAAACGATTATGAGGCACGCGCCAATATCATGTGGTGTGGTACAATCGCCCATAATGGTACGTGTGGAGTAGGTTGTGAGGAAGACTGGGCTTCACACTTTCTGGAACATGAAATCAGTGCTGTATATAATGTGACGCATGGGGCAGGACTGGCAGTTATCGTACCTGCATGGATGACATTCATGGCAGAACATAATCCGAAGAAGATTGCCCAGTTTGCAAATCGTGTTTTCGGAGTTCCCGAAAATGAGGATTTGGAAGAGATGGCACTTGCCGGTGTATCACGATTGAAACATTTTTTCAGATACATAGGCTTACCGGTCAATTTCAAAGAACTAGGTATAGAACATCCTGACATTGAACTGCTGGTAAAAAAACTACATGAAAACAAGGGAGAATGGGTAGGCAATTATGTGAAGCTGAACAAAGAATATAGTAAAGAGATATTCGAACTAGCCTGCAAATAACCCACACAACTAAACAGTTCTAAAACATAGGCACCCGGTTTATCAGTCTTTACCGTAAAGTTCCTAAAGTATTCTATTTTCCAGATGCGATGGCACGGATATCTTTATTCTAACTACGTTATTCGTGTCAACCGCATCTGAAAAATATAGCATCATACAAGCGACAGAAACTCCATACAACGACCTCCTTCTTACTAATTTACGCCTCAGCATTTTCCACCTTTTACTTCACTATTTATATGCTTTTTAGCATAAAACGCTAGGTTTTTCCAACCTTTTGGAGTAACTTCGCCGGACTTTTTTTGAAAAAAACAATGTATATATTCCGGTCAATTCACGAAATTATAAATACGATTTTTGTAGCTAAAGGGCTGTTGGTAGAGATGTTTGAGAAGAGAAAAGTACACAGTTTTCGATACTCGGACGCACTCACCCTATTGAAAGAAGACGAAAACCGTTTAAAAATACTCATCGAAAAGGAAATCATACACCAAAACGGAAACTTTGTGGAACTGGATGCCCGATTCCTTGATTTCTTCGAACTGCTGCTGGAAGCAAACGAGGAAATCAACACTGCTACCGTAGAGGAAAACATAGAGTATCTGCACGAACTGATGGACTACTACCTGAAGGAAAAAATCCAGTCGCGCAAGGAAAGTTATGTACGCAATATCAAGATTACCTTTCAGAAACTGGCACGTGTAACGATACGGAACATTATCAATCTTCAACACAATATTGATAATGCTTTCAAACACGAACCTATGTACCAGATAAAAATAGCCAAACTGCAAAATCTGGACAAAAAGCGAATCAACATCCAGCGGTTGATAGACTCTACCGAACATCTGATTCTGCACGAAGAACGAGATTTCTTCCGCCAGGCCACTGATGAGGAGCTGACTCGCATTCTGCTCGAACTGCGACAGGAACTGCAACTATCAGCCCACAGTCTGATTCGTGCCCAACAGGATATCATCAATTATCTGAACCAGATAAAGAATCAGGTGATACTGGTAGAAAAGATACGAAAAGTAAAATATCTGCAAGACCAGTTCGAGCTGCGTGCCCGAAGCAACCTGTCCGAAATCATGGAACGGGAGCGTTCCCTCCTGCTGGAAGGCAGTCCGCAAGCATCGTTCAAACTGTCGCCTGCCTATCTGGCCAGTGACGAAGCACGTCCCATCATTCTGAAAGTTATCAGCAATCAGAAGTACCGTGAAATTGTGCGGAAAAATGAAGCCGGGGCTTTCAGTGAAGAAGACTTGAAAGCACAGGCCATGTATGAAGAAGTGATTAATCTGGACGAAGTAGTGACCGCCTTTGTGCAGTCGGGAGCAGAAGCCCGTTGGAAAGGAGAACCGGTCAACGACCTTTTCTCTTTTCTGTTGCAGTATCACTTCCATCGCGAAGTGGACGAAAAGGAACGCACCACGTTCTTCTGTCAGATTGTCTCACTTTACGAAAACCAACTGGAAATCCGGAACGAGTTCGGACTCCACAATCAATATGAATACGCTAAAATATATCCACTCTGAGAATTATGGATTTAAATATACAAATACCCGATAATACCGCGTCCATCTTTGAATACCTGCAGAAAGGACTGTTCATCAGTTCCAACAGCACCAGTGAAGAAGTACGCGATATGTATAATGAAATAGATGAGAATTACGAGCCCCTCTATCAGTATTTTTCACAGATAAACTATACGCTGGAACGTGGAAACGAATATTTCTTCTTCTCGCGTATAGAACCTAAAGCCACACTGGAACAAAAAATCATGCGTGCCTATTACTGGATAGATGTGCTCGACTTTTTCAAAACTTACGATGAAACTTTCGGTCCCGGATTCCGCTTCCAGCCCGAACAGATATTGGTGGAAACCAACATTAACATGCTGCTCCAGAACAAACTGGACGGTATGCGGAAACACTTCTCGGACAAGGACATCCGCAAGGAAGTACTGGAAAACATGATACGCCAGCTCACCAAAGACTCGTTTCTGGAACAAGAAAACGAGAAAACGAATACGTATAAGGTGATGAGCGCCTGGCATTATCTGGAAAGACTGATTGAAAGTATCAACATTTACGACGAAACCGAAGATGAGAAACCTGAGTAGAATAATCTTTATCAATAGTGCGAATATCCCTTATTCGGACGATATTTATCTGGACGGAAACGTTCACTTCATCGGCACGCAGGGAGTAGGGAAAAGTACCATTCTGCGTGCTATCCTTTTCTTTTATAATGCCGACACGCAACGACTGGGCATTTCGGTGGAAAAGCAAAATTACACGGATTACTATTTCCCCTACTCCAACTCGTACATTGTTTACGAAGTAGCAACAGAGAACGATGCATTCTGTATTCTGAGTTTCAAGTCGATGAACGTGTGTGCTACCGCTTCATCCACTCTCCTTACCGTAAAGAATTCTTTATAGATGAGAACCGGATGGCCTATAGCGAGAGTGACCGCGTGCGTGCTGTGCTGGACCAACATGGAATAGAATATTCACGCATCATCTATACCTACGACGAATATCGGAACATTCTGTATGGAAACAGTACAAGTCCTGAGTTCAGCCGGTACTCGCTGATGGAGAGCAAGCAATACCAGAATATTCCGCGTACCATACAAAACGTGTTGCTGAATTCGAAACTGGATGCTGAATTTATCAAAAAAACAATCATTTCTTCTCTGAACGAAGACGAAACAGCCATCGACCTGAACAGTTACAAGGAGCATCTGAAAAACTTTGAGACTCGTCTGAAGGACATCGAAGAATTTCAGAAACGGGAAACCCGGAAACAAGCTAGGGAAATCACGCTATTATCCCAACAAACCTCCCAACTGCAAGGCGGACTGGTGCAGAACTGCCGCGAACTGGTCACCGCTTTTCGCAAAGCCGAAAGTATCCTTCCCCAATGGAAAGAGAAACAAGACCGCGCAGATGCCGGCAAGGGAAAACTGATGCGCCGGAAACAGGAGCTTCAAGATGAATCGCGCAAGCGCAGCGACAAGTTACAGGAAGCCCTGGCAGTGCTGAACAACGAATTGCAAAAGGCATTAGGCAAAGAAAAGGACTATCAGAAAAAGAACATAGAAGAGATTATAGAACGTTCTTCCAAGAAAGAAGAATGGAAGAACCGGCAGGTGGGATTGCTGGAAGAACAACGCATCCTCACCTCACAATATATGGAAATCTCCACCAAGTATAAATCACTGATTCAGACCCTGGACGAGCAATGGAACAAGATTCATGAAGCAAAAATCAAGCAACTGGACACGTTAAACAATACGTACAACGAGCGTCTGGAAGAGGCTCGCAAGGAATACCAGCGCTTCACCGATTCCCTTTATCAGGAATTTGAAACCCTGTCACAGCAGCTTCATCCGCTGAAAGCCGAGAAACTGAGTGAACTGAATGCCATGGATTATCAGATAAAACTATGCAGAAAGGAAATTTTCTTTGAGGAAGAGCAGCAGGAATTGAAAGCGCGCATCCAGAATTATGCCAACTTTCACACGGAACGAAAAAACCGTATCGCCCAAGCGCAGCTCACCATCAAGGAACTGACCATGACTTGGGAAGAGGAACAGCAAAAACAGTTGAAAGAAAAAGACTTGACCTTGCAGAAACTGCAACAGGAAATGCTGCAACTGCGTCCTCGCATAGACGAATTACAAGCTTTTCTGGACAACAGCAAAGACACCTTGCAAGGCTGGCTGAAAGAAAACAAAAAAGGATGGGAAGAGAACATCGGCAAACTGTGTGATGAAAGTATTTTATGGCAACGGGGACTTTTCCCGCAAATTACCATTGAAGGGGGAACTCATTCTATGGCATTTCCATAAATTTAGACAGCATCCATCGTCCCATCAAGTCTATAGACGACTACATAGCCGAGAAAGAAAACGGTGAAAAGCGTCTGGAAGAAATCACTGCCGCCATGCAACGCCTGCAAACTGAAAAGGAAGAAGTGCAGGAGCAGCTGAAACGCAAATACCAACCGCAGATAAAGGAGCAAAAAAATCTCATCAGTCAAATAGAGTATGAACTGGAACAATTGGAACGCCAATACCAGCAGGATATGCTCGACTTGGAAGAATGGAAGAAGAAAGCCAATGAGGAACGGAACACCAAAATAAACCAATTGGAAAACGAAAAGCGCAAACGGGCTGCCGAACTGGAAGGAATAAACAACAAACTAAAAAACCTGAACAAGGAGAAAACAGAAAAACTGGATAATCTGAAACAGGCATGGAACCAGCAGCAGCAAACGCTTGCCACCGAAAAAAAGACACAGGCGGAAATTATCGGAAAGGAAGAAAAAGAAGAGCAACGAAGAATCTCCTCCATCAAAGCTGAATATGAAGCAGATATGCAAAAAGAGCTTCACTCGCAGGGGGCGGATACCGAACGTTTGCAAGATATTGCCAACCAACTGGCTCAACTGGATAAAGAACTTTCTTTCATTAAGGAAAACGCGACACTGGTCATCGAATATCAGAAAGATAAACGGGACTTGATAGACCGTATCCCCGGATGGCAACGGGAACACGACGAACAGAAACGTCTGCTCCAGCAGGAACGGGAAACGCTGAGAGTGGAAACATCTGTCTGCAAGAAAAAATAGACCTTCTGAACAAAGAACTGGAAGAAGCGGAAGAAAATGTAAGGGAATTGCAAAAGAACTTGGAAGCCTACAGTAAGATTTCGGCATACGACTGGTACAAGCCGCATCAGGATATATTCCGTTCTGAAACCGTACAGACCATACAGACCACCAAGACTTGTATGGAGCTGATTGACGAACTGACCCGCCAGGCCAACCAATTCACACAGGTACAAAGCAAGCTCCGCAAGGAAGTGAACCTTTTCACCGGACATTTTGATGAGGACAACACTTTCAAGTTCCGCGTAAAGTTCAACGAGGACTGGGAATATGTACGCTTTGCCGACGAGCTGCACGACTTTGTGGAAGAGAACCGCATAGACGAGTACATCCGTCGCATTAACAATGAACATTGGGATACCTTCAAACGTATCAGTATGGATACCTCCATGCTGACTTCATCAGAAGATGATATTCAAGATGTGATCCGTGAAATCAATAAAGGTTTCGCTACCTGCAACTTTGTAGGAGTTATCCAGCGCATTGAAATGAAAGTGGAAGAGAGCAGCAACCGCGTAGTGAATATTCTACGTGAGATACAGAAATATTACCATGATTACGGCTATGACCTCTCACCGGAAACCAACCTGTTCTCCTCTGCCAAGGAGCAATTGGTAAAAGAAGAAGCGATCACTTTGCTGCGTACCTTTATCAAGGAAATACATGCCTACCGCTACGACAGCATCCGCCTGTATGATTCCTTCGAATTGCGTTTCCGCATTGTGGAGAACGGCAATGATACCGGATTTATCGAGAAGATAGCCAATGTGGGGTCGGAAGGAACCGACATTCTGGTAAAAGCGATGATAAACATCATGTTGCTGAATGTGTTCAAGGAAGGAGCGTCACGCAAATTCAAAGATTTCAAATTGCACTGTATGATGGATGAAATAGGCAAACTGCATCCCAACAACATCAGCGGCATCCTGAAATTTGCCAATGACCGGAACATTATCCTTATCAACGGTTCGCCTACCGAACTGAACCGTGATGCGTATAAGCACGTTTACCTGCTTACCAAAGGAACACAGAACAAGACCCGCATTGCACGATTAATCTCAGATAAACAGCTATAAAAGCCAGTAACAACGATCTGTATATATCTATATTATAACGCACAATCTTTTTTTTGAGAGATTGTGCATTATTCTTTTTCCGTGAACATTCTTCTTCTTTGATAATTAAAGGTTATAGGCTATAAGAATTTTAATTCGGTGTATCCCAATCTAAAGTTGTTATTTTGTACGACACTTTTAAACACCATAAAAAAATAAATTATGATAAGCGAAAAAAGAAGCAGTATGCTCCATGGGGTACTCTTGATCACCCTGTTCTCATGTGCGGCCTTTTATATAGGCGAAATGAACTTTGTAAAAGAGTTATCATTCAGTCCCATGATTGTCGGTATTATTTTAGGTATGTTATATGCTAACAGCCTCCGGAATAATTTGCCTGAGACATGGGTCCCCGGTATCCAGTTTTGTTCTAAACGAATCTTGCGTATCGGAATCATTCTTTACGGTTTCAGATTAACTTTTCAAGATGTGCTTGCAGTGGGCTTGCCCGCTATTTTTATTGACACAATTATAGTAACAACAACTATTCTAGGGGGTATCCTGATAGGACGAATGTTGAAAATGGACCGGGGCATCGCACTGCTCACTTCCATCGGCAGTGGTATTTGCGGTGCGGCAGCTATACTAGGCGCTGAATCGACCATTCAAACCAAACCCTATAAAACAGCCGTGGCTGTTTCCACTGTTGTTATTTTTGGAACTATATCCATGTTCATTTATCCTATATTATATCATAATGGCACATTCGTACTTTCTGCCAATGAAATGGGTATATTCACCGGAGCGACCTTGCATGAGGTAGCGCACACAGTAGGTGCCGGCAACGCAATGGGCAAAGAAATTTCCGATGTCGCCATTATCGTAAAAATGATTCGTGTAATGATGCTGGTTCCCGTTCTGCTCATTACCAGCTTCATGGTATCCCAACCGGCAATTAAAGCCGGAGAACAAAATGGAAGTATGAAAAAAGTCTCCATTCCTTGGTTTGCTATCGGTTTTCTGGCTGTCATCGGTTTCAATTCTTTCGATTTGCTGCCGCAAAGCCTGACTGCCTTTATCAACAATGTAGATACTTTCCTGCTGACAATGGCCATGACTGCCTTGGGTGCGGAAACCAGTATCGACAAATTCCGGAAGGCCGGAGCAAAGCCCTTTGTCCTTGCCTCGATTCTCTATATATGGCTGATAGCCGGCGGATACTTTCTGGTGAAATATATGGCGCCTATATTTATGTAAAAACAATCTGTAATAACCTATAAGCAGAAAATAATAAATCATTTCAGGTATATTTTACATGTACCTGCTACGGTTGGGGTGGGGAACTTGTGAAAGTCTTCCACCTTTTTTCCACAAAGAAAAGACCAGCTTTCATTCCTGCAATATTCATATTGGAGTTATCCAAACAACCGGACAAAGAACAAATTTACATCCACATTTCTCCATACAAAGAGAATAACATTAAGCATATTTGTGTAATTTCGCCCAGCAATAAAACGACAAACAAATACGCGCTATGATATTTAACCAGACTGAAAAGGAAGAGAGAGCCTATCTCATGGATATTATTGCTTTACTAGCTGCCAATATCGAACAGATGGATAAGGCCATTGAAGATAAATCCAAAGACGTAATGGAGCACAAACTCTACTTGTGGGAAAATCTGTCCGAACTGGACCGCGCCGAGAAAAGTGCGGTCCGGCAGATAGTCACCCAACAAGTAGCAGCCAGTGAGTCCTTGGCCGAGAAAAAGAAACGTTATCGCAAAATGATGGCCATTCCCTATTTCGGGCGCATCGACTTTCAAGAAAAAGGGCAACCTGAAGTCCTGCCATTATATATAGGTATCCACTCATTTTTCAATCCTCCCACCAATGAAAATCTGATACACGACTGGCGTGCCCCCATCTCCAGCATGTTCTATGATTATGAATTAGGAGAAGCACATTTCGACGCCCCCTCGGGAGAAGTGAAAGGTAACATCCGTCTGAAACGCCAGTATCGCATCCGTGACGGAAAAATGGAATTCATGCTGGAAAGTTCACTGAATATTCAAGATGACATCCTTCAGAAAGAATTGAGTGGAAACTCCGATGACCGGATGAAGAATATAGTCGCCACCATCCAACGGGAACAGAATAAAATTATCCGTAATGATACATCGAACACCCTGATTATTCAGGGAGTAGCCGGTTCAGGAAAAACATCCATCGCCTTGCACCGTGTAGCCTATCTGCTATATCGGCACAAAGGGGAAATCACGTCCAATGATATCCTGATCATTTCCCCCAATAAAGTATTTGCCGATTACATCTCGAACGTACTTCCCGAATTGGGAGAAGAAAAAATTGAAGAATGCGGCTTTGAGGAATTAATGCTCAAAATACTGGATAACAAGTATAAAATACAAACCTTCTTTGACCAGGTGGCCGAAATACTGGACAAAGAGGAAGAAAATTTTATAGAACGTATCCGATTCAAATCCACCACCGAGTTTATCCAGCAGATGGATAAATACATTCTATATTTAGAACAAAACGCATTTCGGCCAACCGACCTGAAAGCAGGACGTATCCCTATCCCTGCCGAGTACCTGAAAGAACGTTTCGCGGCATGGCACCGCCTGCCCATGCGCAGCCGTTTCCAACCAATGGCAGAAGAAATTGCCCGCGAACTGACTTTCACCTATCACCAAGAGCCGATGGGAAAAATACAGATACGGCAGTTGGGTAATGAACTGAAAAAGATGTTCAACAATAAAGACTTGACTTGTACAAGGGATTTTATGACTGGCTGGGAAAACCGGAAATGTTCAAACAGGGTAAAAACCGGAAATTGGAATATGCGGATGTAGCCCCATTACTTTATTTGAAACTGGCCCTGGAAGATAATAAAACCATGTATGGCATCAAGCATCTGCTGGTAGACGAAATGCAGGACTATACTCCGATACAATACAAAGTTCTGGCTAAATTATTCCCTTGCCGGAAAACAATATTGGGAGATGCAAAGCAATCAGTAAATCCATACAGTTCCACCACCTGCGAACAGATCCAACGTGTATTAGTCGGCTCGGAAGTGATGAAGCTTTGTAAAAGTTATCGCTCCACGTATGAAATCACAGAGTTTGCCCAACGCATTGCCAAGAACGAGGAACTGGAAGCTATAGAGCGTCATGGAGAGGAACCGGCAGTCGCCTTGCTTCCCACAGAAAAGAAAGAGATAGAATGGATAGAAACCTCATCACCTCTTTCCTGAAAGGAGCTGATGTATCCATGGGTATAATATGCAAAACCGTAAAACAAGCGGACAAGTTGTATGCAGCCATCAATCATTTGTCTGATAAGATCTGTTTGCTGACAGAAGAAAGTGTAGCTTTTGTCAATGGGGTGGTCATTACTACAGCCCACATGGCAAAGGGACTGGAATTTGACGAAGTGATTGTTCCATTTGTAACTGATAAAGACTATAGAACAGAAATAGACCGCAGCATGTTATATGTAGCCTGTACTCGTGCTATGCATAAACTTTATATTTCCGCATCGGGTAATATAAGTACATTTCTATCATAAGCATTGTCAAAACATCATCCATTGCAGGAATGGAATGGAATGAAATCCATCCCTACAGTGGACGAGCAAGTCTGCAAAAGGGTATTCCTCCATAAGGAACGCGTAGCTTTGTAATCTGATTCATCCTTAAAAGATCTTATCCATATCTCTAAACCTTTCCTGCCGTATGGTTAAAGGTTTTCTTCCTGTTTGTTTTATCTCCGCAAGTCTTGGAGTTAACTCCATAGCCTTGGGAGTTAACTCCAAAGCTTATGGAGATAACTCCAAAGACTATGGAGATAGAATACATCCGTATAAAAAGGCTTAATCAGGGAAGAGAAGAGGTTTATGCAGCAGGACTGGATGCAATATGTTGTTATTACAAGCCGCTTCCAATGTACGAATCATAAAGACAAAATCTTTTTTTCCCTTTCCAAATCATTTTCATTCAATTGGGGAGACGGAACCATGCAGGTACGGATACAATCTCCCTCCTGACAAGTATAGTCATAATACTTCTTTTGTAATTCTGTCAACTTATCAAGTGGAACCAGCTCCCCTTTCAGTTCCAAGAATTCCTCCATGTCTGTACTATCCCCTTGCTTTACAAACAAGATACGACGCGCTATCGGATTCCTGTTGTAATCCAGACTAAGATACAAACCTTTAAGGAACGGCGGAAAATCATACATCGGCAATTGCAGATAAATACTGAACAAAGCCATTTGCGGTGACTCACGCTCATTAAAGAAAATATACCCGTTCTGATGATTATTGAATAACCCACTCCCCGATGAGTTGTATTATAGGCACTCATGTGAGTCACCTTCACATACGTATTATCTTCGGAAGCCTCTATCAGATAGGGTTCCACTTTAAGGCATTGGCACGAAGAAGAAAGACTATAGCTCAGATAACTTCCGCTATAATTATAAACTTCCTGCACGGAACGTTGCATCTCGGCAGTCATCATCTCCATAAAAGGATTGGTCTTTGCCTCACCATTGGCAGGTTCCAAACTGAAAAGCAACTCTTTGGTACTTGCCAAATTGCCCAACAGACGTTTTTTTGACACATTATTGACCTGCGCCAAAGCCAAATCTAATGAATCTTCTTCAGAATGTCCTTGTTTCAATGAGGTTACATAAGTGGGCAGAACGCTGGAATAAAGAGCAGACAAGACACTGGGAGCCATATCTACATAATCTGCTATCTCCTTCATTTTCAAACCATTGTTACGGAGATATTCTATTCTTCGGTATATTTCTATCAAATCATTCATTGTTCTCTTCTTCTTTATTGAATTTGCAAAATACAAGTTTTTATATGAACATACAATGACATATACATTACATTAATGTTACATCATACAACAGGTGGAATATGAAAAATATTAATCATAAAGATTCATTTTTTCTCTCTCGAAAGGCTCCTACTTTTGCTTCCGGAAACAGCAATCCAAGGATACGAGGAATGAGGTTTCTACAAAGAAAAGAAGCAAAACAATTAGTCAATATCAATTATTATAATGGAAGCAAAAAGCGAAACAAACAAACAGATATCCAGTTTCCTGTTTATTCTGTGGGCAGGAGGGGCGGCACTACTGTCATACTCACTGGTGTATGCCCTGCGCAAACCTTTTACAGCTGCCACCTTTGACGGAATGGATTTCTTCGGGATGGATTATAAAGTAGCCACTACCATCATGCAGATTTTCGGCTACCTTATTTCAAAGTTCTTTGCCATCAAGATTGTTTCAGAATTGAAACGCGAAAACCGGTTGAAATTCATGATATTCTCCGTGGCCCTTGCAGAACTCGCTTTAGTCTTCTTCGGATTACTCCCCCAACCCTTTAATGTGTTTGCCCTATTCTTCAACGGACTGGCCTTAGGATGCATGTGGGGAGTCATCTTCAGTTTCATAGAAGGACGCAAAGTTACCGATATATTGGCCAGCTTGCTGGGGGTAAGTATGGCGGTGAGCTCAGGAATGGCTAAATCTATGGGATTGTTTGTAGTCAATACATTTGGTGTCACAGAATTCTGGATGCCCGCCCTGATAGGTGGTTTAGCTTCCCGCTCCTTATCCTCATGGGGTGGTCGCTCAACAAGTTGCCACAACCCACAGATGAAGACCGCGCTCTCCGTTCGGAACGCGTCACTTTGAACGGAGAGCAACGCAGACAACTGTTCAAAAGTTATATGCCCTTGCTGATCATGCTGTTCTTCGCCAATCTGTTTATCACTATTTTACGTGATATAAAAGAAGATTTTCTGGTCAATATCATTGATATCAGCACTATTTCTTCTTGGTTGTTCGCACAAGTGGACGGTATGGTGACGCTGATTATTTTGGGAATCTTTGCCATGATGTCGTTAATAAACAGCAACTACAGAGTATTGCAGGTGCTTCTGGCTATGGTTATTGGTGGAGCGGGCACTATCAGCTATCTGGCTTTTAATTATGATGCATTGCAACTGCCTACCCTTTACTGGCTGTTCCTCCAAAGTCTGAGCCTGTACATCGTTTATCTTAGTTTCCAAACTCTGTTCTTCGAGCGCTTCATTGCCTGCTTCAAGATTAAAGGAAATGTGGGATTCTTCATTGCCACCATCGACTTTATCGGATATACAGGAACTGTCTGTGTACTGCTGTTCAAGGAATTTTGCAGCCCGGATATCAATTGGATGGAGTTTTATAATCAGTTCTCAGGATGGGTAGGCATTGTGTGCAGCATTGCATTCATCGGTTCAGCCATCTATCTGATGCAACGGTATAAATTGGAAAAACAGCTGAGAAAAGAAGAAAAAAATAAAAAGATCATCGTTTCACCGATGGCGTTAACCAACTTAAAGGAAACAGCAGAAAACATCTGTAACCCATAACATAAAAATAAAAGTATAACTAAATAAACAACAAACAAGAAGATGAAGAAAATTGAGTGTATTATTATGGATTGGGCCGGAACGGCTGTAGACTATGGATGCTTCGCTCCGGTAGCCGCTTTCCTGAAAGCTTTTGCCGAGAAAGGACTGACAGTGACAATGGAAGAAGCACGAGGCCCATGGGTATGACCAAAATAGACCATATCCGTGAATTATTCAAGTTACCAAGTGTGACGGAACAATTCAAACAAAACTATAACCGCAACTGGACTGAGGAAGATGTGGTATCCATATACAAAGAATTCGAGAAACACTTGTTCGCCTCCCTGGAAGAATATACGACTCCTATTCCCGGTGTAATCGAAGTAATCGAGAAACTGAAAAGGGACGGTATCAAGATAGGTTCCACCACCGGATATACTACTGCCATGATGGACATTGTGCTGCCCGGTGCCGCCGCCCATGGCTATACCACAGACAACTGTGTGACTTCCAACAACCTTCCGGCAGGCGTCCGCAACCCTACATGATTTACCAGAACATGATTGATCTGGCCATACCTTCCGTTCAAAGCGTAATAAAATATGGTGATACGATAGCCGATATCAAAGAAGGTGTGAATGCCGATGTATGGACTGTCGGTGTGATTCTGGGCAGCAACGAAATGGGACTCACCCAAGAGGAAACCGGAAAACTGCCTGCAGAAGAATTGAACAGACGCATGGCAGCAGTCAGAAAACGTATGTATATGCAGGTGCGCATTATGTAGTAAACACCATTGCCGAACTTCCCGAAATTATTGAAATTATTAACCATAAAATGAATTAAATGATTATGAGACCATACTTACTTTTAACCCCCGGCCCTTTAACCACTTCTGAAAGCGTAAAAACAGCCATGATGACCGACTGGTGCACATGGGATGAAGACTACAATGTTCACATCGTAGAGGAAATACGTAAAGGATTAGTACAACTGGCTACACGAAAAACAGATGACTACACCAGCATCCTGATGCAGGGAAGCGGTACTTATTGTGTAGAGGCGACCTTAGGAAGTGTGATTACGCCCAAACACAAATTATTGATTCTGAGCAACGGTGCATACGGAGACCGCATGGGAAACATTGCAGAATATCATGGAATGAACTATGATATGCTAGCCTTTGATGAAACAGAACAAGTATCTGTGGAGTATGTGGATGATTATCTGGCACACAATGCAGAAATCACTCATGTGGCAGTGGTACATTGCGAAACTACAACCGGTATCCTGAACCCGTTAAAGGAAATAGCCCACATGGTAAAGATGCATGGTAAAAAACTGATAGTGGATGCAATGAGCAGCTTTGGCGGCGTACCATTGGATGTAGAGGAATTAGGTATCGACTTTATGATCAGTAGTGCCAACAAATGTATTCAGGGAGTTCCCGGCTTTGGTTTCATCATTGCACGTAAATCCGAATTACAATATTGTAAAGGAGTATCAAAGAGTCTTTCTTTGGACATCTACGACCAATGGGATGCGATGGAGAAAGGACATGGAAAATGGCGCTTCACCTCTCCTACACATGTAGTGCGTGCCTTTAAACAAGCCATGGACGAACTGGCAGCCGAAGGCGGTGTGGAAGCCCGGCATGCACGCTACTGCCGTAATCATGATGTGCTGGTAGAAGGTATGCGATCATTGGGATTCAAGACCTTACTGAAAGATGAAGTCCAATCCCCTATCATCACTTCCTTCCTTTATCCTGACAAGGAGTTCGATTTCAAGGAATTCTATCATCAATTGAAAGAAAAAGGATTTGTTATCTATCCGGGAAAGATTTCTCAAGCAGATACTTTCCGCATCGGAAACATCGGTGATGTGTTCCCCGAAGATTTCAGCAGATTGATTGAAGCTATCAAGACCGTCGCAAAATAAAAAATAAATATAGCTTTATGACTCGGGCGCAATGATTGCGCCCGAATTTGTTTTTACCCTTCTTCCATTACAAGATCATTTGGAACCGGAGCTGCAAGACACTGAAATTCTTATCACTAATCTCCTTTATATGCTTTCCCGGCATCACCCAGCTATAAGCCAGCTTCATCCCTATATGCTTATTCATGTAATAATTCATGCCCAATGAAAAATCCTTTTGAGCCCCTCCCCATACACCGGCTTCCTCATTATTCATATCAAGCATATTAAACCTTCCACACAGCTCCAATGCCCGCCCCACAGGTCTGCCCGGACAAGCCAATGCTTCATCATACCCATATTGCCTGCCTGTCAACAACCAGGAGCATTGCACATATCCGCCATGTCCTGTATAATTTGTGAAATTCTGTTCACGCTTCACCATAGTTCGTATATACTCCCCTTGCAAAAAGAACCTCTGATGAGCGATCATTAATTCCAACCCTTGTTTCAACTGGTACTTTGCATGATCTACCTTGGCGTAAATAAGATTCCGGTTATCAATAGTGCTCACCCCCGGAGATTTATAAATAAACGTATTCTCGTCTTCATCTCCCGGCAACGCGCTATCCGGAGTACGATACACCACCGCTGCACCTATGTGTAACAATTTTCCCTCTTCGTTTACAGGGCGATATACCAAACGACCGTCTATGGCATACCCTTGTGAAACATTTTTCACATTACCCAGGTCACTGTCTGTAAAGAAACCGCCGGAAGCATAATAATGTTTTCCATTGTAGGTATAGGAGGTTCCCATCCTCCTGCTATTGGTCAAAGCCAGCACGATTCCCGGCGACTGATGAAAACGAAGGTCGTACGTACTACATAACATGTCCAATGTAAAAGGTTCATAGAATTGTCCCACCTGAATAATATGCTTGCCCGAAGTATAAGCAGCAAAGGCATCCTTTATGGAAACTTTATTCCCTACATAACCTACCTCCATCTTCATACTCCAGTTCTGATAGGTCGCTTTCACCCCCAACCGCAAGTCATTAAACTCCGTACCGTTACCAAACAGGTTGTCATTCTTTAAATAAACGCCACCATCCATAAGCATACGTCCGGTCAGTTTACATTTCAAATCCCCGGCAACCGGGTGTTGCGCACGGGTAACTAAAGCAGCAGAGGGGAATAACAGGCACATCAATGCTTTAACATAAGTCATTCTTTTCATTTTCTTCTTCTATTTTTACTTTATAGCAAAAATAAAAGGAATGACCTATACTAAAAATGAATAACCATTAATTTGATTATGAAGTTATTAGGTCCACACAAGCAGCAATATTCATTTCACATTTATGTAACAGGAATGTAACTTACATTTCCCAATAACGTTCACAAAGATTCAAATATTCCATTTCAGGCTTGTTGCCAAACACCAATCCGAAGAAAGAAGTCTTCCTCAGCTTAATCACTTTTACCTGTTCCATTAAATCACGGGATAAAGGCGGCATCTCGAAATCTGAGATCAATACGATATCCGATTCACGGAAGTCATTTCCGTTGATGATATGCGCAGCTTCCCGAAGAGCCGGCTCTATATCCGTTCCACCGTCAAAACGTTTATTCAGAAACTCCGCCAACTTGGGCATATCCCGCCCCAAATCTTCAATCAATAACGACACAGCCTCATCCGAGAAATTGATGACATAACATTTCCGATGGGTTTTCTCCGTCAGTTGCGCTATAGCCAGAATAGCCGATTTGGACAAGATCTCTCTGTCTCCCTGCATGGAGCCGGAAGTATCTACACAGATGATATAAGGTCCTTGTCCCGAAACCTTATGCTTGTCATCCTTTACCTGTTCCGTTACCTTGGACTGGTAATCGAACAGTTGCAATCTCTTTTCGGCATATCGTTCCATAAATACGGCACGCAGCGCATCATCAGCCAGATAACAATACTCGATGGGCAACAAACTATTCAGGTCATTTCCCAAAGTCACCCCTGTGATATCACTATGCGGAGAGTGTCTGATCAGCCTCTTTTTATCTACCCCCGACAAAGAATCGTATTTTTGTTGGTCCCGATGCTTCTTGCCCAGCAAACGCGCCAATTGTTGGATAGCCGGATTGCGCTTCATCACTGTTTCATACGGAAGTATCCTCCGGTACAAATCAGGATAATTATGAAGCAACCACTCCATGCGCGAGCCCAACAGTTTGTTACCCGATTCCTTTCCTTGTTTCCGGATCAACAAATCAAAACCTTCACATAAACTGTTTATATGCATGTACTGATAGTCATACTCTTTGCGGGTAAGCAACTGATGCCATTTATCCAAAAAAAACTCCTTGGTCCGGGTTCCCTCTCCTTTCCATAAAGAAGCATTCTCCAACAGGCTGATATAATAGTCAATATTCAGTTCCGCCAGTTCATACCTCTTTTTGAAAGCACCGCGCATCTGCTTCAAATATTGCAAAAATGCCATATCCGGCAGATGTTCCGAAGAGTAGAAAGCCTCCCACTCCGGAGTGTAGCGGGAATAATATTCCTGCAAAGAAGGTGTGGTACGCCGATAGTACATCAACACTTTCTCTTCCAGTTCGCGTTGACGCACCACCCCGTTGCTTACATCCTCCTCGTATGCTTTGAATGTCCTATCTTTCAGTTCCTGAGAATAGATTATCTTCAGATCTCTCAACCTTATATTCCTGGTTCTCTTTTCGGTACGCATCTGCCATTTCGTTCAAATCATTCTTATATCGGTCTATGGTATTCTTCTGGTGGCGAAGCATCCTCCGCATGGAAGCCCGCTGCTTTTCGCTGAGAAATAAATGCTTCTCATAATATTCCGTTTCCGCATCCAGCAGCCCGGACCAATCCTTCTCCACTCTGTCCAACGCTTCGGCCACCGATTTATATTTGGTTCCGAAATCCTCCTGCTCGGGTTCGGGTGGCGGTGGAGGACAATCCTCATAGCACATCAAGTGATATTCATAATTATTGATATAAATGGAACGAAGCCCTTTTTTCAGCGTATATATCTTATTACGCGGAACTTTGGCATGGAGTATGGAATCATATTTCTTCAGAATACAGCAGTTGGCCTTATATTTATCCTTATGCAAATAAAATAATTTACCGGTCTGATCCAGATGTTGATAGTCGGCTGCAAAAATAAGGAGGCGCTCTTTCATCCGGACGCCTCTACCTGGTAATAGTAAGTATCAATGACCTGTATGCCCGGATCGTTCACTTCACGCAAACTGTGTTCGGACGATTGTCGGTCTTTCAGTTCTTCAATGTCCTGTTCCAGCCCTTTTATATTCAGCAGATAGCCTTCGGCACTTTTCTGAATGGCAGCGTTCACCATCTCCTCTGCCGCCTCCATCTGATCCATCTCACTCCAAAGGCAATAGGACAGCAATGTACAATCCGAAAGGCGGATAGTGTCCGATCCATTCAGGAAAGCAGAAGCTTTCAGCAGCTTCACCATTTTCTTCCACCGACGGTCCGACACATACAGAGGAGACGACACACCCCCCTCATTTTGTATCTGGAGGTTATATTGCTCTATCCGGTCCTTCAAGGCATGAATCACTTCGAAAATAGAGTAATGGATTTTAATGGCAGCCATCTCCTTTTCCCACCGGATGTATTCCTCATCGGTGATCTGCAGTTGCTCGTCCACCACCGGTTCCGTTTCATCCGTAGAGGAAATCATCCGGTCAAATTCTCCCATATCCTCAATGCCTCCCACCAGACAGCGAATCAGGAAACGATCCCACAAGGCCTCCAGTCCTTGTCCTTGGGCGGGCAGTTCATTGGAAGCGGCAATCAGCCCCTTCAGTGGAACATGAATGGAGAACTGTCCGTTACGGTATATTTTTTCATTGATAATGGTGAGCAATGCATTCTGAATGGCCGGTCCAGCTTTCCATATCTCGTCCAGGAAAGCAATGGTGGCAGAAGGCAGATAGCCATCGACAATACGCTCATACGTATCTTCGTCTTTCAGTTTGGAAATGGAGACAGGGCCGAATATTTCGTCCGGCGTACTGAATCGTGACATCAGATATTCAAATGCGGAAGCGTTGCGGAATGCCAGTTTCAGCCGGCGTCCTACCATACTTTTTGCTACTCCCGGAGCCTAAAAGGAAAATACTTTCTCCTGCCACAGCCGAAAGCAGAGCAAGAGCGACAATATGTTCTTTCTCAAAAACCCTTTCATTCAGTTGTTGTAACAGAGATGCTATACGAGGTTTCAATGTATTCATAAAAATTATCGACTAATGATGATCAACTAGTGGCGTATTAACCACCAATCACTCCTTGTTTCTTATGCAAAGATCTGAAAAAAGGATGTATTTCTTATTAGAATGTATTTTTTCTTTTGCTGAATTACTGTTTTTTTCATGATAGATTGGATAAGTTACAGTGACAAGGTTTATATCTTACACAAACATTTAGTATTTTCTCCACTAAATTGCCTACCTTTGCAACTTCAACAACAAACAATGATTCCAAATGAAAACAAACTTGCTTTCACCCGATAAAGACCCGATGGGAGCTGCCATCGCCGATTATTTCAACCACCGCAAAGCAGATAAGTTACGTGTATTTTCCTCACAGTTCGAGGAAGACGAAATACCCATGAATCAATTATTCCGCCCTTATGACGAAATGCCGGAACTGGAACAGATTGCCTTACAAATAGCCGAAGGAAATATTCTGGACGTAGGAGCCGGAAGCGGCTGCCATGCACTGGCCTTGCAAGAGATGGGAAAAGAGGTATGCGCTATCGATATTTCCCCGCTTTCAGTAGAGGTGATGGAAAAAAGAGGGATAAAGAATGTCCGTCAGATAAATCTTTTCGATACACATTTTCTAGAAACATTCGATACAATCATCATGCTGATGAACGGATCGGGCATTATCGGGAAGTTGGAAAATATGGCAGCTTTCTTTCAAAAGATGAAACAACTGCTTCGCCCCGGGGGATGTATCTTGATGGATTCCAGTGATCTCCGTTATCTTTTTGAAGATGAGGACGGGAGTTTCCTGATTGATCTGGCAGGAGATTATTATGGTGAAATAGATTTCCGGATGCAATACAAAAATATAAAAGGAGATTCTTTCGACTGGCTTTATGTCGATTTTCAGACACTCAGCCTGTATGCTGCCGGGAATGGATTCGAGGCGGAGCTTATTAAAGAGGGGGAGCACTATGATTATTTAACCCGCCTTCGATGGAAGGGATGACACTTATAGAAGGATTCCGATAAACTTGTCGTATGATTTTCAAATTCTTGGGGCAAGATGCTGCGTATCTTGCCCCAAGAAAAAAATTAGACATTGAACCGCCTACTATATCCAACAGTTCATTGGTAATAGCCTGCTGACGACTCTTGTTGTACATCACCGTCAGATCCTGCAACAAATCATTCGCATTGTCTGTAGCAATCTGCATAGCCATGGTGCGGGCGGCATGTTCGGAAGCATTCGAATCCAGTAATACCGTGAACATCTTCATACAGAACATCTTCGGGAGCAATTCCTCCATCACCACATCTACAGACGGTTCCACAATATAATCGGGTATCCTGCCTTTGTCCTTCTCTTTCTTCTCTTGTGTCAAGTCTATCGGAAGATAAGTTTCACGCGTCAGGACCTGTACTGCTGTAGAACGAAAATGGTTGTACAGCAACTCCACCTTGTCTATGTCACGATGCAGAAAGCGCCTCATCAAGTCCTCTGCCAAGGCGGAAGCTTCCTGATAAGAAGGTTTATCCGCCATATGCTGGAAATCGCCTTCGGCCTTGAATCCCAATTTCTTCACACCTTCCGCTACCTTTCTGCCTACCGGATACAAAAGCACATTCTCCATACCCAGGGACTTGCATTCATCCAGAATAACCGTCAGATGCCTGATGATATTTGCATTGAACCCGCCACACAGACTGGTATTGGAGGCAAACACGACGATAGCCACACGCTTCACTTCACGTTTCACAATGAAAGGAGACTCCACCTCACTACCCGCACTCAGAAAATTGGTCAGGATGTGATTCAGCCTTCGTTCGTAAGGAAGCATGTTTTCTATGGCAGCCTGCGCCTTATGCAACTTGGCAGAGGCTACCATCTTCATAGCCGAAGTAATTTTCCGCGTATTATTTACTGAGGCTATTCTTCCTTTTACTTCTTTCAGTGATGCCATGACTATTCGTTCACTTTAAATGGTTGAGCCGTATCAGCTGCTACTTTCTCTATAATTGCAGTTACATCATCATTTATCACACCGCTTGACAATACATCAAGTACATCTTTCTGATGGTCGGCACGCATCATTTCTAGGAATGATTTCTGGAAATCCTGCACCTTATGCAAGGGTACATCACGCAGCAAACTATGTGTACCACAATAAAGAATGGCTATTTGTTCTCCGACAGGCATCGGACTGTACTGCGGCTGTATCAGCAACTGGTTGTTCTTACGTCCCCGGTCGATAGCCATTGCCGTTACAGGATCCATATCACTGCTGAACTTGGAGAAAGCCTCCAGTTCGCGATATTGTGCCTGATCTATCTTCAATGTACCTGCCACCTTCTTCATGCTCTTGATCTGGGCACTACCTCCCACACGGGATACGGAAATACCCACATTGATAGCCGGACGGAAACCCTGGTTGAACAAATCGGTTTCAAGGAATATTTGACCGTCTGTAATGGAAATGACATTGGTTGGAATATACGCGGAAACATCACCTGCCTGTGTTTCAATAATAGGCAATGCGGTCAGTGAACCACCTGCCTTTACCTTGCCTTTCAAGCTGGGTGGAAGGTCATTCATTTGTTCGGCCACTTCCTGCTGGTTGATAATCTTTGCCGCACGCTCCAACAATCGTGAATGCAGATAGAAGATATCACCCGGATATGCCTCACGACCGGAGGGACGACGCAGAATCAAGGATACTTCACGATAGGCTACGGCTTGCTTTGACAAGTCATCATACACAACCAAGGCATCCCGGCCTGTGTCACGGAAATACTCTCCGATAGCCGCTCCGGCAAACGGAGCAAAATACTGCAATGCAGCCGGATCGGCAGCAGTGGCAGCTACCACTATGGTATAATCCATCGCACCGCGTTCACGCAGCGTATTCACCAGACTTGCTACAGTGGAACCTTCTGACCAATGGCTACATAAATACAATATACAGGTTTTCCCGCTTCATAGTTGGATTTCTGATTCAAAATCGTATCTATAGCGATAGAGGTTTTTCCGGTCTGACGGTCCCCGATAATCAACTCACGTTGTCCACGCCCGATAGGATCATAGCATCCACAGACTTCAGCCCTGTCTGCAAAGGCTGGTTCACAGGCTGACGGAAGATCACTCCGGGAGCTTTACGTTCCAAAGGCATTTCGCACAGTTCCCCGCCAATTTGTCCACGGCCATCCAATGGTACGCCTAACGGATCGATAACACGCCCTAACATACCTTCGCCCACATTAATAGAAGCAATGCGTTTGGTACGTTTCACCACCATTCCTTCCTTAATCTGATCAGTAGGACCTAGCAATACCGCACCTACATTGTCCTCCTCCAGATTCATCACGATAGCCATGATACCGTTTTCAAACTCCAGCAACTCATTAGCTTCCGCGTTGCGCAGACCGTAAATACGTGCCACACCATCGCTCACCTGCAGCACATTCCCCACCTCATCAAATTGCAGGTGGGTGTTGATGCCTTTCAGTTGCTGAAGTAAAACTTCGGATACTTCGCTGGGTTTTATATTTTCAGACATAATCTTTTTACATTAAAAAATTGAAAATTAAAAATTAAAGCCCGACCAGGTATTAACCTTAAGTTAAAAACTAAAAGAAACAAACTGATATTACTTTTATTTTCTAACTTATAATTTTTAATTTTATACTATTCTTCTATTTTTAGCTATAAACTGTTGCTTTACCCGTTTTATCTGGTTAGCTACGCTCGCATCCAATCTGTAAGTTCCGATTTCAAAGATAAAACCACCTTCCAGTTTCGGATCTATTTTGGTTTTGAACTCTACAGTTCCATGAGTTTTCTCTACGACCAATGCCCGTATGCGGTTGACTACCTCTTCCGCCACCGGACAAACAGTCGTGATTTTACCGACGCTGATATTCTTCTGTTTCCGATAAAGGTCAATGTATGACATAATCATAAACTGCAAGAATTTCTCTCTTCGTTCCTCCAGTACCAATTCCACAAAGCGTTTCAATTCTTCGCTCACCTTACCTCCTCCGGCAGCTTCGCAAATCAGTTTCAACTTTGTTTCAGCAGGCAATACAGGATTATCCAATGCCTGTCGAAGTTCGGGGATTCTCGAGAAACTATCTGCCAATATTCCGGCTTCCTCATAAACAGTATCCTCTGTCCCCTTTTCGTCGGCATAGGCCAGCAAAGCCTTAGCATAACGCATTGAAATGACTCCTATATACATAACAATCAGTCTTTAGAAACAGTTAATTCATCCAGCAAACGGTCAATCATTTCCATTTGTTCTTTCTCATCATCGAGGTTCTTGCGCAAAACCTTCTCAGCAATGTCGACAGACAGCACAGCTACTTGGCGGCGAATGTCGCTGATAGCGCTGTCTTTTTCTGCCTGAATCTGCTTTTTCGCTTCATCCAGCAGTTTCTGTCCTTCAACCTGAGCCTGTGTTTTGGCTTCCTTCAGAATACGTTCGCGGGTTGCGACCGCTTCATTCAGGATGCGCGCCTGCTCCTCGTGAGCCTTAGCCAATATCATTTCACTGTCTGCTTTAATATTAGCCAATTGCTCATTGGCTTCACGTGCAGCAAGCAGTGACTTGTCTATATATTGTTTTCGCTCATCCACCATTCTGGTGATCACCGGAAAACCGTATTTTGCAAGAATGACAAAAACGATACCGAAAACGATGACCATCCAGAATAACAGACCGCTATCAGGTGTTAATAATGACATGCTACATTAATTATAAGAACAAAGTTAATAAACAAACAATAATGGCGATCAGCGCCACACCTTCTACCAGCGCGGCGATAATAATCATATTCATACGGATATCTCCTGCCGCCTCCGGCTGACGGGCAATTGCTCCATGGCAGAACCACCGATTTTACCGATACCGATACCTGCACCGATTACTGCAATAGCTGCTCCAAGTGCAGCACCTAATTTCCCTAAACCTGCCGCAGCAGCGGACTGTAATAAAACTGCTAGTAACATAATAGTTTGTTTTTTGAATTAATTATTTAATTTATTTTATTTCTTTTTCTTCACGCATCTCTTCTGTACGGGACAACCCGATAAAGACCGCGGACAACATGGTAAATACGTATGCTTGAATAAATGCGACCAATAATTCCAGCGCAGTCATAAAGATTCCGAATGCCACCGCAACAAATCCCATGGAACCATTAATCAGAGGTCCCATATTCGCTGTAATAAAAATGATGGATATCAAACTGAGAATAGCAGCATGACCGGCCATCATATTGGCAAACAAACGAATCATCAATGCAAATGGCTTCGTAAAGATTCCGAAAATCTCAATAATCGGCATCATCGGGAACGGAGCCTTTAACCACCAAGGAACATCAGCCATAGAATCTCTTTCCAATATTCCTTGTTCCCCCATAGATTCACAGCCAGGAACGTACAGATAGCCAGCACAAAGGTAACGGCAATATTACCTGTAATATTCGCACCGCCGGGGAAGAAAGGAATCAATCCCATCAGATTATTGATCAGGATAAAGAAGAAAGCCGTCAGCAGATAAGGTGCATAACGCTTATAATCCTTACCGATACAACCCTTTATCACATCATCATTGATTGCCAGGATACAAGCTTCCATCATGCCCACCATTCCTTTAGGAGCTTCCTTTTCTACTGGATGTTTTTTGTACCAACGGGCACAACTCAACACTAGAATCACCAGAATGGTACTATTGACAAACAACCCGGTAACATTCTTTGTAATAGAGATATCCAAAGGTTTTACTTCGTTACCGCTAGCATCCTTTTCCACTATCTTACCTTTATATTCACCGTCTTTAGCAATGTACAGTCCTTCATACTCTCCGTTTCCTTCCTCAAACTTAGAAGAAAGAAAAGCGTGCCATCCTGTACTGCTTTTTACGATTACCGGCAGTGGTATAGCTATAGGTGTATCTCCTATGTCAGTGATATGCCATTCATACGAATCACCTATATGTCCGAAAACGATTTCATTTACGTCTACCTGCTGCTCTTTATAGTCAGTATCCGACTCTTCCCGGGCATTGGCTCCTTGCAGAAAAGCGATCAGCAACATTAAAACCGTTCCTATATATCGTAAACTTCTCATATTACTTATACTTGTACCTATTACTTTTATGTTTTATCTCAAAATGAAAAAAGAAGCGGGTTTCAAAAATCAGAAAGATAATATAGAATACCATGTAAGTTCCTATAAATGACAGAACTTGATGTGCCACCGCCACTGCATAGACGGACATAATCAAGATGCTCAACATCATCTTCGTCACTTTCGCCACCAAGTAAACCGCCACCATTTTTTGCGGACTTACCCGATAACAGTACCCGAACATAAATATGTAAAAAAGGCCGAAAAGATAAAAAAATATCGGTATGGAGGGATACCAGGCAAAATAATACCTAGGCAACAAGGTGTGAAATACCAAGGCTCCTCCCCAACTCAACACAACCATTAATATGGTCAACGATATGATAAATTTTCTCTTTACGGCTAACAAAGACATAATTATGTATTAGATTTCCACACAGGCCGAAACTATATTGTCCCTTACCTCAACGAACCCACTCGATATTCCAATTGATTTCTCTAATCCATCCTCTGTATATTTTATCTCCCCCTTTATCAATGACGATATCAACGGAGCATGGTCATGCAGGACAGAGAAAGAGCCTGATTCTCCCGGTAATATCACAATGTCCACTTTACCGTCAAACAATGTACTTTCCGGAGAAACCACTATCAAATGAAGATCTTCATGATGTTCCATACTTACTCTTATTTCTTATGGCTGGCAGCATCCAGCAACTTCTTTCCTTTTTCTATTGCTTCCTCTATCGTTCCCACATTCAGAAATGCCTGCTCGGCAGGTAATCCACCTCACCGTCCAGAATCATCTTGAATCCCTTAATGGTATCTTCAATAGAAACCATGACACCTGGAACACCTGTAAACTGTTCGGCCACAGCAAAAGGTTGTGACAGGAAACGCTGCACCCGACGCGCACGGTTTACAGTCTGACGATCTTCATCGCTCAATTCGTCCATACCCAGAATAGAAATGATATCTTGCAACTCCTTGTTACGCTGCAAAATCTGCTTTACACGCTGAGCCATATCATAGTGCTCCTGCCCTACAATCAGCGGGTCAAGAATACGTGAGGTTGATTCCAACGGATCTACAGCCGGATAAATACCCAGTTCGGTAATTTTACGGCTCAATACGGTTGTTGCATCCAAGTGAGTAAATGTAGTAGCAGGCGCAGGGTCTGTCAAGTCATCAGCAGGTACATACACAGCCTGTACCGAGGTGATAGAACCATTCTTGGTAGAAGTGATACGTTCCTGCATCTGTCCCATTTCTGTTGCCAGTGTTGGTTGGTACCCCACGGCTGACGGCATACGACCCAATAAAGCCGAAACCTCGGAACCTGCCTGAGTGAAACGGAATATATTGTCGATAAAGAACAAAATATCACGTGGTCCGTTGCTGTCACCGTTTTTGCGGTCACGGAAAGATTCGGCAACGGTCAACCCCGAAAGAGCAATGGAAGAACGTGCGCCGGGAGGCTCGTTCATCTGTCCGTACACCAATGTAGCCTGTGACTTTTCAACTTCATTATAGTCTACTTTGGAAAGGTCCCAATGGCCTTCTTCCATACTTTTCTTAAATTCTTCTCCGTAGCGGATTACACCAGATTCAATCATTTCACGCAACAGGTCGTTACCTTCACGTGTACGTTCACCGACTCCGGCAAAAACGGAAAAGCCGTTATGTTTCTTGGCAATGTTATTAATCAGCTCCATAATAAGCACGGTCTTGCCTACACCGGCTCCCCCAAACAATCCGATTTTACCACCCTTTGAATAAGGTTCCAGCAAATCAATAACCTTAATACCTGTGAAGAGTACTTCCTGCACAGTAGACAGCTCATCAAACTTAGGGGGTTCACGGTGAATGGGAAACGCCCCTTCCTTACTCAGCGGGCGCATACCGTCCACAGCCTCACCTACTACGTTCATCAACCGGCCTTTAATCTGATTACCAACCGGCATAGTAATAGGATGTCCCGTCGGAATTACTTCCATACCACGTTGCAAACCGTCCGTACTATCCATAGCTACAGTACGCACTGTGTCTTCACCAATGTGTTGTTGAACTTCCACGACTAAAATTCTGCCGTCATTGCGTTTGATAGTCAATGCATCATGAATGCTTGGAAGAAGCAGATCGGTGTCGATGCCTTTGCCCTCAAAATACACATCGACTACCGGTCCGATAACTTGTGAAATATGTCCAATAATCTGTGACATAAGCTTCTATTTACTTTTATTTGATAATTTACCTTTTCTATATTAACAAATATCGCAGGTTTTTTGTTTACCTACATTTTGCTTTATATGCGCAGCAAGGTAAAGATTATCTCAGTAGATTGAACTTAAGCTAACATTTTTTACACATCAAAACGACATAATTCCACTAAAAGAAGAAAAAAAGAACATTTGCGCTACTTTTTGTGCATTCCTTCACGAGATAACTGTTTACTTAAATTAGCAATTCCCAAGGCGACCACCGCTGTTACCGTAGCTGCATGCTCTTGGTATTCTGGTATATTCTTCGTATAAAGATCACGTTCCGTATGCCATATTTCCCCATAAGAGAAATTATATCCTTTTATGTCTTGTGTATTGAAACCAAAAGTAGGCACTCCTTCCACTGCAAAAACACTGGCATCCGTACCACCGCTTTGAGTAGGACGTTTAAAAGGTTTCGCTACCTTTACTTCAAACGGATAATCCGCACGGATTTCTTTCACAGGCTTGCACACTTCCACAAAATCATCATACATAGCCTGAGGAACGGAGATTCCCACCGGAGGAGTCGGTCCTCCGTCCCGATTGAATAGATTAGCAATCTTTCCTAACTCTTTAGCGTGAGTTTTGACATAAGATTTTGCGCCCAACAAACCAAATTCCTCTCCAGCAAAAGCCACAAACAATATAGTACGTTTAGGTTTTGCACCGGAAAGTGCAATCATACGGGCAGCCTCCATCATAGGACCAATACCTGTACCGCAGTCTATACCACCGGTTGCCACATCATAAGAATCAAGATGTCCGCTTATAATAACATATTCATCCGGATATTTAGTACCTTTAATGGATGCTACGACATTATGATATTTCACAGGACCTAGTTTGAAATGATTACGAATATCAAATTCCAGCCAGAAGTTCCGGCGTTCTTTCACCATCTGCTTGATGATTTTGTATTGATGTTCATCCAATTTGATGTCACAGACTTCGGGCAAATTATCAAACGTAGTATGGGGATCATTTAATAAAGCACGATCATACAAAGCACGTAAAGGTACAGGTGCCGACTGAATAAAGCCAAGTGCTCCTCCTCACACATTTCTTTATAAAATAGTCCCGGCATTTCACGCAAAGGCTTCATGGCATGTTTGGTTCCTTTGCTCCAATTCTCTTCCATCAAGGCAGCATTCTGCTTTTCTATTTCTATATTTTCAGCTTTGATAGCAGCTCTCAACGAATCTCCTTTAGCAGAACGGTCAACAGGCCAACCTACATTTTCACCTGAAATCAACACCCAAGCGCCTTTCAACTGATGTTTCATGCGGTCTAGTTCTTCTTGAGTACGGGGCTCTATCAAAACATGCCCGCGTTGCAGACCTTTAGTACCTGAAGTGTAGGATGGAGTGACAAAATGCAAATCCATCGCCTGATCTCCCCCGATTAAACGTCCGAACCATGGACCACGGTTAAAACCTACCGGCAGTTCCCCAGCTTCTTCCAAGCGTACGTCAATACCCCACCGTTTATATTCACGCATCATCCACTCGGCTGCATTCTCATATGCATCCGAGCCAATAACTCTTCCCCCAAAACGATTGGTGAGAATATCCAACTGATGCATTACCCGGTTATCAGTTTGGCCCGTTTCAATGATTTTCTTTACGGCGGCAGGTTGGGCAAAAGTAGTCCCTGCATACAAAGAAGCAGCTATTATAGCTGCCATGCACATTTTGTTCATCATGGTATTTCTGTTTGTTAGTTGTTAACGATTACAAATATATAGCAAATTTTGGAACTTCAACTATTAATTTCCAACAATTTATCAGAGAAAAGCGAATATTTTTGAAGCCGTACAACACAAACAGTATTAAAATGAAAGCTTATTCAGCTTTCATTTCTTTCTCAAGGCTTTTGGCATACAGATTGTCAATGATACCATCAGACAGTCCAATGACCGGAACATAAATATATTCTGCATGCACTACTTCTGCAATTTTCAGAAAAATTTCCGCAGCAGGCACAATTACATCGGCACGGTCTTGCTTTAGACTGAATGCCTCTACCTTCCTCCGGAGTCAGCGGTTTCAACACATCATAGACTGTTTGCAACGAACTGACCGGCAAACGTTGCAACTTCTTATCCTTCTTATCTGCCAGGCGGAACAACTTATTAATATTCCCACCCGATCCGATGATATTGATCGCGGCAACACCTTCCGTCACTTTCATAAGCTCTTCTTCCATTTGCTGCCAAGTTCCTTCTTTAACAGCATTACTCAGCATACGCACCGTACCGATGTTGTAAGACACCGACCATACCAACTCACCGTTAGTCAACAGATTAATCTCTGTACTGCCACCACCCACATCCACATACATATAATTACCCAGACGGTCTTCCATACACTCTATATGATTATTATAAATCATTCGAGCCTCTTCCTGACCATCAATTATCTCAATGCGGATACCTGTATCCTTTTCGATTTTCTTGATTATCGTCCTCCCGTTACGCGCGTCCCGCATAGCCGAAGTAGCACATGCCCTGTAATCATCCACATCATAAATTTTCATCAACTGACGGAAAGCCTTCATCAAACGTCTCAGCTTATCCGCTTTCTTCTCGGACAATTCACCTATGGAGAAAACATCGAACCCTAGTCGTAGGGGTACGCGAAGCATCATCACTTTTTTAATTTTTTTCTCCTGCACAGCCTCCCTGTCAATGCTTTTTATCAAAAGGCGCACAGCGTTAGAACCAATATCAATAGCAGCATAATTCACTTTTCCCATCTTAATCCTTTATTCTGTTTTCATTTAAATAATATTTGTATAATTCCTCCTGCGAACGGAAAGCTGTCTTATCTTCCGATATCCAAGGACGATTCTCTCCTGTTCCGTCCACCACCCGTCCTTGCAGAGTATCTTTCAAACCATATTCCACTACCCGCTTCAAGTCTGCCTTTATTTCCGGATCGTAAACGGGAGCAATCACTTCCACCCTGTTATCCAAATTGCGCGGCATCCAGTCAGCCGAACCAATGAACATTTTCTCATCACCACCATTGGCAAAAATAAAAATACGCGAATGTTCCAGATAACGGTCTATGATGCCATTGATACGAATTGTATCACTCACTCCCGGCACTCCCGTAATCAGTGAACAATTACCACGAACCAGCAAGTCTATCCGAACACCATGCGAAGATGCTTCATACAGTTTCTTCACCATTACCGGATCAGTAATATGATTAATCTTTATCAAAATGTAAGCAGGTTTTCCGGCCTGCTTGTTCTTAATTTCTTCATTAATAAGACGGATAAATTTTTGCTTCATCTCATTAGGAGATACCAACAGTTCTTTGAAGCGAACGGGAGAATAAGGGCGTTCTATAAAATCAAAGACCAAACTCACGTCACGCGTCACATTCTTAGCAGCCGTCATCAACATATAATCAGTGTACATACGGGCGTTACCTTCATGAAAGTTTCCTGTACTGATACAAGCTATATCCGCACCTGTTTTCATGGATATATAGGTAATCTTAGAGTGTACCTTCAGTCCCTCCACCCCAAATATCACACGGATACCGGCATCCTGCATTTTCTTTGACCAATCTATATTGGAAGCCTCGTCAAAACGTGCCAGCAATTCAATAACTACTGTTACTTTCTTTCCATTGCGTGCCGCATTAATCAATGCTTTTACCACTTTCGAATCTTTAGCCAAACGATAGAGGGTTGTCTTGATACTTTTTACTTCTTTATTAATCGCCGCTTCCTGCAATATACGGATATAAGAATCGAAACTATGATAAGGCACATGAATAAAACGATCTTTCCTACGAATCAGCTCCAACATACCAACGTTACCCGAAAGCTCATTTTTCAAAACAGGAGTCCATTCAGGGTATTTCAAATCTTTCCGGCCACAGTCTGGAAAACGCATCAGGTCCTTATGGTTATGATATTTTCCACCGCCCAATACTGTATCCAACTTATCCAGATTCAACTTGTTCATGACACGTTTTAAAAGATCTTTAGGCATACTGGCATCATAAATAACCCGTAAAGGCTCACCTCGTTTGCGACTCTTTACTCCTTTAGAAATTTTCTGCATCATTCCGTTACGCAGATCATTGTCTATCTCCATCTCCGCATCTTTGGTAAACTTGAAAGCATACGCTTCAAAATGTTTATAGTTCATACCATGAAATATCAATGGTAAACAATAGCGTACCACATCATCCAAATACATCAGGTAATTTTTACCATCCTTATCCGGCAGACGGATAAAACGCCCTGCCTGTGCTACAGGCAGCTCTATAATTGCATATTCTCCAACTTTATGTCCTTCTTTCCTCATCTTTACAGCCAAAAAGATATTTTCATCCGCTTCGTTACCCAGTTGTTTTACTGATTTCAGCCAAACAGGACTAATAAACCCATTCAGCCGTTGTTGATAAAAAGAATCGACAAATAACTGTTGTTCCTCATCCAGTTGTACATGATTGACTAAACAAATATTCTCTTTCTCCAATTCTGCCGTTACCTGCTTGATCGCACCTTCATATTCTTTAGAGTACCTGTTGTTCAGTTTATTTATCTGTCTAATCAGTTTCAATGCTTCTTCCCGTTCAGAATGCGCCGCTTTATCTTCGCACTCGGCCACCCGGCTTTGAGTAGCTACACGTACTCTGAAAAATTCATCCAAATTATTAGAGTAAATTCCTAAAAAGCTCAACCGTTCCAGTATAGGAACACGTTCTTTCATGGCTTCCTGCAAAATGCGACGATTAAAATACATCCAACTGATATCTCTCGGCAGATAATATTTATCTTCCTTTTTCTTCTTCTCCATACGGTTTTAATATTTTTAGCAAAAATACGTCATACACATTACAATAACATGTCAATATAACTACAAATCAATAACAATAAAAAAGTCACAGCCGACGCATACAGCCATGACTTAAAGAGAGTTTTTTTCGGAAAAGAACACCTAAAAACGCAGGAATGAGCAAAAATGAGAAGTAACACTGTTGTTCAAAGAGTTATGGCTTCAATTGGCATTTAGTGGCACAAGGGTAAAACATCAAAAATGGAAGAACACAGCAGTGGATGCGCTTTCAAACTATTACCCGAATGTTAATGTACTTTTAACGCTAACGGTTTGAATTTCTGCGTTCTGCGCAATTTTGTATTCGGTCATCCAACTCTCATAAACTAATTTTGCACCAAACAAAAAAGTAGAATTATGAGAAGTACATTCAAGGTAGTCTTCTATGTGAACGGAAGCAAGGAGAAGAACGGAATTGTCCCCATCATGGGACGAGTGACCATCAACGGAACTATCGCCCAGTTCAGTTGCAAACAGGGCATTTCAAAGGATATTTGGGATGCGAAAGGCAATCGGGCGAAAGGCAAAAGTCGGGAGGCGAGAGAGGTCAATCTCGCTCTCGACAACATCAAGGCGCAAATCATCAAGCATTACCAGCGTATATCTGACAGAGAGGCATACGTTACAGCAGAAATGGTTCGCAACGCCTATCAAGGTATCGGTACGGAATACGAGACACTGCTCCGTGCCTTTGACAAGGAGAACGAAGCCTTTGCCAAACGGGTGGGCAAAGACCGTTCTATCCGCACTTATCAGAAGTATCTTATCGTGAGGAAGTACCTTGCTGAGTTTATCAAAGTGCAATACAAGCGTACGGATGTGGGGATGAACGAGCTTACCGAAGATTTCATCCGTGACTACTGCCTGTACCTGCGCAACCAAATCGGGTTGAATCAGTCAACGGTCTGGATATACTCCATTCCGTTGAAACACATCGTCACCGCAGCCCACTACAACGGCAAGATACCGAGAAACCCCTTTGCGATGTATCACGTTGACCCCGATTTCAAGGAAAGGGAATATCTGACGGAAGAAGAATTGAAGACCATGACGGATATGGAGCTGGACAATCCGAATTTTGCCTTTGCGAGAGACCTCTTCGTGTTCGGCTGCTGGACAGGTATCTCGTTCATCGACATCAAGAACCTGACCACGGAGAATATCGTGGAAATGAACGGTTCTCTTTGGATAACGTCCAAAAGACAGAAAACCAACGTGCCGTTCCAAATCAAGCTGATGGAAGTTCCCTTGCGGATAATCAAGCGGTATGAAGCGTTCCGAAAAGACAACCATCTGTTCAATATCGGTTCACTGTCCGTCATCAACAAACGGCTTAAAAGCATAGCGAAGAAATGTGGCATTGAAAAGAACTTGTCATTCCATCAAAGTCGCCACACGATGGCTGTTTTTGCCTTGAATAACGGTATGCCGATAGAAAGCGTGAGTAAAATTTTAGGTCATACGAACATAACCACAACGCAGTTGTACGCAAAAGTGACGAGTACGAAACTCGACCATGATATTTCCGCTTTTGAGGATAAGGTAAGCGCACGTTTCGCCATTTAACAGGGAGGTCGGCCATGAACAGGAAAATAATCACGATAGACGAGTACGGCAAAGTGTTCCTGCCGTATTCCGATGGAATTTGGATGCATGAAACGGAACTGACGGACTTGTTCGGGGTAATCGCCCCGACTTTCCGTGCAGCCGTCAAAGCCGTTTATAAGAGTGGGGCGTTGAAAGACTACAACACCCGACAGACCATCCGATTGGATAACGGTTGCTTGGATGAGGTGTACAACATAGAAATGGTTATCGCCCTCGCTTTCCGCTTCGACACATTCGGGGCAAGGCAAGTAAGGAAATCCATTGTAGAGAGGATGATGTCCCCACGAAAAGAGAGACAGATGCTTGTGTTGTCTTTTGGCGGTAAATGCTACAATGCGGCTTTGTCGTAATCCTGCAAGCAGCCAATCGACATCATTCGCCTACAATCAGCATATAAATTTCGTTTGCAATCGGCAATGTTTGCAATAACATGACAGACAGATATAGATGTAATTATCCATACACGTATATCGACACAGCCCGAAAAGGTGCATTTACAACGGCACTTTTTCGGGCTTTTTCCATGTTTTTACGGCACCAGCCTATGCCACACCGCTTGCATTTTATAGACGTATGGGGCATTTTCTTCTCTGCATGTAAAATTTGCGTCATTCTGCAATATTTTGCGTATCAAGGCTTTGTGTAACTCGTAATAACTTCGCAGCCGATTAATTATTACCAATTTAAACGACTGACAACATGAGTAAAATCAACATCGAAAGGGAGGAGTTTATCCGAGTGGGTACGACCCTCTACAAGTTAGTGAACCAGCCCCGACTGAACGGTGGCTATGTGAAGAAACGCATCCCGTGGAATGCCGAGACGCTTCGCCAAGACTATGGCAAGGGGTACATTGCGCACGTACCAAGTTCGACGGCTTCTGTACCGTCCCCGACCATGTGAACTACCGCCCCGTAGTGGACAAGTTCCTGAACCTGTACGAACCTATAGACCACAAGCCGATGGAGGGCGACTTCCCCTCTGTCCGTTCATTGGTACGGCACATCTTCGGGGAACAATACGAGTTGGGGCTGGACTATCTGCAACTGCTCTACCTGCAACCCGTGCAGAAACTACCCATCCTGTTGTTGGTGTCGGAAGAGCGCAACACGGGAAAGAGCACGTTCTTGAACTTCTTGAAAGCCCTGTTCCAAAACAACGTCACTTTCAATACCAACGAAGATTTCCGAAGCCAGTTCAATGCGGACTGGGCTGGAAAGCTCTTGATTGTGGTGGACGAGGTGCTGTTAAGCCGCAGGGAGGACAGCGAGCGGTTGAAGAACCTCAGTACCACCTTATCCTACAAGGTGGAAGCCAAAGGCAAAGACCGTGATGAGATAGCGTTCTTCGCCAAGTTCGTGTTGTGTTCCAACAACGAACACCTGCCTGTCATCATAGACGCAGGGGAGACACGCTATTGGGTACGCAAAATCAAGCACCTTGAAAGCGATGATACCGATTTCCTGCAAAAGCTGAAAACGGAAATCCCTGCATTCCTGCACTTCCTTACACAGAGGAAACTGTCCACCGAAAAGGAAAGCCGGATGTGGTTCAACCCGAAACTGCTGCATACCGAAGCCCTGCAACGCATCATCCGAAGCAACCGTAACCGATTGGAGATTGAGATGTCGGAACTCATACTTGACATTATGGATAGTGTGGGTATTGACACGTTTTCTTTTTGCCCGAACGATATGCTGACGTTGCTGACAAGTACGCAGGTCAAGGCGGAGAAACACCAAGTGCGGAAAGTGATACAGGATTTTTGGAAGCTGACACCTGCACCGAACACCCTCACTTATGTCACATACCAATTCGATTACAACAGGGACTGCCACTACTCATCCGTTCGGAGAGTCGGTCGCTTCTATACCGTAACGAAAGAAATGCTGACCAACCTTTGATTATTTTGATGAAATGATGAATAGATACAAAAGCAGACTAAAAAACAAGCACTTACATTCTCATCAACTTCTTATCAAAGAAATTCTGCTGATGAAAAGAGAAAGCAATACCCGACATTATTTCTCTTTTGGTGAGTACTTTGATGAAAACGTGATGAGAGGTTATTACATTGATACACAGACAAAACGATATCTTATTCATCAAATCATCGTTTTTCATTCACCACTAATCCGTAGGATATACATCATGAACATACAAGAAGCGAAAGCAATCCCGTTGGCAGACTATCTGCAAAGTTTGGTATTCACCCGTCAAGCGACAAGGTGTAACCTCTGGTACAAATCCCCGTTGAGAACCGAGAGCGAGCCCTCGTTCAAGGTCAATACCGAGTTGAACAAATGGTTCGACTTCGGGCTGGGCAAGGGTGGTAATATCATCGACCTTGCCGAACAACTCTATCAAGACAACCGTCTGCCCTCATTATTGGAACGCATCGGACGGCAATCCCCCAATGTGCGCTCCATGCCGTGCCACCCCCAACAACATTCATCCACACCGAGCTTTCAACGGCTGGAGGTAAAGGAACTTGCACACTGCCTTGCTGCGATACTTGCAGGAACGGGGAATAGATACGGAAACAGCCAGAAACGAGTGCAGGGAACTGCACTTCACTCACAACGGCAAACCCTACTTCGCCATCGGCTTCCCGAACGTGGCAGGAGGTTACGAGGTGCGCAATTTACTCTTTAAAGCCTGTATCGCCCCCAAAGAGATAACGCATATACAAAAAGGAAACGGACGAAACGATGTTTGCTACCTGTTTGAGGGCTTCATGGACTACCTCTCGTTCCTTACCATCTACAAACGGAAGAAGCCACACAGCTCCGACTTGACGGACAAGGACTGTATCATACTGAACTCCGTTTCCAATATCGGCAAATCCATGAGCAGGCTGGACAGTTACGGGCGCATTCATTGTTTCTTCGACAATGACACGGCAGGGAGGACGGCATATCGGAAAATGGAGCAAGCGTTTCCCTGCAAGGTTCGGGACGCATCCACTTACTATTCCGAGTACAAGGACTTGAACGACTATCTGTGTGGCAGGAAGTCGGCACAGGAAACCGAGTGCAGTCTGACAACCAAGTCCATCGCTGACAGCGAGCGTACAAGGCAAGTCCATTCCGCAGGGCGGAAGATTGGGAGGGGCTTCAAACCTTAGCGGTTGGCGTTTGCATTTCAGTGAAAGGAAATGCCGTAGCTATTAGGGAATTTTCCGAGCCGCATTGCAGGGCAACGCTGAAAATTCCCCAATAAGGCAAAGGGACAAGCCCCTCTGCACACCCCGAGACCAACGGTGGAGAGCCGTGTAAATTCAATTATCATCATCAACAACCAATAAAGAAGAAAGGATTTTATATATGGGATTTGTAGTATATCACATGGAAAAGGCGGCAGGTAACGACAGCGGAACCACCGCCCATATCGAGCGTTCCATCATGCCGAAGAACGCAGACCCGGCAAGGACGTGTCTCAACCGACAACTGGTTGAATACCCCGATGGGGTGAAAGACCGCACCGCAGCCATTCAATACCGTTTGGACAATGCGGGGCTGACACGCAAAATCGGCAGCAACCAAGTACAGGCAATCCGCATCCTCCTGTCGGCGACACCCGAAGACATGGCACGTATCGACAGGGAGGGCAAGCTTGACGAGTGGTGCGGTGACAGCCTGCGATACCTTTACGACACGTTCGGAGAGGAGAACATTGTTTCGGCTCACCTGCACATGGACGAGAAAACGCCCCACATTCACGCCACCCTCGTCCCGATAGTCAAGGGTGAGCGCAAGCGGAGGAAGAGGGAGGAACAAGTGAAGAAACGCTACCGCAAGAAACCGACCGACACCGTAAGCTGTCTGCCGATGATATTATGACCCGACAGAAACTCAAATCCTATCAGGACGGGTATGCGGTGGCTATGCAGGGTTACGGACTGCAACGGGGTATTAAAGGCTCGGAAGCCCGACATATCTCCAACCAACAGTATTACCGTGAAATGCAGCTGCTGACAGATGAACTTCGGGCAGACGTACAGGAACTCCAAGAGCAGAAAGAAACGGCAAGGGACGAACTGAAACGGATGAAAAGGGAAGCGAAAGCCGAGAAGTTGAAAGGTGCTTTTACCACGACAGCCACGAACTTTACCGAAAGTGTCGGTTCTCTTTTCGGGGGTAACAATAAGATGAAGAACGAGAATGAACAATTGAAGCTGCACATAGAGGAACTCCAAAGGGAGGTTGAAAATCGGGAACGATATATTGAGCAGATGAACCGACAGCGAGCGCAGGAAGAAAAGCAGCATTCCGAGTATGTCGCCAAGATACAACGTTATTTTCCATTCGTTGAAAGCCTCATGCCAATGGTAAACTTCCTCAAAAACACGCTTCGGTTTTCAGACGAGATAATAAGGAGGCTGTGCACATTCAAGCCGATTGTGTTGAAAGGCAAGTTCTATTCCAATGAGTTCAACCAAGAGTATGAAGCTGAACGTGCAGAATTCTGCATAACGAAAGAGACAGATAAGAAATATGAATTGAAGATTGACGGAATGCCCCATGTCGAATGGTTCAGAATGAGAAGAAACGAGTGGAGGGAAGCAATTGGAATACCGAAACCGAAACGAGTCCACAATAGAAGTATATAACCATAAACCAAAAGAAAAGCCGTAATAATCCACCGATGTTAAGTAGATTATCACGGCTTTTCCTTAATTTTGTATTTGGATTGATAAAACTCAGTCTATGATAATAATAATGACTTATAACGACCCATGAATTATATAGAAACAAAGCGATTGATTTTGCGTTCTTTTGTGGAAGATGATGTAAATGCATTGTTTGCTCTCCTAAGTGACAAGGAAGTGAATAAGTTTCTTCCCATGTTCCCTTTGAAAGATTTGTCGGAGGCTAAAAAATATCTTACATACATAGATGATTATATCCGGCAGGGTGGACTTTATTATGCGATTTGCTTGAAAGAAGATGACATCCCTGTCGGTTGCATCCATGTAAGTGCAGACGAAAGCCATGACTTAGGTTATAGTATAAGCAAAAATTGTTGGCATAAGGGAATCTGTACCGAAGCCTGTCAAGCAATCGTAAACAAGTTGAATGAAGTTAGTGTTCCCTATATTACAGCCACACATGATGTGAATAATCCGAGAAGCGGAAAAGTGATGCAGGCAATAGGCATGGAGTATAAATATTCCTATGAAGAATTGTGGCAACCTAAAAACTTTTTGGTTACTTTCCGAATGTACCAGCTTAATCTTGACGGAAACAAAGGCAGAATATACAAGAAGTATTGGAATAAATACCCCGTTCACTTTATAGAAGAAATATCCCTATGATTAATAATTATAGCAGGAGACACCCATACAGGAAAGACCTTATTGGCACAAAGGCTAGTTGGAAAAATATAAATCCCCCTATCTGTCAATAGA
>ENA-OQAA01000153-OQAA01000153.1-human-gut-metagenome-genome-assembly--contig:-NODE-153-length-51220-cov-3.063394_pt1 | contig 51220 bp, 51 predicted proteins | sample MGYA00242489_ERZ504515 | MGnify/ENA primary metagenome ERZ504515 (study PRJEB26092, sample SAMD00036237) | human gut metagenome | host: Homo sapiens | study: EMG produced TPA metagenomics assembly of... | reverse complement strand
CAAAAGTCGGTCATGAACTTCATAATAGAAGGGGTATCACCCAATAAAATCCGTGAATTTATTTAAAAATCCTATTAAGGAAACCATTGGTATAGTTTGGAAGAAATACTGCCACAATCTCCATTACACAGCCGATCAAGTACTCCAAAATGTCCAAGATTATAGGCTCTCAGATACCTTTGTTTTTTTGTTTTCGATTTCTTAATGGCTGATGCTTCCGAAATCTCCCCGGACCAGCCGGACTGTGTGGTTTTTTCACTTCTTATCGTGTCAGAATCCATGGTACTTTTTCCTGTAGCTGTATGTCCCATAAGATTCTTGTTTGCTGCATTCTGATTTATTGCACTCTGATTCGACAGAACTGCTCCTGTTACTTTTCCGCATTTGGGGCAGAACCGAACTCCGTCCGGTATCTGATTCCCGCAGTTTTTACAAAACATTACATTTTCCTCCCTGTATAGTATATAGTCAAGTCTTTTTCCTTTAAAATCAAGGTTTTTTTAATGTTTCATCAATAAATATCTCAGAAGAAAGAGCCATAGGAATGGACATTTCTCTGTATCTGGTACGAAAGTAGTGGATTTTGGGTACACGAAGTAAAACGTCTTCTTTTTTCATTCTACATGGCCTTGTGTATACCCATCCATCTACGGCAGCGAACCTCCCATGTCTACCAGGATCATCAGTCTATCGCTGAGTCCTAACTTCTCTCGTCCCGCCTGTCCATAACCAGGGTGTCAGCTTAGCTCCTTTACAGGGTCATGCCCTCTGGAAAATATTCCTGCCGACTACTGGCTCATTCTTTGTTTTTTGTATTACTGACTTCTTTTCCGTAACAGCACCTTTCAGTGGACGTTTCCTGTTACATTATGTTTGTTACTTCCAGCTATCATGGCTGGTCCCAGCCTTCCAACTCTTCCTCTCAAAGGCTCAGACCGGCATGATACACTGTCTTACTTCTTTTTATGCTGCTGACTGCATTCCTGGTCTTACAATGTCTCTTAACATCTTCTGACCGTCATAATCTATGCCTTTTGTCAGTATCGTATAAAATATCCGGATCAGTTTACATGACACCGCTATCACCGACTGCATCTTCTTTAGTGGGTTTTTCTCCCTCGTCCTGTAATAATGATGGATCTCTTTGAATTCTTTGTTTTTCCCGATCACAGATATCGCTGCTTCATACAATGCATATCTCAATCGCTTTCTTCCCCTGTGGCTGATCCTGCTTTCCCCGTTATGTTTTCCGGAGCTGTCTGCAACAATGGCATATCCCGCCAGCTTCTGCACCTGTTTCGGATTATCAAAACGTTCAATATCTCCAACTTCGGCAATAAAACAGCTTACCGTTTTTATTCCGATCCCACAGATTCCCATCAATTATCTATATATGGGATCTCAGAAAGTAATTCCTCTATCTCTTCCATAAGTTCATCCATACGGCTCTTATAGATCTCATAGTCATTTAACAGGTTTCGGATCTCTTTCCTTGCGCTTCTCGGTGCTTCCGTATTTCCGATGCTGTGCTCCGCTGCTGTTACCAGGGTCTTTGCCCTCTTTATCCCAGCGCCTTTCAGCCTTGCATCCCTCCATATCTTATTGACACCGTCCACTCCAAGTCCTTTGATATCACAAGGCAAGGGTGCCTGTTTTATCACCATCAGTCCGCTTACCGCATCCGGATTCCTGTAAACGTCTTTTATCTCTGGAAAATAGATGCTGAACCAGCGGGCGATCCTGTTTTTGATCCTTGTGATCTCTTCCTGTGTCTGGATGCGGAGGTTAGACAGATTTCTGATCTCCGCATAGATCCCGGTTGGAATATATGGATAAGAGAATCTTCCTTCATTTACCAGACCTGCAATTGTTTTTGGATCTTTACGGTCATTCTTATTCGGATTATTGTCATCCAGTTCTTTGGATTTCTTGACATGATGCGGATTTACATGTACCGGCCTCATTCCCTGTCCCTGCAGGTACGCTCCAAGGTTTAGCCAGTAGTGGCCGGTTGGTTCCATTCCCGGAATCACCTTTTCCATTTCGTGTTTCTCTGCTATATCATCCATCCATGCTTTGAATGAAGCAAATCCATCTTCATCGTTACTGAAAGCAAACGGCTTTTTTGAGTACTCATAATTGCGCCAGCTAAAAGCCCTTGCATAATGGGTTTCACTTCCCACATCAATACCAACGATCAAAGTTTTTTCCGTAATAGATGCAATTTTTGCGTTTTGTGTGTTATAATTCATTTCAAGTACCTCACTGTTTAATAAGATTTTTACTAACCCTGCAAAGTCAGTAATCTTATTTTACTCTGAGGTATTTTTTTATCAACCTTCTTTCTGGGAATTCCTTATATTTGAATTATACAAGAAGCTCCCTATATAGATATTTCAAAAATCCTACTTATTCCAACAGAAGATTTTTACCCAGTTCAAGTCCCTGCACAATTGTCTCCGGAGACAAAAAGCCATCAAGCCCTTCCGAAAAACGATTCACTTATACTTTCTTTTGCATCTTCCCACACTCTGCTTCCAAACTCATTAAACTGCTGCTCCTGTTCCTCTGTGTATCCACTTTCCTGATACTGAGGCTCCTGATATTGCTGCTGATACTGAGAATCTTCCTGCTGCTGAGCTGCCTGATATTCTGTTTCTCCCTGCTGCTGGCTGCCGCTATCTGTGCGTCAAGAGCGTCTGCATCATATACCTTGATCTGCATAGAAGCGGCTCCCAGATAGTAGCCCTGCTCTGGTTCAAATCTACAGGCATTGTTCCCTGCGGTCTGATCATCGATTGCATATTCTGTATTGCAGACAGCAATGTAATCCTCTGCATTAAAATCAATATAATAACGGACATTTTTTCGGAGTGCCGGCTTCCACCCGGACAGCATCCTGACACAACAGAGTCGGAGATCCTACAACTGCATCCGGAGAGTATACCGCCTCTGTATTCAAAAGCACCGCAGCTACATGCTCACCCGGATATGCGTCTCCCGTCAGATCACAGATAAACATGGGAAACACATAGTAGTCTTTCACATCGGAATTCACAAACTGTACATCCAGAACATAACCGTCCTCCGGCGCATATTCATCCAACTCTCCCTCATACTCGCTGACAGGAATACAGGAACTGGTAGTTCCTACCACCTCCCATCCCTCAACCTCATCTGTCTCTGCTGCCAGTACGGATACTGTTCCTGTACTTATGGACATTGCCATCATACCTGCATTGTCAGTGCCGCCATCTTTTTCATAGTTTTTTTCATCATCTTTTTTCTCCCTTTCTCTTTTTGATTATATATATTTTTTCTTCGCGCCGTTTTACTTTTTGGGAAGGTCCAGCATCATAAGAACTTCTTCCATAACAGAAGCCTCCAGATACTCTCCCATGCTTTGCAGCCTTTTTTCTGTGCAAGAACTGTCATTTTCTCCACTCCCTCTGAGACCGGACTTAAAATTCTGCTCCGATCCCCATCACTGATGGTTTCCCATTGCCTGAGTACAATAGTTTGTCGTTTGCCCATCTCATACAATGCCTGTTCAATCTCCTGACAGGTCTCGTTTAATTCTTCTGCATACCTGGCCTTTTCCTGCTGACTGCGAACCGCTACGGCCCGAAAATGCATAAGTTCCTGTAAAAGCTCTGTAATCTGTCTCTCATATGGCAGAAACATTTTTCTCACCTCCCTGTTCTGACCTTTCACTATACTGACAGACCAACACTCAAAAAGGTTTTATATTTTTATAAATTTTTTTATTTTTATTTTATCCTGCTCAATCATCCTGCTTCTGATCTGGCTGCGCCATTTCAGGCTCCTTTGATAATGGATTCCCACAATGAACACAAAACATGGAATCCAGATCATTTCTGCCGCCGCAGCCCGGGCATACTTTAGATTCAGCATCTGCCTGGACCTGCATTTCCTGCTGTCTTTTTAATTCCTGTTGACGGGCAAATTCCAGTTCCCTCTGATGGGCTGCTTCCCGGGCTTCCATTTCCGCCTGAACCTGCATCCGCGCAGCTTCCTTCTCTGCCTGAGCCTGCTGGCGGGTTGCCTCTCTCGCTTCCTGTGCCTGCTGACGGGCAAGCCTGTCTGCTTCTTCTTTTTCCTGAAGAGCCTGCTGACGGGCAAATTCTTCTTCCTCCTGCTGCTCTCTTAAATGTTGGATTTTTTCCTCTGCCGCTCTGTTTTCTGACTGATACTGGCGAATCACAGCAAAAAGATTTTCATACTCTGTACCCGGCTCCTCCAGATGAAGATTCACACACTGGATGCCAACCTGCATTGTCAGTCTTTCAATTTCCTTTTCATTGCTCTGTATCTGTGCATTAATTTTTCTTATATTAGATGCATATCTCTGCTGCGCACTTACCCCTGATACAGAACTTTTCATTTTGTCCAAAAATCCCATTTTAGTCCTCCTTCATTTATCTGTTTACTATACTGACAGGCCAATCAGCAAAAAGGTTTTACATTTTTAAAAATATTTTATATTTTTTACCAAAAACCAGTAAACAGATTTCATCCTCTTTTTATATAGATTTTATAACATCTATATAAGTGCGTCAATGACACAGGAAAACGAATTAAAATAAATTTCCATTTTTTAAAACTTTTTCTCTTTTTTCTCTGTCTGTATAATGGGAAGCAAAAATTACGGCAAAAGCGCTTTGCCTCCCATTGAACTAGATGTTACATCATGTATACTGAAAGTAATGTATACAAAAACGAAAAAAGGAGGAAAAAAATGAAAAAAAACGACTTTACTAACCTGCCTTGCTCTGACCGGCGTACTGGGGCTTTCATCCACAGCCTACGCCTCAGAAGTATCTGTACAGAGCCTCATCGACGGCTCTTCCCAGACAGAAGCAGAGAACCAGCCAGAAGCAGAAAACGAACAGACAGAAACCGAAACACCTTCCACTGAGAATACAGACGATACAAATACCGTTTCCGTCCAGACAGAAAACACGGAAGCTTCCGGTACAGCCGCTCAGAAATCCGGCGAAACATCCTCAGACGGACAGGTTGTTCCCGGAACTAACATGTATGATGCAGGTGTTATTCCCTTTAACACCAAAATTTCCGGCACAGCCACAGAAGGCGTCTATAACTGGTATGCCTTTACCACCGGACCTGCTGCAGGAACAGAATATAAAATCACCTGTGTTAATACCACTCCCGGAGCCGATTCAATACACTATTCTCTTTATGATGAATATGGCTCTCTTATAACTTTCAATGGTTTTACCGCCCTAGAGGCCTGTTCCGATGGTGTTCCCTCCACCATGGCTACTAATGAACTGGATCCAAATACCACCTATTATTTACAGCTTATTACATATGACGCTGATCCCGTTGATTACATCCTCAATGTAACAGATCCCAATACTCCTGCTCCCACCTCTGTTCCGGATTCGCAGAATACCCTGCCCCCGGATGGAGAAGTTATTGCCGGAACCAGTCAGTATAATGCTCTTTTGCTGCCTCTGAACACCAAAGTATTTGGAACCGCAGAAAAAGATTCGTACTCCTGGTTTTCATTTAATACAGGAGACTCCTCTGGAGATGAGTTCCGGATTACCGCAATAAATAATACTCCCGGAGCCGATTCAATACACTATTCTCTTTATGATGAATATGGCTCTCTTATAACTTCCAATGGTTTTACCGCCCTAGAAGCCTGTTCCGATGGCGTTCCCTCCACCATGGTTACTAATGAACTGGATTCAAATACTACCTATTATTTAAAGCTTATTACATATGGCGCTGATCCCATTGACTATTCTTTAATTGTAAAAAATATGAATAACAACAACAGTGCATACAAAACTGCCGGAAATGTCATCGAGGCCAAAGGAGCAGAAGAAATAACTGAAGGTCCGGTTACTGCCGGAACCAGCCCGGACAATGCTCTGTTGCTACCCATTGGTTCAAAAGTATCCGGAACTGCAGAAGAGTCCACCTGTTCCTGGTTCGGCTTTAAAACCGGTGAGACTACAGGAACAGAATATACAATTTCCTGCATAAATACCACTCCCGGAGCCGATTCAATACACTATTCTCTTTATGATGAATATGGTTCTCTTATAACTTTCAATGGTTTTACCGCCCTAGAGGCCTGTTCGGATGGCGTTCCCTCCACCATGGTTACTAATGAACTGAATCCAAATACTACCTATTATTTAAAGCTTATTACATATGACGCTAATCCCATTGACTACATCCTTGATATTCAGGCACCTGTAAAGGAAGACCCAAAGGCTCCCTGGTCTTTGAGGTTCCCTTTGAGATCAATGAAACCCAGGTACAGTTTGTAATCAACGAAGCCACCTTTATTGATGAAGAAAAAGCAAAAGAAGCTCTGAAACCGGTAGCTGACGCAATCCTTGCACATCCGGATCACTCCATCCTTCTGGCAGGAACTACCGCCACTGACGGAACCCAGGAATCCTGTGTGGATCTGGCCAACCGCCGCTGTGAAGCTGTAAAAAATCTTCTTGTAGATACTTACGGCGTACCGGAAGCCCAGTTGGAAACCATTGGACTTGGCTATGAGCTGGATCCCTTTGAAAGAGGTCAGGATCGGGATGCCAACGGAAACTTCGTAGAATCCGAAGGCAGAAAAAACAGACGTGTAGTGGTTCTTGATGCTGAGGATCCTATTGCACAGGAGCTTATGAAATTAAAATAGTAGATATCAGGCAGAATACTTTCTGCTATTGATATATCCCGTTTGGAAAAATTATGAAAAGGAGAACTTTCATGAAAAGGAAATTAAAAAACATTCTGGCAATGCTTCTGGCAGTCATGCTGATCTTCAGCGCGACTCCTGCCACAGCATCTGCCGCAGGCAGAAAGCCAACTCCCGGAAAGGTCACTCTCACACAGATCTCCTCTCCGGCTTACAACAAAATCAATATTAAATGGAACCGCACTTCAAATGCCACCCATTACAAAATTTATTACAAAAAGGCCGGCGCAGGCCAGTGGACATCTCTTGCCACAGTAAGCGGCAGCGCCACCAGCTATACACACACATCTTCCAAAAGCAGACCTGTTACCCCGGGACAGAAATACACCTACACAGTCAGAGGTTATAACAGCAGATACAAAACCTACGGAAGCTATGACAGCAGAGGACTGACCACATATACAAAACCCGCCACAGTAAAGCTGAACCGCGCTTCCCTTGGTGCTGACAAAAAATCTGTGACCGTTTCCTGGAACCGAGCTGCCGGATGTAATTATTACTGTGTTTTCCGCAAAACTCCTTCCACCGGATGGAAACGGCTGGCAAATGTCCGGGATCCCTATACCGTCTACACAGACCGCAATCCCGTCAAAGGACAGACAAATATTTATACAGTCAGAGGCTACTACAGCCCCACAAAAACCTATGGAAATTATAATACCAGAGGACTTTCTGTAAATGTTCCGAAAACCGGGACTCCTGACAAACCGCAAAAGATCACTCCCGGCCCTGTAACTCTCAGCAAGATTTCAGCTCCGGCATACAATAAAATCAATATCCAGTGGAAAAAAGCCTCAAATGTCACCCACTACAAGATCTACTATAAAAAATACGGAGCCGCTTCATGGACAAACCTTGCTACCGTAAGCGGAAATACTTCCAGCTACACCCATACTTCTTCCAGTACCAAACCTATTATCGTTGGTCAGAAGTACACCTACACTGTAAAAGCGTACAACAACAGATACAACACAAACGGCAGATATAACAGCAAGGGACTGACTGCAAGCACCAAACTCTCCACCGTAAAGCTGAGAGGTGCTTCTCTTTCCGGGGATAAAAGATCCGTCAAAGTGTCCTGGAATCCGGTTCCCGGCTGCAATCAGTATTTCGTATACCGCAAAACTCCTTCCACCGGATGGGCACGGATTGCAACCCTGAAAAGTAATGTTACCAGCTATACTGATCAAAGACCGGTCAGCAACAACACAAATACCTATACTGTACGTGCCTATTACTCCCCAACCAAAACTCTGGCGGATACAATACAGCCGGTTGCTCTGTTTCTGTTCCAAGACAGGAGCCAAAACCAAGATATACCTATGATATAAAAATCATAAATACCTACAATGAATTTTATAATATACTGGAGACGGCGCCATTTTTCTATATCAAAACAAATAATCCCAGAGCTGACAGTATCCGACTGCACTGGTCTCCTAATGCCGGATCTATCGTGGAAGAGTCTATACAACCCGGACAGTATCGGGATGTAAAAGGCACACGTGCACCCAACAGCAATATGATAAAAGTACAGGGCGGCTATATCACCCGGCGCTATCCCCAAAAGACCGGAACCTATAACGTACAGGTTCGGGAAATAAAACCGCAATTCCTGGATAATCCATTGTATGCTGATTCCAGTCTTAATTGCTGCTATGAAACCACTGCATCTGTTCGCGTCACACTCAAAGATTACAAGAAATCTGGCGTCAACTGGATCAATGGACTGATCAAAAAATATACAAAACCAGGCATGACCCCAAAGGAACAGTTTGAGGCGGTAATTTACGGCGAATTTGTTAACGGTTCCCGATACAGATACCCTACCACGATCCGCGGAGAAGAGGGCTATGCTACCATGCTGAAAGAACAGGGAGCATTCTGGCAAAACCACCAACTGAATTCCTTTACCTCTCCGAACCTGATGTATGACATTGGCCAAATCATTGGTTATCCTGTAGAAATCGTATCCTACGATGTCTCCAACCCAGATCATGACTGTGTGAGAGGCCCTGATGGAAAACTCTATTCCATCTGCCCAATGGTATCCACCGGACAGATAGACAAAGAAGATATCGAGTATATTGATTTTTCCAAATATTAACAAGGAGGATTTTATAAAGATGAGAATAAAATCAAACAGTCTTCTGGCTGTACTTATGGCAGTCATGCTGATCCTTGGCTTAACTCCATCCACAGCCTTTGCCGCAGACCAAAAGGCAACTCCCGGAACGGTTACTCTCACCGGAATCTCCGCCCCGACATACAACAAGATCAATATCCGGTGGAATCGTACTTCCAATGCCACCCACTACAAAATCTATTATAAAAAAACCGGTTCAAGCCAATGGACAGGACTTGCCACTGTAAGCGGCAATACCACAAGCTATACCCATACTTCATCCAAAACCAGGCCCATTGTGGTAGGACAGAAATATACCTACACAGTCAAGGGCTACAACAGCAAATATAATACAAACGGACATTATAATGCCAGGGGACTGACCGTACAGACAAAACCCTCTACGGTTCAGCTTTCCCGAGCCACCCTTGCTTCCAACAAACAGTCTGTTACGGTTTCATGGAACCGGGCTTCCGGCTGTAATTATTACTGTGTTTTCCGCAAAACTCCTTCCACAGGATGGAAACGCCTTGCAAACCTCCGAAGCCTCAGACCTCCTATATTGACAGAAATCCGGTCAAAGGACAAAGAAATATTTACACGGTACGCAGTTATTACAGCCCCACCAGAATGTACGGCAATTATAATCCCAGCGGAATTTCAGTAAACGTGCCTCATCCGGCAGCACCGGTTCCCAAAGACTTACACCGGCACAGTAACCTTATCCAAAATTTCCGCTCCGGCTTATAATAAGATCAACATTCAATGGAAGCCTGCTTCCAATGCCACCCACTACAAGATCTACTATAAGAAATCTGCCAGCAGTCAGTGGATAGGACTGGCTACAGTAAGCGGAAATACCACCAGCTACACCCATACCAATTCCAACAAAACGCCTATTATACCAGGATAGAAATATACTTACACGGTTAAAGGTTATAACAGCAAATATAATACAAACGGCCCATATAACAGCAAAGGACTGACTATAAGCACGAAACTTGATACAGTAAAACTGAAAAACGCTGTGCTTTCCAAAGACCAGAAATCTGTAACTGTTTCATGGAATGGACTCCCGGGAAACGGCTTCTACTACATATACCGCAAAACTCCTTCCACCGGCTGGAAACAGATTGGATTGACAGACTATAGGTTCAACAGCTATGTGGATAAAAACCCAATAAAGGGACAGAAAAACATTTACACAGTCCGCGCTTATGTTGTTTTTTCAAATACCTACGGCGGCTATGATCCAAAAGGCGTATCGGTGAACGTACCTTCAAAACCCACGCCGCATAAACACAGCTATACTTCTTCCATTACCAGACAGCCAACCTGCAGTAAAGAAGGTGTCCGTACCTATAAATGCTCCTGCGGTCACAGCTACACAAAATCCATTCCTGCTACGCGAAAACATGTCTGGGAGGATCTGGGATCAGATGTAAGGTTGGACTGGAGTGGTTCTCTACAGGAAAACACTGGCCCTACCCAAAACGCGTTTAAAGTTTCTGCGGCAAATTTCTGTACCGGATGCGGATATTACTATGGCACAGGAATTAATGACAACTTTGATATCCGGTATTTTGACCATTTAGACAACCCTAACTCAGAACATTGTCTGGGCGGTTATACCTTACTCCATATATATGAAATTCATCACCTTCTTGAGTGTAGAAACTGTAATATAAGTAAATGTGGGAAATTTTCCCATTATCAATATACTTTCACATGGTACGGACATAACGATAAAATCAAGCTGGAAGACTGGCAGATCAAAGAACTGGGACTGCCCCTTGACGGCACTGTAAAAGTAACTCTTTAATAAAAACAGTTTTTAATACAGTCTGTAAGAGGACTCTCAGTCCGACAGCAAAAATAATCCTGAGTATTTTGCGGTTACTACATCACACAAGTAACAATCCACACCGAAGCTGCCATCCCGGCCAACGTAGCAACAAGCGCGCCGGTCAGTGTATATCTTGTTTTCTGTATGCCTACAGAGCCAAAATATACGCTCATGCAGTAAAACACACTTTCTGTGGAGCTGAGCATCAGACCAGCCATCAGCCCCACAGGAGAATCTGTCCCAAATTCTTTAAAAATATCCAGAAGCAGTCCCGTGGCTGCGCTGGACGAAAACATTCTTACAATTCCAAGAGGAACGATCTGCGGCGGAATACCTGCCGCAGACGTTGCCTTTCCCAGTATTTCCCCCAGAAAATCAAGGAAGCCGGAGGCTCTAAGAACGCCTACTGCAGTCATAAGACCGACCAGCACCGGAACCAGACCTTTTACTGTTTTCAGCCCCTCTTTTGCACCTTCCAGAAAGTCACTGTATATATCTCTTTTAGAAAGAAGCCCGTATCCCACCACATAAAATAAAAGAAACGGTATCATAAACCCGGAAATATAGGAAATAAACTTCATAAATTCTCCAGTTTTTCTGTTTATGATACCTTATGAAATATGTCCTCTTTTTATGTACGCCAAGATTTCAACAGTTTTCTTAATGATAAACGATAATTTTTTATTGACATTCACAAATCACTTTGATATATTGAAATCAACGATAAACATTAAATCTTATATGGTAAAAGAAAGGAGCTGGCTTCTATGAATAAAATAATTTTTTCAGAAAAATCCTCCCTGTCACTGAAAAACAAGTCCTTAGCCACCTGTCAATATGCCGCTGTTTTTCTGAAAGGGATTTTGCTGTTTCTTCTTTTGGCTATGTTTTATTTAATCCTGCTCCCTGTTCTGGCAAAAGCAGGACTGGTTCCCTTCCACTATGAGTATACAGACAATTATCACCAGTTTTTTACCTGGTCAGATGCATGGTGTACAGGATTCTCCCTGCCCTCTGATCTATCAGGCCCGATCGCAGATCCTCTGAATAGCTATCTGATTTATGGTATTCTTGAAAGTATCCTGACCCTTCTTCCTGTTATGATCGTTCTTCTTTTTGTAAAACGGATCCTGGACAGAACCCTGAAGGAACACACACCATTTACTCGAAAAACGGAAAAAGATCTGCGGGTCATTTCATGGATTCTGATCATCATGGCTCTGTTTAAAAATACTTTGTATTACAGCCTGATCGAAAAGTTTCTCTTCGATTCTGTCTTTTTCCGCTTTCCGGGATATCAGCGGTGAAATTTTGGTAATGGGAATCCTTGCCTGATCCTTTCAGAAATTTTCCGGTATGGTATTGATCTTCAGGATGAAGCTGATATGACAATATAAGGAGATGGAAAATGGCAATTATTTTAAGACTTGACCGGGTGATGGCAGACCGGAAAATTTCTCTGAACGAGCTGGCAGAACGGGTCGGCATCTCCAACGTTAATCTTTCCAATCTGAAAACCGGAAAGGTTCGTGCAATACGCTTTTCCACCCTGAATGCCATATGCAGGGAGCTTGACTGCAGCCGGGAGATATTCTTGAATTCTCTCCGGATGACCCTTCCTGACTTTCCCTGTTCTGTCGTTTAAACTCATAATAAAACTTCCCGGAAATCACCTGCTTCCGGGAAGTTTTTTTATCTGTAGTATTTTTCTGAATCTGGAAAAGAAACAGTAAATCAATCTCTTCTTTACCTTCCCATGTTTTCATGGGACAGGTCATTTCCGTATAAATATTCAGGCTTTTTCTGTACCTGGTTTCCTTCCTGCACTCTTTAACAGAACACATACTGCAAATATTGTCACTATCCCCTCTGTTACAGGGTAGGACAGCCATACGCCCTGCATTTCAAACACTGCTGAAAGAATAAAGGCAGCAGGAATGATCACAACCAGCCCCCTCAATACAGAGATCATCTGAGCCGGAAGCGCCCGTTCCGTAGAGGTAAAAAACATGGCCGAAACAATATTAAAGCCCACAAATGGCACAGCCAGGAAGTAAAGCTTCAGCCCCTCTTCCGCAATCTTCTGAAGCTGCATATCGTTTTCGCTGTTAAAGACAGATGTGATCGGCGATGCGAACAGGAACACGATTCCGTAGATTACCGCAGCTGTTCCCAGAAGGGCTATAACGGCATAACGAAATATTTTTCCTGTATTTTCCGCATCTCCGCTTCCGTAAGAGCGGCTGGCAATAGGCTGCATTCCCTGGGCGATTCCGGTAAACATGGATGTTACCACAAGAGAAATATTTGTTACCACTCCATAGGCAGCCACACCCAGATTTCCACGGATTCCCAGAATAATAAAGTTAAATACAATAATCACAATACCGGAGGCCAGCTCTGAAATAAAGGATGGTATACCCAGTGAAAAGGTGGTTCCCGTTAATCTGATATCCGGCTTTGCAGGACTGAAATGGAAGTTATTTTTTCTGCTTATCCAGTGTTTCGACAGCACGCCGACACTGATCACAGGAGCCAGTCCTGTGGCAAAAACAGCGCCGAAAATTCCCATTTTCATTGGAAAAATAAACACATAATCCAGTATGATGTTTGCAAAGCTTCCTGTCAGCATCGCTGTCATTGCAAGTCCCGGATTCCCGTCATTACGGACAAAACATAAAAGAAAATCATTTGTCATAAAAGCAGGTGCAAACAGAAGAACTACCATAAGATATGTTTTTGTCATTTCAAAAATTTCCCCCGTCAGCGCCAAGAAGAGACGTGATATTTCCGGAAAATCCAAGTCCCATAAGGACAAAGATCAAGGCAAAGATCCCAACCAGATACGCGGTATTCGTAAAGATCCTGTTGCCCTCCTGTTCCATTTTCTGCCCCCGGAAAATAGAGTATTTTGTGGCTCCTCCCATTCCCAGCATCATACCGCAGCCATGTACAAAGCTGTACACGGGAATGGCAATATTCAGGGCAGCCAGACCGTCAGAGCCCAGTCCTCTGGCAATAAAAAAGGTATCTGCCAGAATATAACAGGACAGCCCGATCATTCCCAGAACATTCAGGCTGGTATATCGCATAAATTCTCCCAGACATGATGTTTTTTTCATATTCCCTCCTGTTGTTTTTTATTTCCCCCTGTTTCCAACACACCTGTCCGGCAAAACAAAAACGCCAGTATTTTCGCTTTCTAAGACCTACGGCGAAAAAACTGACGTCTTTATCCTCTTACCCGGTGGCAGAGGGATCGTTTCTTTTATTTAATCTGAAAGGTATGATATCACATCCCGGGAGACCGGTCAAGCATTAAATCCTCACCGGTGTAACCACATTGTCCTCCTCGTCAAACTCCAACGGCGCAGGCTCATCCAGAGCCTCCACTCCCGGATACTTCCCGGCTTTCACATCATCATAGTAAGCCTTTGACAGCATAATGGTGTCAATATGAAGACTGTTGCAATTCTCACCATGCGTACAGGTGCATCTCCAAGTCCGTTACAGGTACAGATGCACAGCTGGATCGCCTCCCTGTCCGTTGCCGTCACACAAGGAATACGGGCAGAAGCCAGTACTGTACTTGTAAGGCAGTTTGGATACATTTTTTCAATATCCATTTCCTCAAAAATCTTGTTTGTAATAGCGCTTGCAAGACCACAGCCCAGAGCGTTTCCATGGGACTCCTTGCTGAGATTCAAAAAGCAGGTTCTCTGAACCTGAATACCACCCTTTGCAAACTCTGTGGAAAAGGTTCCTGTAATATTTGGATCCACTCCGGTACCGCTGAAGTTCTTTCCGATCTTGTCCACAACCAGCACGTCCCCTTCGCCTACGATCAGTTTCGGCATATTGGAAAACGCATATTTCAGAAGCTCCGCCTCTCTCTCCAGAATATTCTCCGGCAGAATTGCCTCGATCTTACAGGTTTCATCATAAGCATTCTCAATGCAGGGAATGGCAAAAAGAACAGGCGCTTTTTCAAGGACAACTGCGGCCATCGTGGGAATATTCTGAGCTATTTTACCCATTCCGTCACTGTGGACCACCTGGGCCCCCACCTGCTTGCCAAGTCCTACGGTCATCATTTTGCAGGGACCGCTTTCGTGGGTTCCCCGGAAAGCATTGTGGGGCTTCAGCCTGCAGGAAACAATGATCCCGTCTGATTCATAGGCATTTTTGTCTATAACAACTCTGCGTCCCAGACTGGAATAGCCCAGCTCCACAACCTCCATAGAAGAACGGATAGGACATCCCATTGTTTTTTCTGTGATTCCGAAGCTTTCCAGAATCTCAACCTGCCCCTCTGCCGTAGCTCCTCCGTGACTTCCCATTGCCGGTACAATAAAAGGAGATGCGCCTTTTTGCTTTACAAAATCAACTACTGCTTTTGTGATAATATCCACATTCCGGATTCCGCGGCTTCCTGCAGTAACAGCAATACTCATTCCCGGTCTGATCTTTTCCGCAAACTGAGGCTGTGCCATTTCCCGGAAAACAACTGCTGGAATATCCTTCGGAGCAATTACCTCACGGGAAAAGGTCTGCCTTGCATGAAACATTTCCGGAACAGGAACATCCTTCAGAAGCCTTGAGACGGTTCCTCCCTTTACTACCTTCATAGCTCTTCCGCCTTTCTCTTTACGTTTTTTGTAATAATTACGTCAGAGCCGGTTCCCAGTACATCCTGAAGCACGATCTGGCCGATGGAAACAGGTGCCGTAACTTTTATCTTTCTGATCTCCGCCATCACAGAAAAAATATCCTTTTTGGGAATCGGGGCGTTAAGACGCACACTGGCCAGAGGCAGCTCTCCATCCTCAACCAGAACAGAGGAGGCAATATTTCTCACAGGATTTGTCACCTCGCGGACAGCGTATTCCTTTCCTCTTTTACAGTTGTTCCCGGTAACTTTTTCCACCTGTCCCTCAGGGAGAACCTCTGCCTCCAGAGAACAGCCCATAGGGCACATAATACAGGTAAATTGTCTCAGCATATCACATTCACCTCCAAAGGAGCTTCTCCGTTTAGCTTTTCCGCCTCAACAGGAATCTGGATCATTTCAGCCGGAAGAGCTTTTTAAATTTATAGCGTTTTACAGTTTTTCCATCCTGAGTAATTTCAATAGCTCCATCCTTCATCGGACGGCGCACACGCATGGCAAGACGGAAGGATTTTTTGCCGCTGACCTTCTGGGGAATGGTGTGAGTTACGTTTCCGTCTGTTTTTATATCAAGCTCACAGGGAGGAAGTCCGCCTTCACGGATATACCGGGCCATGGCGTCTGCCAGCTTTTCTGCCTCCATAGACACAAAATCCACCAGATCATGAACATGAAGTACATTTCCTGCTGCAAAAATCCCTTCCACATCTGTCTGGTAGTTTTCATCCACAACAGCACCCTTACTTCGATCATCCAGAGTAACGCCTGCTTCAAGAGAAAGCTCATTCTCAGGGATCAGCTACCGAAAGAATCAAAGTATCACAATGGTGTGTTTTTTCCGTTCCGGGAACAGGCTGAAGCTTCTCATCTACCTGGGAAACCACAACCCCCTCCAGGCGGTCTTTGCCCAGAATATCTGTTACCGTATGGCTCAGATAAAGAGGAATGTCATAATCTCTCAGACACTGCTCAATATTTCTGGGAAGTCCGCTTGCATAAGGCTGAATCTCAAACACAGCCTGCACATGAGCCCCCTCCAGAGTCATTCTCCTTGCCATGATCATTCCGATATCGCCGGAACCCAGGATCACAACCTCCCGTCCGACCATTTTATTCTGAAGATTGATATAGGACTGGGCAACGCCTGCTGTCCACACGCCTGCAGGACGTTCTCCCGGAATGCTGATAGCTCCCCGGGTTCTTTCCCGGCAGCCCATTGCCAGCATCACGGCTTTTGCCTGTATCTCAATAATCCCCTCTCTGGATGCAGCATATACCTTTTTATCACCGGTAAGCCGGATTACGGTAGCGTCTGTAATATAGGGAATTTTCAGCTCCTCCACCTGATCGATAAAGCGCTGTGCATACTCCGGTCCGCTTAAGGTTTCCCCGAAGCGGCTGAGCCCGAAGCCGTCATGAATGCACTGCTTCAGAATCCCGCCCAGACTGCTTTCTCTTTCCAGAATCAGGATATCGGTAATTCCTTTATGATAAAGCTCTACGGCTGCCGCAAGCCCTGCCGGACCGCCGCCGATGATCACTGCGTCTGCCTGTCTCATTTTTCATCCCTCACCTTTCCCGTAAACATGTACGAATTTTTTCTGGAATAACGAATCTGATCTTCTGAAATTCCAATCTCCTTCTGTATCAGATCTGTAATTCTTGTTTCACAGTAACCTCCCTGGCACCGTCCCATAGTAGCCCGGGTACGGTTTTTGATTCCGGTTACTGTACAAACTCCCAGAGGATTATGGACAGCCTGAAGAATTTCCGCCCTTGTAACTGTTTCGCAGCGGCAGATCACTTCCCCATAATCAGGGTTCTCCTTCACAGCCTGCTCTTTTTCCTCAAGGGACATATCCAGAAAACGGAGAATACCCTTTCTTCGGGGATTGAAGCTTTCGTTTACAGCCGGATGCTCTTTTTCCACCAGCTTTGCCACAGCCCTTCTTGCAAGAGGCAGGGCGCAGGTGATTCCCGGTGATTCAATTCCCACAAGATTTACCGTACAGGGATTTTTTCATCTGCTTCCAGCATAAAATCAAGAATTGCGCCTGTTTCCGGATCATAAACGTTTCCATCGGATTCCGGAAAATTGCGGATAAAATATTCCCGCTTCATTTCTTTAAACACCTTCCGGCCGTCCTCAAAAAGTCCGTCCATGTGCTCCTTCGTCACCTTATAATCCTCAGGCTCCTCTATCACATAGGAATCCGGACCTACCAGAACATTCCCGTCTACAGTAGGCGTTGCGTGGGTGGAAAATCCTCCTTTATCATTTGGAGCCGGATAAATGGGAATTTTCATTTCTTTTCCGGCTTTTTTGTCAAGAACATAATATTCTCCCTTAAATCCTTTAACCGGATAGTTCGGATACCCCAGCATTTCAGAAATCTGCGAAGCATACATTCCTGCGCAGTTAAACACCCACCTGACGGAAACATCCTCTGCCGGTGTATGAATAATATAGCGTTCATCCCTGCGCTCAATTTCCAAGACCCTGTGATCAAAAAGAAATTCCGCACCGTTCATGCAGGCATTTTCCGCCAGGGCAATGGTATACTGCATAGGATCAAGAATTCCGGAGGACGGCACATACATGGCAAACTCGCCGCCTGCGTTGGGATCGATCTCATTAAGGCGCTTTTTGTCGATCATTTCCATGCCCCTGACACCGTTTTCCTCGCCGATGGCCTTGTATTTCAGAATATTTTTTCGATCCTTTTCATCAAAGCCAACTACCAGCTTGCCTGTTCTTTTAAATGGAATATCCAGCTCCTCTGCCACCTGGTCAAACTCCCGGTTTCCCTCCACAGCACACTCCGCTTTCAGAGAGCCCGGCCTGTAGGTAAAACCCGCATGAAGCATTCCTGTATTTCTGCCTGAATTTCCGCAGGCAACATCCAGTTCCTTTTCCAGGACACAGATGCTTAAGCTGTACCTGGACAATTCCCTTGCCACTGCACATCCCACAACACCTGCTCCGATCACTGCCACATCAAAGCATTTCATCTTTTTCACTCCTCGCTTTTCGTTCTGTGTTTTTAACAGAAGAATCCTGCTTTTCTCCGTTATTATCAGTTATTTTGCACAGTCTCATTATATAGAATCATATATTATTAGTAAAATTGATTATTTTACTAGCTCTCTAAGTTTTTTTAATAGTGATATTTCAGACCTCAAAATAGCAGAACAGAATTTAAAGACAGCTCAATTCATCCCCTTTTTCCGTCCATGATCTTACAGAACACCACCGCCACCGCCGTACTCACTGCTGTAGCCAGTATGGCCGGGCCGACAATAGCAGCCGGATCAGCGCTTCCGTATTTTGTTCTGTATGCGATCATATTTAGCGGGATCAGCTGAAGAGAAGAAACGTTATGATCATAAAGGTACACATGGCAGAACTTGCTGTACGTGACTGCGTCTTCCTGTTTTTCCATACCTTCTGCACTCCTCCTTATTCAGACAGTCCAGTTCCTCCATTGCTTTTAGTCCTGCGCTGGTGCTTGCCCAGGAAATCCCAAAAAGATTTGATAAAAAATTCAGAGAAATATAATGACAGGCCGGGGAATCCGGTTCCAGACCGGGAAACAGAAATTTAAGAACAGGTCTCATCCTGCCTGCAAGCTGCGACACCAGCCCGGCATTTTCCGCAATTTTCATGATACCTGTCCACATGGCCGTAATTCCTGCCATTGTAATACAAAGACTCACCGCCTCCCCTGATGAAGAAACAACTGCTTCTGTCACAGCCTGAAGATTTCCTGCAAAAGCGCCGTACAAAACGCCAATAAGTATCATTCCGCCCCATAAATATGTCATACCTTTATCCTCCGGGACTTTCTCCACATATCTTATGACACACAAAAAACATTTTATTCCCACAGATCATATCTCGGAAATCAGACTCTCCCAAAACTGTTTCTATGGAAATAAGCCTGACCCGTCTTTTGAAAAGCACACCGGAATGATGCCACAGCAGTTCCGTTTACACAACAATTCTGTAAACACTACAGAGCCTGCTATGAAAGCAGACTGCCTGTAAATAAACGAAATATTATTATTTAATAATTACTTTGTCCAGATGCCACATATCATCTACATACTCCTGAATAGTGCGGTCAGAAGTAAATTTTCCGCTGCAGGCAGTGTTCATCATTGCCATTCGAGCCCAGCGTTTTTCATCTCTGTAAGCCTCTTCCACTTTTTCCTGAGCTGCTGCATAGGCTCTGAAGTCAGCCAGGATAAAGTACTGGTCAGCTTTGTCATAGCCGTTTCCGCGAAGCAGAGAATCATACAGATCTCTGAACAGCTCTGTATCATGAGAGAAGGTTCCGTTGATCAGTTCCATAAGCACCTGGCGGATCTCACCGTCTGTATTGTAGATCACATTCGGATCATAGCCGCCATTATTCTCATAATTGATTACCTCGTCAGAGCTGAGGCCAAAGATAAATGCATTCTCTTCGCCTACTTCCTCAACAATCTCCACATTGGCGCCGTCCATGGTTCCGATTGTAGGAGCTCCGTTCAGCATGAACTTCATGTTTCCTGTACCGGAAGCTTCTTACTTGCAGTAGAAATCTGCTCGGAAACATCTGCTGCTGCAAAAATCATTTCTGCATTGGATACACGGTAATTTTCAATAAATACAACTTTGATCTTGTTGTCAATGGATTTATCATTATTTACAACATCCGCAACTGAATTGATCAGTTTGATGATCTTTTTCGCACGGGCATAGCCTGCGGAAGCCTTTGCTCCGAAAATAAAGGTTCTCGGATAAAATTCCATACCCGGATTTCTTTTGATCTTATCATAAAGATAGATCACATGCAGGATATTCAGAAGCTGACGTTTGTACTCATGAAGTCTCTTAACCTGAACGTCAAAAATGGAATGAGGATCTACCTCGACACCATTATGTTCCAGAATATATTTGGCAAGTCGGACCTTGTTCTGGTATTTGATGTTCATAAACTCCTGCTGCGCTCTCTCATCATCCACATAAAGCTTCAGCTTGCTGATCTGAGAAAGATCTGTGATCCAGTCCGGACCGATGTGATCTGTTACCCAGTCTGCCAGAAGCTGATTTCCGTGAAGGAGGAAACGTCTCTGGGTGATGCCGTTTGTTTTGTTGTTGAATTTTTCCGGCATCATCTCATAGAAATCCTTCAGTTCCTGATTTTTCAGGATCTCTGTATGCAGTCTGGCAACACCGTTTACGGAAAATCCTGCAACAATGGCAAGATGAGCCATTTTTACCTGGCCGTCATAAATAATGGCCATTTTCTTGATCTTCTCATAGTTGCCCGGATATTTTGCCTGGATCTCAAGGATAAATCTGCGGTTGATCTCCTCAATAATCTGATATACACGGGGAAGCAGTCTGGAGAACAGCTCGATAGGCCATTTTTCCAGCGCTTCGGACATAATGGTATGATTGGTGTACGCAACACATTTTGTTGTAACCTCCCATGCCTCGTCCCATCCAAGACCTTCCTCATCCATAAGGATACGCATCAGCTCTGCAACAGCTACTGTAGGATGAGTATCGTTCATCTGGAATACAACTTTTTCGTACAGCTTACGGATATCGCTGTGATTTTTCTTGTACTTCTCGATTGCAGCCTGAAGACTTGCGGAAACAAAGAAGTACTGCTGTTTCAGACGCAGCTCCTTACCTGCCATATGGTTGTCGTTAGGATAAAGCACCTCAACGATATTGCGGGCAAGGTTTTCCTGCTCTACAGCTTTCTTGTAATCACCCTTGTCAAAGGAATCCAGTCCGAAGTCTACGATGGGCTCTGCATCCCAGATGCGGAGAGTATTTACGATCTTATTGTTATATCCCAGGATCGGCATGTCAAAAGGCACTGCCTTTACTGCCTGATATCCCTCATGGATAAATCTGTTTGATCCGGTTGCCGGGTCATATTCCACACGGACATATCCGCCGAAGTGAACCTCCTTGGCATATTCCGGACGGCGCAGTTCAAAAGGATAACCGTTTTTCAGCCAGTTATCCGGAACCTCAAGCTGGAAACCATCCTTGATCTCCTGCTTGAACATACCGTAACGGTAACGGATACCGCAGCCATAGGCACAGTAATTCAGAGTTGCAAGAGAATCCAGGAAGCAGGCTGCCAGACGTCCAAGACCGCCGTTTCCAAGAGCCGGATCCGGCTCCTGATCTTCAATTACATTGAGATCAAGACCCAGTTCCTCAAGAGCTTCCTTTACCTCGCCATAGGCTGTCAGGTTCAGAAGATTGTTGCCCAGAGCGCGGCCCATAAGGAACTCCATGGACATATAGTATACAATCTTCGGATCCTGTTTCTGATATGCATTCTGTGTCTCAAGCCAGTTGTCAATGATTAACATCCTTTACTGTATAGCTGACTGCCTGAAAAATCTGTTCCTGAGTTGCCTCTTCAAGGGTTTTGCGATACAGAAATTTTACATTTTCTTTTACGCTTTCTTTAAAAGCCTCTTTTTTGAACTGCTTATCTATCATTTCTTTTTCCTCCTACTTCTGGTTACACCAAGAACTACATTCTCTTTGTTAATGCTCCATTCTTTTACATAACCATCAGTTTCGTTCAGAGTGATCTCCTCTGCCAGAACCTCAGACATGATTTCATCCCTGTGGTTTTCCATAATATCCATAATGCGCTGATTGTCTTTTGCATAAACATGGATCTTATCCATAACCTCAAAGCCAGCCTCTTTTCTCATTGTCTGAATCTTACTGATGATCTCCCGTACAAATCCTTCCTCGATCAGTTCCGGAGTCAGGTTTGTATCAAGAACTACAGAAGTATCTCCGTCTGTTTCTGTTACATATCCCTCTGTCTGAGCTGTCTCGATCAGAAGATCTTCTTCAGCCAGCTCGACCTTGTTTCCGTCAATATCCAGAGTAAGAAGTCCTGTTTCCTTCAGTTCTTTCATAGCCTCTGTTCCATTAAGCTCTGTAAGAGCTGTGCGGATACCGTTCAGAAGTTTTCCGTATTTTGGTCCCACTGTGCGAAGCTGAGGCTTGAAGCTGTAGGAAATAAAGGATTCAACGTCCTTTGCAAATTTTACTTCTTTTACATTCAGCTCATCTGCAATGATATCTGTATAGAACTGATCCATTTCCTTCTCAGCCTTTACAAACATAGTTCCGATAGGCTGACGGTTCTTGATATTTGCAGTATTTCTTGCTGCGCGGCCAAGAACAACCACCTTCAGAAGAGCTTCCATGTCATCCTCAAGCTCTTTGTTGATCCATTCCTCTTTTACCTGCGGGAAATCACAGAGATGGATACTTTCCGGAGCAGACGGATCTACGCTTCTTACAAGGTTCTGGTACATATCCTCTGTCATAAACGGAATCATAGGAGCTGCAGCCTTGGAGATTGTCACAAGAGCTGTGTACAGGGTCATGTATGCATTGATCTTATCCTGCTCCATTCCCTTTGCCCAGAAACGCTCACGGCTTCTTCTTACATACCAGTTACTCATTTCGTCCACAAATTCCTGAAGTGCTCTTGCACTCTCCGGAATCTTGTAGGAAGCAAGGTTTTCGTCAACAGCTTTTACCACAGAATTCAGCTTGCTGAGAAGCCATTTGTCCATAACCGGAAGGCTGTCATAGTCCAGATTGTATTTTGTCGGGTCAAACTCGTCAATATTTGCATAAAGCACAAAGAACGCATAAGTGTTCCACAGAGTGCTCATGAATTTACGCTGTCCTTCCACAACAGCTTTGCCGTGGAAACGGTTCGGCAGCCACGGAGCGCTGTTGATATAGAAATACCAGCGGATAGCGTCTGCGCCGTATTTTTCCAGAGCGTCAAAAGGATCTACCGCATTTCCTTTGGACTTACTCATCTTCTGTCCGTTTTCATCCTGAACATGTCCCAGAACAATAACATTTCTGTAAGGAGCCTTGTTAAACAGCAGGGTAGACTCTGCCAGAAGAGAATAGAACCATCCTCTTGTCTGGTCGACTGCCTCGGAAATAAAATCTGCCGGGAACTGCTGCTCAAACAGATCCTGATTTTCAAATGGATAATGATGCTGCGCAAAAGGCATTGCTCCTGAATCAAACCAGCAGTCAATAACCTCCGGTACACGGTGCATGGTTCCGCCGCACTCCGGACACTTCAGAGTGATCTCGTCAATATACGGACGGTGAAGTTCCACAGTTTTTGCCTTCTCATCACCGCTCATCTCAAAGAGCTCCTGACGGCTTCCGACAGAATGCATATGTCCGCATTCACACTGCCAGATATTTAAAGGTGTTCCCCAGTAACGGTTTCTGGAAATACCCCAGTCCTGAACATTTTCCAGCCAGTCGCCGAAACGTCCCTTACCGATATTCTCCGGAATCCAGTTGATGGTATTGTTGTTGCGGATCAGGTCTTCCTTCACTGCTGTCATTTTAATGAACCAGACTCACGCGCATAGTAAATAAGCGGTGTGTCACATCTCCAGCAGTGCGGATAATCATGCTCAAATTTCGGCGCGTCAAAAAGCTTGCCTTCTTTGTCCAGGTCAACAAGTACAAGGGGATCTGCTTTCTTTACAAATACACCTGCATATGGAGTTTCTTTGGCCATATTTCCCTGTCCGTCTACAAACTGTACGAACGGAAGGTTGTAATCGCGTCCCACACGGTTATCGTCCTCACCAAATGCCGGAGCAATATGAACGATACCGGTACCGTCGCTCATGGTAACATAGCTGTCACATACTACGAAATGCGCTTTTTTCTTCTGCTTTGCCGCTGCTTCTCTGGTGCACTCCCAGAGAGGTTCGTACTCTTTATATTCCAGATCTTTTCCCTTATAGGTTTCCAGGATCTCGTATGCTTTTTCATCCTCTTTTGCAAGCTTGCCCAGAACCTTGTCCATAAGGGCCTCAGCCAGGTAATAAGTATAACCGTCTGCGGCCTTTACCTTACAGTAAGTCTCATCCGGGTTTACGCAGAGCGCAAGGTTGGACGGCAGTGTCCACGGTGTGGTTGTCCATGCAAGGAAATATGCCTCCTCGCCAACCACTTTAAAACGTACAATAGCAGAACGCTCTTTTACAGTCTTGTAGCCCTGGGAAACCTCCTGTGCAGAAAGAGGAGTTCCGCAGCGCGGGCAGTAAGGCACGATCTTAAATCCTTTGTAAAGAAGATTTTTGTTCCAGATCTCTTTCAGAGCCCACCACTCAGACTCAATGTAATTATCATCATAGGTTACATACGGATGATCCATATCTGCCCAGAAACCAACTGTAGAAGAAAAATCTTCCCACATTCCCTTGTATTTCCAGACACTTTCCTTACACTGCTGGATAAACGGCTCCATACCGTAAGCCTCGATCTGTTCCTTGCCGTCAAGGCCAAGCTTTTTCTCTACCTCAAGCTCTACCGGGAGACCGTGAGTGTCCCAACCTGCCTTACGCGGAACCATACAGCCCTTCATTGTACGGTATCTTGGAATCATATCCTTGATAACACGAGTCAGTACATGGCCAATGTGAGGCTTGCCGTTAGCGGTTGGCGGTCCGTCATAAAAGGTATAGGTTTCTCCTTCCTTACGGCTGTCCATACTTTTTTCAAAAATTTTGTTCTCTTTCCAGAACTGTTCCACCTTTTTTTCACGGTCAACAAAGTTCAGGTTCGTATCTACCTTCTGATACACGATTGCTTCCTCCTGTTCAGTATTACATTTTGCAATTCTTTCCTTGTTGTTTTATTTTATTATAGAAGTCGATTGCTCCGTACTGAGTACTCCCGCAATCGCACACACATTCGCAATGCTCCTGTCGTCCTTCTTGCTCATATGTGTCAGCCCGTCAAATGTATGTGCATCTATGCAGATAAATCTGCAATCTGCACATCCGCTTTCCGGGACTTCTATAATAAAAAAACATCCCGTCCTGTAAAAGGACGAGAGCTGGATCTACGCTTCTTCGCACCACCTGTTACACAATACGGGCAGAATTCTGCCGATATCTGTCCCACTTAACGGCGGGAACACCGTCTGTCCCTACTTTTTCTCAATTTCGGGAAAGAAACTCCGGAGTGATCTTCAGCCGTTCTTACTTGCACCGGGCTTCCACCTGTCCCCGGCTCTCTGCAGCGTTCTGTGCGAACTTCCCCATCTGGCACTGCCTGACACGAAAATCCTGCGGCTTACTGTCTCCATCACTGTTTTTACATGATTATATGTGCCTTTCTATTATAAAATGGACAAAATCTATCTGTCAAGCCCTTTTTCCGGGGTTTTCACCTGTAAACAGCAGCTGCTGTTCACGACCTTTACAAATGCCTCCTGAACAATAAACTACAGCCGCCTACAAACTATATTTAGTTCCCCTGCCTTTGCCTGTAACCTTAATATAATCCTTTTCTTTTAAATGCTCAATCAGCCTCAGAACTTTAGATTTCGTATAACCTGTTGCCTTCACAATCTCACTGCTTGACAATTGTTTTCCATTCTCCAGTACATTTATTATTTTTTCTTCATCACTTGTAATATGATACTGGTTTGTTATCACAGGCAATATGACACTGATCACATTATCTGTAATTTCAAACTTTGGCTTAATTTTTGCATTTTCATAAGCAAGCAAAATGCGTCTTACCCCTGTTCCGAACATTTCTATATAGTGCATTCTGAAAAACACGTTTCCCAATACAGGATTTCTCAAACAGGAGATATCTCCCCTCATATATTCTTCTGCTGTTATTCCTCTCGGAAGTCCTCCTGGAGATTTAATCTCAATCTTATCAGGAAATAACGATATACGAATATGAGAATTCATGCTCCAATCCCTGTGAATCAAAGCGTTTGCTACTGCCTCCCGGTAAGCATTTTCCGGGATCAGATCTACCTTCTTACGTTCTATTTCGGATATTTCTTCATATTGATAGTATCTTCTGACCATAGCCAGAGCAGAATTATATTGTTTTAATACCGATGTCCCTGATATTGTTTCTCTGTCCATTATTTCATTTATGGAATTTCCAAACCTGGCAATATCAATTCCATAAAAATCGTTTTCATCTGCTAACAGGGCAGCTGCGTTATTAAACTTTTCTGTCCTTCGTAAAAAGTCCAAGGGTACGTAATATATCTTCTGAAACAACACTGATATCCATTTTTTCCATTAACTTGTTACTTAGCTCCTGAAAAGTCAGATCCTCTCTTCCACACGCCAGTTCTTCAAAATATAAATTACTTCCCTGTAAAACAAGCTGTTTCAGTTCTGCCTGATCCACCTCCAAGGACGCTGTATCACTTCTCCTGTATGCTTTTCCTTTATATAAATATGGTTTATACTGTCCCTCATGTATGATCAGCCTGATTATATTTTGTAAATCATCTGTCTCTATCTCAAAATCCGGTTTTGGAAGAATACTGTCATTTATTCTATTTTCTATGTCCAGGCATGTCTGCTGAAGATTTTTGATTCCACATACAGAGCCATCATCATTGACTCCAAATAAAATCATACCCTCTCCAAAATTACTGTACGCACTGACAGTTTTTAAAAATGAATTAGTGACTGCAGACTTAAATTCTAAATTTTTATTCTCTTTCATTTTACTCCACACCTCCAGATTCCTTTTATTTATCGTATCACTCTTAAAACGCAAATGCAACGTAAAAAAATACGTTCATTTCGTTTTTAACATTTTATTATTATAAGCTTTTCCAAATTATTCCGGAATTCTCCTGTCTTATTCAGGATTTCTTTTATGCATCGCTTCTGGAAAATCCATTTCTCATCAGGCAGCTTGAAGTAAACAGAACCTTATCCAGCAATTCTGTTGTTTTTTCCTGAATAAAATCAGAAATTTCCTGATTTGCAGCTTCAAAAAACGCCTTTTTATCCTCAGGCTCTTTTTCCTGAAATTCCTGATCAAATTTTCGGATCATTTCATATAACTTACGGTCTACTGAAGCTGATAACGCTCAATATTGGACTGATTTTCATAGAAATGCGCGTCAGCCAGCGCCCCGATAATACGGTTTACCCAGTAAAAATTCTCTGTTGTTGGCTTCACATAAGCCTTTGAAAGATATTCGGGCATTTTGTCCACTCCCGGGTACACCGGAATCATAGCGTTAAACACATTGGAACCCAGAGCAACCCACTGAAGAGCTTTCAGATCCTCGGGCATGTAGGGACGGATCTGCACAAGTCCAAGAGCATTATTCCTGCTAATACCGATAGGCCTGTACTTACCTGCTTTGGCATCCTTTCCGTAAACATCATAAGGAGTTCCCTGATAATAATTGGAAAGTATCCATTTTACTTCTTCCAGGGTGATCTTTTTTTCCGGAACAAGAGACCAGGGGAGATCATCATCCTCGGCCCAAACTCCGCTTCCGGTCCGTCCCAGGCAAAGGTTCTGGGGTTAAAATACCGAAGCATCACCCAGGCACGGGGAGTATTGTAAACATGGTCTGCATCCTCATGGGATCCAAAGGCTGTTCTGGGGTTAAACTCTTCCTCCGAATCCATACGCACGTCCAGATGATTCTCCTGAATCAGCTTTTTCAGCCCGGGGGAACACATATGGTTTTCTTTTTTGCCATAAGCATCTTCCAGATCAAAGCTGTCTGTGCCAAGCTGGTTTGGCATAACCACATACTCGTTATCAGGAACTCTTTTTGCGATCCAGTTGTGACCGCCAATTGTCTCCAGCCACCAGATTTCATTTTCATCCTGAAAGGCAATTCCGTTCATCTCATAGGTTCCGTAAGTTTCCAGAAGCATTCCCAGACGTTCCACGCCCTCTCTTGCAGAAGAAATATAGGGAAGAGTAATTGTCACCATATCCTCCTCTCCGATACCTCCCACAGTTTCCGGTTCATCGCCCTCAGCCTTTTTGTAGCGCACCAGAGGATCCCCTCCGGCCACTCTGGCATTGGTGGTAAGAGTTTCTGTTGCTGTCATGGAAACATTTTTTTCATTGACACCGTAAGCGCCCCATATTCCCTCCACTGTATCGCTGTTTGGAAGGTATGTATACTGCAGCGGAGTCTCCGGAAGAGGGATTTCCACATGGGAAAGCACAGATTTATATACCTTTGGCTGATCTTCCGGCTTCATCACTTCCAGCCTCTTGGCGCAGAACTCTCCTGACGGAGAATCCTCATTTCTCGCAACAATAGTGGAACCGTCATAGGTTGCATTTTTTCCAATTAAAATTGTAGTACATGGCATAATTGTTTCCTCCCTGGTATCTTATAAACTTTTTCTCGAAAAATGTCGAATGAGTTAATCTTATTGTACCATCTCTTTTTTGGTTTTTCATCTCCTTTTCAAAAAGTAATATGTATACAAACCGCCCCCGGCGCCGACAGTTTCCCATCGGTCCGGGGGCAGCTTCCGATTTCACACGAAACCGGCTTTTGATTCTGTTGTTTTATTTTACAATAAAAGATTTTCTCTTACTTACAACATCAAAGATAACTGCTGCCAGAAGTACAAGGCCTTTAACCACCTTCTGCATGTTCTGGTCGACGCCCATGATACTCATACCAAGGTTCAGGACACCCATCAGAAGAGCGCCAATGATAACTCCGGGAACAGTTCCTGTTCCGCCGTATGCGGAAGCACCGCCGATAAAGCAGGCGCCGATTGCATCCATCTCAAAGTTTGTTCCTGCTGTAGGGTTGGCAGAGTTCAGACGGGCTGTTGTGACCATACCTGCAACTGCTGCCAGGAATCCCATGTTCAGATAAGCCAGGAAATAAACTCTGTTTGTATTGATACCGGAAAGCTTTGTTGCTTTCTCGTTGCCGCCTACTGCATAGAAATAACGACCCACTGTAGTCTTTGAAGCAATGTAGGTATAAACTGCAATTACAAGGACAATCCATACCAGAGAGTTCGGAATACCTTTGTACTGTGCCAGACGGAACATAAATGCCAGAACTGCTGCACAGATCACGATCATTTTAATCAGCACACCGCCAAAGGCTCTACACGATAACCTTTTTTAGCTCTGGAAGCCCGTCCCTTCAGTACCATAAATACATAAAGGACACAGACAACCACACCAACAAGGAAACAGGTCATGTTAAAGCCTTCCATTCCGAAGAAATCCGGAATATAGTTGTTAAACAGTGCAAGGAAATTGTCCGGCATAGGAGCCAGAGTCATACCTTCCAGAACAACATTGGAAAGTCCCCGGAATACTAACATTCCTGCAAGGGTTACAATAAACGGTGGTATTCGCACATAGGCGATCCAGAATCCCTGCCATGCTCCGATAAGAAGACCTACCAGAAGCATAACAATGATTGACAGATACGGGTTCATTTCGTTTGTCACCATCATTTTTCCGCCTACGGCGCCAACGAAGCAGACAACGGAACCTACAGACAGGTCAATATTTCCTCCTGTCAGAATACAGAACAACATACCTGTTGCAAGAATAAATACATATGCGTTCTGTACGATCAGGTTATTGACATTCTGGGGAAGGAGCATTTTTCCTCCGGTATTCACTGTAAACAGAATGATTACCAGTGCCAGCACAATAACCATCGTATATTTTTTCAATACTTCAGAAAATCTGATCTTGTTTTCCATGGCTTATTCTCCTTTGCTTGATTTCAGAATACGTGACATGATGTTTTCCTGGGTAGCTTCCTGTCCGCTGACCTCTCCCACGATTTTTCCCTCGTTCATGATATAGATCCTGTCAGACATACCAAGAACCTCAGGAAGCTCAGAAGAAATCATGATTACAGATTTGCCTGCTGCAACCAGGTCATTAATAATACAGTAGATCTCATATTTTGCGCCTACATCAATACCACGGGTGGGCTCGTCAAGAATCAGAATATCCGGTTCTGTAAACATCCACTTTGCCAGAAGAACCTTCTGCTGGTTTCCGCCGCTGAGGTTTCCCACGTTCTGCTCTACAGTAGGACATTTTGTTTTCAGCTTCTCTCTGTACTCGTCAGCCACCGCATATTCTTTGTCATTATCAAGAACCCCGCGTTTGCTACATTCTTCAGATTGGCAAGAGTAGTGTTGATCTTGATGGGACTTGAAAGGATCAGTCCGTTGCCCTTTCTGTCCTCAGTTACATAGGCAACTTTATGTTTAATAGCATCTGTGACCGTGTTCATTTTAACTTCTTTGCCGTCAATAAATACCTGACCGCTGATACCTGTACCATAGCTTTTTCCAAAAATACTCATGGCAAGCTCTGTACGTCCTGCACCCATCAGTCCGGAAATACCTACTACCTCACCCTTATGTACCTTAAAGGAAGCATTGTCCACTACCTTTCTCTCAGAATAAAGAGGGTGATGAACCGTCCAGTTCTTAACCTCCATGGACACGTCTCCGATTTTTACATGGGGACGTTTCGGAAAACGGTCAGTAAGCTCACGTCCTACCATTCCCTGAATGATACGGTTTTCTGAAATGTCGTCTGTTTTTTTATCCAGAGTTTCGATTGTGGAGCCGTCACGGATAACTGTGATCTTGTCTGCCACATAAGAAATCTCATTAAGCTTATGAGAAATAATAATGGATGTCATACCCTCTTTTTTGAATTTCAGAAGGAGCTCCAAAAGCGCTTTTGAATCATCTTCATTCAGAGAAGCGGTAGGTTCATCCAAAATCAGAAGCTTCGCATGTTTTGCAAGCGCTTGGCAATTTCCACAAGCTGCTGCTTTCCAACGCCTATATCCTTGATCAAAGTACGGGAAGATTCTTCCAGTCCTACTGTTTTCAAATATTCATCTGCTTCTCCGTAGGTTCATTCCAGTTAATAGAGAATGCAGGTCCCTTTTCGTTTCCGAGATACATGTTTTCCCCGATCGTCATATAGGGGATCAGTGCCAGTTCCTGATGAATAATAACAATCCCTTTTGCTTCACTGTCCTTAATATTTGTAAATCTGCAGATCTCACCGTTGTAAATAATGTCTCCCTCGTAGGAACCGTAAGGATAAATTCCGCTGAGAACATTCATCAACGTAGATTTTCCTGCCCCGTTCTCACCTACCAGAGCATGGATCTCTCCCTCTTCAACCTTCAGATTTACATTGTCCAGTGCCTTTACACCCGGGAAAGTCTTGGTAATATTTTTCATTTCCAGAAGTATTTTAGCCAATGATATCCCTCCCTAAATTTGAAATGATAAGGGGGCGGAGGCCGCCCCCTTATGAATCATCATGTTTTATTTAATCTGATCCTCTGTATAGTAACCGGAATCAATAAGAATTTCTTTGTAGTTGTCAGCGGTTACAACAGTTGGCTCGCAGAGGTATGTGGGGATAACGCCTGTTCCGTTGTCATAGCTTTCTGTATCATTTACTTCTGCTTCTTCACCACTCAGAACAGATGTAACCATCTTTACAACCTGATCTGCCAGCATACGTGTATCTTTGAAAATATCCATAGACTGTTTTCCTGCTACAAGGTTCTTAACGTTTGCCATATCGCAGTCCTGACCTGTGATCACCGGATACTCTCCTGTGTAGGAGCTGCCAGAGAGTTCTGTACGCCAAGGGATGTGGAGTCATTGGAGCAGAGAACTGCGTCAAGATTTGTTCCATCTGTATAGTTACCTGCAATAATCGTATCCATTCTGTCCTGAGCCTTAGCGGAATCCCATGCCTGAGTTGCGCATTTCTCAAATTCTGTCTGTCCGGATTTTACTACAAGGACACCTTCGTCAATGTATGGCTGAAGTACGTCCATTGCGCCGCTGAAGAAGAATTTTGCGTTGTTGTCATCCGGTGCGCCTGCAACCAGCTCAATATTGAACGGGCCTTTTTCCTCTTTCAGATTCAGAGCCTCTTCAATGTACTCGCCCTGTTTCTGTCCTACCATGTAGTTATCAAAGGTTGCATAATAGGAAACTGCATCAGATTCCATCAGAAGACGGTCATATGCGATAACCGGGATACCGGCCTCTTTTGCCTGGCTTAACGGCTCTCCCAGAGAACTTCCGTCAATAGATGCAATAACAAGAATATCGCAGCCGTTGGAAATCATATTTTCAACCTGAGATACCTGAGTAGCAACCTCATTAGAAGCATACTGAAGATCCACTTCATAGCCGGCATCTTCCAGAGATTTCTTCATATTTTCTCCGTCCTGATTCCATCTCTGAAGATCCTTTGTCGGCATTGCAACGCCAACCAGCTTTTTGTCATCAGCCTTTACTTCTGTCTGCATTCCCGGAACTGCCACGAATCCGGCTGCCATAACTACTGTCAGAAGACCTGCAAGAACTTTTCTCTTCATAATGAATTCCTCCATTTTCTTTAATTTTTTTTCGTTCCTTTTGATGTTATTACTATAGCACAGGTCTGTCTGGAGTTAGTTGGCAAACTCCTGTAAATTTTTTGGAAATTCAAAAATGTCCTGTAAGATACAAGACATTTTTGCAACAAAAATATACTATTGACAATTTTTATTGTGCAATATTACTGATCCTGCACATTCAGGTACACATCATCCCTACTGTGTACTCCTCCGTCAATGATCACTTTATCCATGTTTTCTCTTGTGACAGCCACCGGCTCCAGAAGACAGCAGGGAATGTCATACTTTCCGTCATTCATGGTTGTTCCATCCAGCTGCGGCTTCTCTCCCTGGGCCAGCTTCACTGCCAGTTCCGCAGCAAGCTCCGCAAGGCTCTCTACAGATTTATAAGCCGTCATGGTCTGGGTTCCTTCCACAATTCTCTGACAGGCTGCAAGATCTCCGTCCTGACCTACCACTGCAAGGCTTCCCGCCCGTCTTGTTTCTGCAAGGGTATTGACCACCTGCTTGCAATATCGTCATTGCCGCACATAATTCCCTTTACATCCGAAAACTCCTTCAGTCCCTCATTCAAAGCGTCCACCGCCTGTTCTGCCAGCCAACCCTGACAGTTTGTCTTATAGACCACTTCTATTTTGCTGCCTTCTAATCCTTCTTCAAACCCTTTTCTTACCAGCTTTACGTTGTTATCCTCTTCAGGACCCTGTATCATAAATATCTTTCCGCCTTCAGGAATATTTTCAACAAGAACCTCTGCCATATATTGTCCTACCTTTTCATTGTCAAAAGAGATATAAAGATCTGTGTCTGCATTCTGGATCAGACGGTCGTATGATATAGTAGGAATACCCGCTGCTTTTGCCTCCAGCATGACTTCCGAAATTTCCATACAGTCTGCTGCCACCACAACCATCACGTCCACCTTTTTCTTTATAAGATAGCGGATCTGTTCAATCTGTTCTTCTACATCTCCATTTGCGTTCTGTACGTTTACCTCTGCACCTAGATTATCTGCGGCAGCCACAAACGCGTCTCTGTCCCGCAGCCATCTTTCTATAACAAAAGAATCAAAACTTAAGCCTATGGTAGTTTTATTTTCTTCTTCGATGCTGACTGCTTTTTTTTCTATTTCCTTTCCCTGCTCCCTTTGACCACAGCCCGCCAGAACTATAAGAGCAAGAATCCCGATGATCCAGACGCCTGTTATCTTTTTCATATATTTATCCCAGCCTTTCTCTGTATTCGCTTGGCGTAACTCCCTCATACTTCTTAAAAATCCTGCTGAAATAATTGGGATCACCGTAGCCTGACGCAGTGCAGATTTCCTTAATAGAATAGCTGGAATCCTTCAGAAGCTCTTCCGCATTTTTCATTCTTACCTTTGTAAGATACTCAATAAAGTTTTCTCCTGTTTCCTGTTTAAAAAGTTTGCTGAAATAATAGGGACTGATATCCACCACTTTCGATACCTCGTCCAGAGTAAGATCCTTCTGGAAGTTCTCTCTTATATATTCTTTTGCCTTTTCCATAACAGATTCCGACGGCTTCTCTCTTGCGCTTCCCACATTTCTGCTGATTTCCCTGGTCTGTTCCCAGAGCCATCTTCCGATCTCCTCTCTGCTTTTCAGCTCCTGAAGCTTCTGTACGCTATTTTCCTTCTGATTGAATTTTCTTCCTGCGCCTCCCGTTGCCACAACCTTCTGTTCCAGCCTAACGGTCAGTTCCAGAGCTTTATTTTCATTGCTCCCATATTTCCATTATAATGATCCTCCATCCAGTCCAGCAGCTCCTCCGCGCCCTGTGAGCTTCCCGGCATGTCTCTCTTTAACACCTTCTGGATATACCTTGTTTCCAGTTCTTCCGGGCAATCCTCCCCGGTCTTTTCATTTGTGGGAATATCATTAATATGAACTACGTGACTGTCTGTTTCTCTCAATGCCTGAACTGCTTCCGAATATGATTCCCGAAGATTCTGCTCCTCCCTGATCCTTCCTATTCCGGCGCGAAACCGGCTGTCTATCCTTGTTTCCAGCTTATACACCATATTTCTTGTTTTTGTAAGGATATGAACACGTTCATCATAATCAATAGTTTCATTCTCATATGGCACAAGAATCACCACTCGGTTTCCCATTACAGGACCTACAAGACAGTGAAAAAACTCTCTGGCGGTTTCCCGAAGCTCCGGGTAAAACTTTTCCGCACGTACCCCTGCGCCTACTGCATTTGTCAGCTCACCGTTTTCCTGGCTGTCTCCAAATTCCACCACGATCATAAATCCATACTTCTCCTGGATTCCAAGAAGCTGCCTGTAATTATCATTATAATTATGAAAGCTGTCCATCAGAAGAATGTTATATAAGTACCCGCTTTCCAAAATAGGGATTACGGTTTCCAGCTTTTCCCTGATCTCCAGGTCGTCGCTTCTTTTCTGTCTGTCCTCGTCCACCTTTTTCATGGCCTTCATACAGACGTCGATCACTACTCTTTTATTTACAGGCTTTGTCAGGTATTCCAAAACCCCAAGGTTGATTGCTTCTTTTGCATAACCGAATTTATCATAAGCAGAAATTACAATAAAAATAATATTCTTATTTGTCTTTTGGATTTCTTTCATAGCCTGGATCCCGTTCAGACCCGGCATCTGAATATCCATAAAGGCAATATCCGGTCGGAATCTTTCCGCCAGTTCCACTACTGCCCTGCCTGTTTTTGCCGTGGCGATTTCACACTCTCCGCCAAAATTAGACGTAATAATATTTTTGAGGGCTTCCAGCATAATTCCCTCGTCGTCTGCCAACATGATCCTGTACATCTATTTCTCTCCTCCTGTTCTTGGAAGGGTCAGTATGATTTCCGTTCCCATATTCTCTCCCGGACTGTTTATCTCCACCAGATTCTTTTTATCATAATAAAGCTCCAGGCGGCTGATCACATTATTCATTCCCACGCCTGTAGAATCAGACTGTTCTCCCGTATCTTCCATACATCCGTCCAGAACTTCCCTGATCCTTTCCTCGCTCATTCCTTTTCCATTATCCTTCACCCGTATCAGGATATTATCTTCCAATCCGGTAATTTCCAGAAGAATTTTTCCTTCCCAATCAATATTGCGGATTCCGTGATTGACTGCGTTTTCTACAAGGGGCTGAAGGATCATACTTGGAACCCGGCACTCCATAATACTCTCGTCCACCTTTTTTTGTAAAATGGATATCTCCTGCAAACCGTACGTTTAAAATATAAATATAATTTTCTACAGCTGTAAGCTCTTCTCCAAGACTGGCGTCTTCCAGTCCCTTTTTTACATTATACCGGAAAAAGTCAGCCATCTTTTCCACAAAGATACAGGTTTTTTCCGCATCCTCCATCATGCCAGCTGGACTCCCGCATTCAGGGAATTAAAGAGAAAATGAGGATTGATCTGTGACTGCAGATATTTTAACTGCGCCTCCTTCAGATGATTTTTCATCAGAAGCTCTTTTTCCATCATCTGCTGTTCTTTTTCCATGCTTTCTTTTGTTCTTACCACATATTCTCCCAGACTTTCTACCATGGTATTAAAAGCCCTTGTTACAACTCCCACCTCGTCCAGAGAATCTGTTTTTGTCATTTTTACGTCAAAATTCCCCTGTCCTACCAGGTGTGCAATTTCCGCCAGATTTGCCAGAGGCTCGATCATTCCTTTTGTAATGGCAAAAAGCACCAGCGCGCCGATCCCCATCATTACCGCCATAAGCACAAGGCTTGATATTTCCAGATAGCGAAGGGCTTCCCGAAGGGCTTGGTAGCTGGATGAGTTATTCCGAAACTGCTGGCTGTTCAGCTGATAAATATATGAATTAATATAGCCGTAAAGTTCCTGAGACTGGTCGTAGATCTCTTTGTACTTTTCTACGTTACGTCCTCTTTTGGCCGCAACTCCTTCCCCGGTAAGAGACAGATAGGTTTCTGACATCTGCCTGATATTCCGTTCCAGAAGTTTTGTGGGATTGGAAGAAATCTGACTGCTTAGATTTTCCAGAAGATATCTGTAGTCCTGTTCACATCTGTAATAATTTTCCAGAGAATCTGAGGTTTTTACACTCAAGTAGGAATAAAGAGCCTGCTGCACGTTCTCCAGAGAAGCTGACAGATCTGTAAGATCCACGTTACTGGAATACACAGTGTCCATCCGCCTGATCGTCTTATTTACCTGCTCGTAAAGTATCATATTGATCACAAGCATCATAACCATAATACTTCCCACCGCCAGGATCATTTTTGTGGCCAGAGGAATATCTCTCCATCGTCTTCTTTTTTTCTTTTCTTCTTCCAATTATTATTCCTCCCCACTGTCTGTCGGCATTGCGTCACGGATATCCTCTTTTGTAAGAAACTGAAGTTCAACGTTATAATAGGAATTTACCCGTCCTTCCTGCTCAAATTCCCACAGGGCTTCTACGCAGTTTTTTCCCATTTTTGCCGTATCAAGGGTACTGGTAACAGGGATCAGCCCTTTTCTACAGCCTTCTGGATCGTGTCGGAAACATAATATCCAATGATCTTTATCTCGCCAACCATATTAAAATCAATCATTGCCTGGTATGCGCATTCGGTTGTAATCTCATCCATACATACAAGAATCTGGGGCGGTCCCTCCGGCGCCTGAAAAATCGACCGTATCACTTCTTCAATATCAAACTTGTTATCCGAAGTCATGCTTTCCGCTTTGACATCTATCTTCTGTCCATGATCTTCTTCCATAACCGCTGTACTGATCTGACTGTAGATCTGGCTTTTTTCAAAATTTCCGTTTTCGCTGTCCATAAGAACAAGAACAGATTTTGTTTTTCATCAAGAAGACCTGCAATCTGCTTCCCATATGCCTGTCCCACCTGATAATCATTTGGGCCTACAAAGCTCTGCCGGCTGCTGTCAGGCGCGTCGCTCATAATGGTGATCACAGGAATCCCTGCCTCTACCGCCTTATTTATCTCCGCTTTCAGGCTTTCTTCTCCGTTAAATTCCAGAATGATCCCGTCTGCGCCTGCAGCAATACTAATCTCCATATAGTCAATTTCATCATAGCCGTCTCCCATATCCCTTGCATGAAACTGTACATAAGCGTCATGCTCCTGGGCAGCTTCCAAAGCGCTCTCGTACACTGCCTGCCAGAACTCATTTTTGCCGCTTCCCACGATCATTTCATACTGTTTGTCATAATTCCTTGTTTCCTCAGCTTCCTCCAGACCGCTTTTTCCCATACACTTTTATAGAAATTGTTTGTAAAAAACACAAAAAACCCCACTATAAAAATACCAAGCAATATCAAAGCCGTTTCTCTGTTTCCTGTTTTCTTCATGGTGCCTCCATTTTTTGTCATAAATAAATCAAGATATCATTCCGCAATTTATGAAAATTATATACTTTTTTCCAGATATTTTAAACTTCTTTTTTGACCGATCCGGGTCCTCTTTTTGATATCTCAGGATTTTGACAATATCACTCAGGACACTTCACAGAACCAACGCTTCACAGTGAACCTGCCACTGCCTCCTGTATATAAGGCATTCTGACCCGGTTACTGTGAACAGCTGCCGGACTTCCAAGATATGGCTACAATCTCAGATATAAGTATGGTATACTATAGGGGATAAAATGCAAAGAATAATACTTAATATAGAATAATCAGAAAGGTTCTGAACATGAAAAACAGAAAAATAAAACATATCAGAAAAATACTCTGCGGATTTCTGTGTACTGTGATTGCCGTTTCTCCCGCAGTTTCCGCTTCCGCAGCAGAATATGATGAGTATGGAGCTCCTATTGTAACTGCCACGCCCACTCCGGTTCCTCACACAGAATACTATGAGCAGGCTCCTGATACAGACAGTATTGAAGGCTGGCCTCAGGGACCGAAAATCGAAGGAGAATCTGCCATTCTGGTGGATATGGTAACAGGCGCAGTGCTCTATTCCAAAAATGCAGACAAGGTTCAGTACCCTGCCAGTATTACAAAGATCATGACCTCTCTTCTGGCAGCCGAACATCTGAACATGAAAGACAAAATCGTAATGTCGCAGTCTGCAGCCTATGGAATCACCATCAGCGACAGTTCCAGCATTTACGCTGATACCGGAGAAGAATTTACCACAGAACAGGCCATGATGGCAGTTATGCTCCAGTCAGCCAATGAAATGACTCTTGCCCTTGCGGAAGAGACCTCCGGCTCTGTAAAAAAATTCGTGGAACTGATGAATCTCAAGGCAAAGCAGCTGGGATGTACAGGCACTCATTTTAACAATCCCAACGGACTGCCTGACGAGCTTCATTATACAACCGCCTCCGATATGGCAAAAATCGCACGGGCTGCCTGGTATAACCCTACTTTTCGGAAATATACCACCACGACCTATTATGAGATACCGCCTACCAACAAATTTGCTGAAACACGGTATCTTCTGAACCATCACAAAATGATGAAAGGCAACACCTACGCCTATGAGGGCGTTATGGGAGGCAAAACCGGATACACAGACGCTGCGGGCAATACCCTTGTCACATACGCAAAAAGAGGAAACATGCGTCTTGTTTCCGTTGTAATGAAATCCATTAACGGAGCCTATGCAGATACAGCCGCGCTTCTGGATTATGGTTTTAATAACTTTACCAGAACAGCTGTAAAAACTGAACCGGAAACCATGTCTGTATCTTATCTTCCTGCAGAAAAATATATCCTGAAGGATTATAAAGATTGTACCCTGTGTCACCGGTATCAGGTTCCGTCTGTAACGCTTCCCAACGGAGCGGATATCAGCACACTGAATTCCAGCCGAAGCCTGTGCAAAAACTCCGTGGGGCTTCCAATTCTGGAAATCACATACAGCTTCAACGGACAGAGGACAGGTTGCGCAAAGTATTATTTTGAAACCCTGCTATCTGACCGGCTTATTTCATCTCACTGATTCTTTGTTCTGCGTTTTTTGCGGAGGGAGTCCCGTTTCTCACGGAGTTCCTCCGCTTTTTCTTCACTTACCCGTTTCAGAGTTTTTACTGCATAAAATGTGCCCTCATCTGTTTTTCTGATGCGAACCTTTCCTTTTATGCTTCCATGCTTCTGACATACAGAAATACTTTCATATATTCTGGAATTATTAATAAACCATCTCAGCTTTCTTTTTGCAGGAAGATGGCATACCGGACACCGGGTACTGGAAACCTCCCGGTCCCTTATGATCTTTTCCCGGTCCGTAAACTGTCTGGAAATATATTTGTCATAGGTAGGATAAGAAATGTAAATTTCCTGCTTTTTATTTCTCGGCGCCTGATACGTATCAACTGAATAATAAGGCAGGACCTCTGACATATCAAGTCTGCAGAAAACCTCAGCCGTATATTCTGCATCCTCCAAAGCTCTGTGAAATCCCCTTTCCTTTCTGATTCCCAGGGTATCTACTGCATATTCCAGCCCCCTTCGCAGCTTCATATTTTCGTGAAACCAACTGAAAAGTTTCTGAATATCATAGTAAGTCACCGGACCCGGAAGAAGCTCCAGAAGATCATAATATTTAAGATTTCTCTGAAGCTCAGTCAGATCCTGCATTCCCCAGGTACAGAAAACAAAATCCTCTCCGCACCAGTCCAGAAAGTGCCGGATTGCCTGAGGAAACGGTACTCCGTTCATAAGGTCTTTATAATCCACATGTACTACGCTGTGGATGCTGTCATGGATCCACTTATACACCTGGGGTTTGATCAAAGTCTGAAACTCTCCGGTTTTTTCTCTTTTTTCATTGAGCCTGACCGCCCCGATCTCTATGATCTCAAAGGGCATCCGCTCATCCGATCCGCTTTTTCCCTCCGGACTCTGGTTCCACTCCAGATCAAAATTATATAATTCATTTATTTGCTTCCTTTATTTTATTTACGGAATATAATGCTTCAGCGCTGTCCCAGCTCATACAGAGAAGTGATCAGAATCTCCCGGAACCTGTCTTTATCCGCCTCAGTCAGTACAAAAGCATTGGCATCCTCTGCCTCATGCTGCCACCAGCGGAAGCCCCCCAGTACCGCACCCCGGGCGCTTCCCTCAGAACAGTCTACGGTCAGGATTTTCTGACTTCCCTTAAATATCTCCGGATGAAGAAGATACATCACAGGAACCGCATCATGTACGCTGGTTTCCCCTCTGTATTTTTCTGATGTGTTTTCCAGAGAATAACCCAGCATATCTCCGCAGAGCTTTGCGATTCTGTTTCCTGACTGACACAGCTTCAGAATCTGATTTCTTGACAGAGTACACTGTTCTGTCACATCCAGACCGCACATAACAAGAGGAACTCCCTCGTGCAAAACCATATACGCAGCCTCGGGGTCTGCAAAAAAATTAAATTCTGCCGCATCTGTAACGTTTCCTCCTGACAGGGAACCGCCCATAAAAACGATCTCCTGTATCTTTTCTTTTACTTCCGGAAAAATCCTCAGAAGAAAAGCAATATTTGTCAGAGGGCCTGTGGCAATGATCGTTGCCTGCTCTCCCTCAGGAAGTTCTCCCAGAACTCTGCGGATAAAAAATATTCCCTTTTCCGGCTCCGGTGCTTTTCCGGAACACGGAAGAACACAGTTCCCGATCCCGCTTTCTCCATGAGTTTCCGGCGCAAAATACGTTTTTCGCATGACAGGCTTTTCCATTCCCCGGGCCACCGGAACTGATAATCCGTAAAATTCTGCCAGATTCAATGCATTTGCTGTTACTTTTTTTATATCCTGATTTCCGCTTACAGTTGTAATTCCCAGAATCTCCAGTTCTTCTCTGTGAGCTGCTGCCAGAGCAAGCATAACCGCGTCGTCCACCCCTGGATCACAGTCAATGATCACGTTTTCTTTTTTTCATATTCTGTCACCGTTTTCCACATATATTCATCTGCGGGAACCTGCTTTTCCACATTTTCCCGAAATCTCTGTGTTTAAGTATAACAGACCTGCCCTGCCGTTTCAATACAGCACAGAAAAGACCGGCTGATCCTGCCGGTCCCTTCTGTGCTTATATATTTATATTAATGGAAAAACTGTGTCTGCAATTTACCAGATGTCGCCAAAGAACTCATTATAGGTTTCTTCATCCTCTGCACTGTTTCCAAACTCATCCAGGATACTTTCTTCCTGTGACGGCTCCTGTGCTGCTGTATCAGAGACTGCCGACTCCTCAGAGGTTCCCTCATCAAGAGTAACTGTTACCTTCTTTTCCTCATAACCTCCGTTTCCAAGAACCTGAAGCGTTACTTCAACCTCTTCACCCGGCTCATAGTACTGAAGCATATCAACCAGGCTTCAATGCTGCGGACTCTCTTGCCGTCGAACTCTGTAATAATATTCTTTTCCTCGATTCCCGCCTTGTCAGCAGCTCCGTCCTTGATCACTTCTGCAACCAGAACACCTTCCGGAATATCATAAACCGCAGATGCTTCTTCACTTACTGAGCTGCCTGTAATGGACAGGGCGCCGTGTTTCTCCACCTTATCCCTCGGTGTCTCATTCATGAGATTCTCAAGAATATCAGATACGTCTGTAATGGCAATGGCATATCCCATACCCTCGACCTCTGTGGAAGCAAGCTTTGCAGAATTGATTCCCACAACCTCTCCGTTCATGTTCAGAAGAGCTCCGCCGCTGTTTCCGGGATTAATAGCCGCATCTGTCTGAATCAGGTTTACACCGTCAGAATTTTCATCTGCCTGTCCGGAATCATCCAGTTTACGGTTTTTGGCGCTGACAATACCTGTTGTTACAGACTGTCCGTATCCAAGAGCATTTCCGATGGCAACTACCTGCTCGCCTACTCTCAGATCATCGGAGCTTCCCACTGTGGCAACCTCGATCTGCTCCATGGTATCTTTGGAAATATCAGAAAGAGCAACCGAAACAACTGCAAGATCCTTATCTGCATCATAACCGTTTACAATTGCCTCATAAACCTCTCCGTCAATACAGGTAACAGATACCGTATCTGCACCCTGGATTACATGATAGTTTGTTGCGATCAGAAGAGACTCGTCATTTTTTCCCACAATGATACCGGAGCCGCTTCCCTCAACCTCCTGTTCCTGAGTGGTAAATCCTCCGAAACCAAAGTCTCCGATATAGGTCTGAACCTCCTGCACAGATTTGGTGTTAATGGCAACTACGGATTTCATTGCCTCTGCCGCAATATCAGATACGTCCAGACTTCCCTTTACTTTCTGTTCAGAATCCTCTTCTGCCTTTCATCCTTATCTTTGGAATCCTCTGTTTTTTCCTCAGTCTTTTCCGTATCCTTATCGTCTGATTTCTTCTTTGTTTTCAAAGTGTGGTTTTATTTTCGTCCTTATCCGATGCCTGTACAATGTTGCTGAAATCCCAGCCGTTTACAGCGCTGACGCCTTCAAATGCAAGGCCTCCTGCCAGAACAGCGCAGAGAGCAATTCCCGCTCCCTTTTTAAAGCTCATTTTTTTCTTATCTTTTTTGTTGTCCTGGTCATTATTATCATTTATGTTATTAAGATTATCATTCATGTTGTTGTTCATATTCTCCATAATCAATTCCCTCCTGAAAATATCTCTGTTTTCCTTTTGATGGTCTGAGTATAAAAAAAATTTGTGTTTACTTTGTGGGAAAAATGTGAGGAATCTGTTAAATGTCCCTTTTTATTATCATACCCCATTCTTCAGACTAACACCAGACATTCGCAGAAAAAAATTCCCAAAATGCATTCCAAACCACCTCAGGTGATTATATTTTGCCCTGTATAGCAAGACCTTGACAGGCAAAATGGATTGAGATACCAGATAGCCAGAACAGGAATGGATTCCTATTCTTTCGTATGAAAGACTAAATTCTACTTGTGCAAGAGTAAATTCCATCATGGATGGAGAGTGGAATTTAAGTTTGCATTTTAGGTTTGTGAAAAAAAGGACAAAACAAATTGTAGATATTCGGAAAGAATGATATAATGTAACAAGCTGAACACAGCAGATGATGAGTATGGCAAAAAGAACAAAAAGCGGAGGTAAGGTAATGAAAAAACTGACAGTAAAAAAAGGCGCCACCTGTATGGCATGTCTGGAATGTGTAGAGGCCTGTTCAAATGCTTATTACAAGGAATCTAATGTATTAAAATCCTGCATTCAGATCGTAGAACGCAAGGGAGAGCCAAAGCCAATGGCATGTCCTCAGTGCGGAAAATGCGCAGAGGTCTGTGAAGCAGGCGCAATCACTCAGAACACAAAAGGCGTATACATGGTAAACAAAAAACTGTGTACCGGCTGTGGAAAATGCGTGGAAGCCTGTCCGTTCGGCCTGATGGTAAAGGCTGAGGACAAACCAACCGCATCCAAATGTACAGCCTGCGGTATCTGTGTAAAAGCCTGTCCAATGGAAATTCTTGAGATCGTTGAGAAATAATACATAATTGCTGAAAAACGCTGCAATCCTCAGTTGATTCCGGATTGCAGCGTTTTTCTTTTTTTATGCTACTCCATGTGCTTCCAGCCAGTCATAAAGAACCTTCTTTCCGCTCTTTCTGGCATGTGCCATATGGTTAAACTGTAAAATCGTCAGTACTGTAAATATAATTGCCAGCACAAGCAGTACAACAACTGCTGTTCCTATACTTTCGCCTCCTGCATGGTGCTTCGGAATGCATTGACAGTATAGGTAAAAGGCAGGTAATTATGAATCTTTGCCACAAAGGAAGGTGAAATCTCTACCGGATAGTTCCTGCCGAACCTGCAAGCTGAACTACCATAAAGATCAGCATCAGGAAGCTTCCCACCTTGCCGAAGGTAATATTAAAGAAATACATAATAGATGTAAATGCCACAGCTGCCAGACAGGAGAAAAGAACTGTCTTCGTCATTTCTGCCGGTGTGAATCCGTCTATCAGGTGAAGCAGAACGATCAGAAGAACTCCCTGAAGGACTGCTACCGGATAAAGAACCGACGCCTTACTTGCCCACCATGCCAGGCCTGATTTTAATTTTCCTTTGTACTCTGTCAGAGGATACATCAGACAGAAGGCGAGACAGCCTACCCACAGACCTACAGACATCATATAAGGAGCCATGGCGTGACCATTATTCTCCACTGTTGTCATCTGTGTTTCTTCCTCTTTAACCGGTGCGGCAAACATGCTTATCATATCATCATTGGCTTTTGTTTCTTTTACCTGCTTTGCGCCGTCGCTGAGACTTGTCTGCAGGGTTTCTGAACCGTCGCTTAATTTTTTGATTCCGTCTCCCAGTTCCTTTGAGCCGTCATAAAGCTGTGAAGAGCCGTCCTGGATCTGTCCTGCGCCGTCAGCGAGCTGGTCAGCGCCGCTGTTCAGAGTACTGTTGTTTTCAACCAGCTTACTGGTTCCGGCTTTCAGAGTTTTGGTGCCTTCTGCAAGCTGCGCGGCTCCTGATGCAAGAGTTCCGGCTCCTGATGCAAGCTGCTGAGTTCCTGAGGTAAGAGCTTCATTATTTCCTGCCAGTGTTCTGACTCCGGCTGTATAGGTTTTGATTCCTTCACTTAAAGTACCGACTCCGGATGCCAGATCCCTGCCTCCGGCTGTCAGCTGACTGATGCTCCTGTTACGGTGCTGCCTGCTTCTTTCAGAGTTTTTGCTCCTGTTGTCAGAGCTTTATCATTGGCTGTCAGCTGTGCAAATCCTTCATTCAGAGCCTTTACACCTGCAGCTGCCTTCGGGAAATCTTTTGTTCCCTCTTCCAGTGTATCGAGAGCAGAGGCTACCGCTCCCACACCCTGATCTACTTTCTGAGATCCTGCATAGAGCTGTCCCACAGCAGTTGTCACCTGATTGATGGGATCCGCTGGGATTGAAGGAATATTTTCTGCTCCGGCTGCCATTTTCTGAGCGCCGGCTTCCATCTGATCCGCGCCCGCCTTCATTTCTCCTGATTTTGTTCCAAGAGTCTCTGCACCCTTTTTCAGTCCTTCTGCCGCTTCATTCAGCTGTCCTGCTGTTCCATTTAAGGTTTCCTGTACGCCTGCCAGCTGCTGTGAGGCTGCGTCTGCAATCTGCTGTGCCTGTGCTGTATAGGCAGACGCATCCATATTTTCCACATTATTCTGTACTGCATCTACTCCGGACACACCGGAGGCAGAATTGCCAAGCATTCCGATCACAGCATTCAGACTTGCCGCAGAAACCATTCCGTTTTCGTCTGCCGAACCCTGAATTCCCTGGATCGCCGCCTGAGCATTTGCCATAGATGCCTGCATACCTGATATCTGCTGATTTGCCGCATCGATCTGCCCGTTTGCAGAAGCAATCTGTGCGTTTGCCGCATCAATCTGTGATCTTGCCGCATCCAACTTTCCATTTGCATCCTGAGCACACTGATTTACAATGCCAGTCACTCCGTTTACTGCATCTGCACAGGCCTGGATGCATTCTGAACCTGGGCTGCCACAGAAGAAATCCCCTGCCCTGCCTGAGTGATCACGCCTGCCGCATTTGTCATTCCCTCTGCGGCCTGGGTCATTCCGGCAGAAGCAGTAGTCATTCCTTTGCCCGCGCTTTCCATTCCGCTTTTTGCTTCGTTTAAGCCGGCTGTCAGCTTTTTAATATTTTCTGCTGTCAGGCTTCCGCCAAGCTCTTTTAACTGTCCGTACAGTTCTCCTAAACCGGATTCCAGCTGCTGAGTCCCTGATTTCAGAGAGCCCTCTCCTTTGGAAATAGAACTGTTCAACTGTGAAATGCCTGAAGATACCTGACCGATTCCCTCCAGTGGTGAAAGCTGTTTTGCTCCGGCTGCAAGCTGATCTGCTCCGGCAACATACTGTGTCACTCCGTCTGCAAGAGTATTTGCTCCGCTTACATACTGTGTAGTTCCATCCTTCAGGGTATCAAGACCTTTTTTCAGAGTCTCTGCTCCTTCCTGAAGATCTGCTGTTCCGGCTGTCAGCTGTGCAGAATTTGCGTCAAGCTTTGCAACGCCGTCTGTATAATCCTTAACGCCCTGATTCAGCTTATTTACACCGGCTGTAAGCTCAGGAACCTTTGCTGTCAGAGTTCCCACTCCATCATTCAGCTGTGTAGCTCCGTCATCTACCTGCGCCACACCGTCCGTATATTCTTTCAGTCCTTCTGTGAGAGTATTGGCTCCGTCCTTAAAGGTAAGCGTGCTGTCCGCCAGCTTTTTCAGATTATCTGTAATGGTTTTATTTCCGTCAGAAGCATCTCCAAGTCCGTCCTTCAGTTCCTTTGAACCATCGGCAGCCTCCTGCATACCGTCTCCAACCTCTGTAATCTGGTCAAAAACTGTCTGCGTATAGGTTTCGGTTACCTGAGAAGCTACCTCGTCACGGATTTTTACAACAGCACTCTCGCTCATTTTGGAAGCAATGTAATTGGTTCCCGGATTTGTTTCATATTCCAGTTCCATTTTCTTTGGCTTCTCATCCATCAGAGTAGAAGCATTCTCAGAAAAATCTTCCGGAATGGTAATTACCATATAATATGTACCATTTCTCAGGCCCTGCTCTGCATCTTTACTGTCCACAAAATGAAAATCAAGGGAATCATTATCCCTCAGGGCATCTTCCATATCACTGCCCACACTTAAAGTTTTTCCCTCGTATTCCACTGATTTGTCATTGTTGACTACTGCTACAGGAAGGTTATCCAGACTTCCATATGGATCCCACATGGATTTCAGGAACAATCCTGCGTAAATGACCGGGATTATGATAATAGCCATAACAACAACTACCAGCATTTTGTTCTTCAGCAGATTCTTCCACTCATTTTTGATCATAGTCATTCCCTTTCTTTCATGATATATTTTATTGTAGAAAATGCTTTATTTAAAAGAATCAGATACACTCTGATCTACAGTTTTTATCTGATTCTGTTTATCACATTGTATTCCATTAATCAGTTTGTGTTCTAGTAATAGCTTAAATTCTATTAACCATTTTTATTTCTATTAATAAACAATGTGTTGCTTTTCTTTACAAAACGTATTATACTAAAACTGAAAAAAAATACAAGCGACAAAAAAAGAGCTTAATATTTACTAATAGACATTTTTTTGTATTTTGTCTACTAAACATAAAATTCGACATTTCTACCAAAACAATGCCTTTTTTTTGCAAAAAGATTGGAGGTTTTTTCATGGCTGAAAAAGTTGACCGAAGAGTCAGAAAAACAAAGATGCAGCTCAGGCAGGGACTTGCCCGCCTGATGCAGAAAAAAAGTATCAAAGAAATCACTGTAAAGGAACTGGTAGATGAGGTGGATATTAACCGTTCCACCTTTTATCTGCATTATACGGATATCTACCAGATGCTTGAAAAAATCGAGGAAGAAGCAATGGTGGATATCCGGGAAGCCATGGAAGGCTGCCCCACGGACTGTACAGAACGGGAAAAAATCATTCCCTTCCTTGCCCGATTTTTTCCATTCTGGACAGCAACCGCGATCTGTCCCTTGCCCTTCTGGGCCCTAACGGGGACATGGATTTTGTAGAAAGAATTGAGACGCTGATCGCCAGCAAGTTCCTCAAACCAAGCAGCTTACCGGCTACTGACACCGAGATACGCTATGCCTATGCCTTTTGTCTCAGCGGCTGTATCGGAATGATCAAAACATGGCTGTCCAGAACAGAGCATGAATCTCCGGAAGCATGGCAGAGCTTACCTATCACCTGATCGACAACACCACTCAGGAATATATTCAGAATTATATCTGGTAAGCCGGATAAGTAAGCGGTTGTTGCGGAAAATGCAATGACCAGGCCTCACGATACAAGGAAAGAAAAAACAGATCATCCAAATAAGGCACAGCCAACGTTTTTATCCGTGGGCAGTGCCTTATTTTATCTTCAAATCATTTCTGTATTATTCCGAAAATTTTTATCATTCGTATTCTATTGTGCAGGTAGTGACGGACTGGGGAAGAACATTTAAAGTCCTAGTCTGTCCATGAAGCCTCAGATTTACAGGAAGCTGTTTTTCTGTCCGGTTCAGAAGAACCAGAATGATGCTTCCGTCTGTATTTTTATATGCAACAGACTCTATCTTATCTGTGTATACAGAATGGGCGATCCGCACGCTTCCGGGACGCAGATAATGAGAGATGTGATAAAAACAGTCAAGGGTCGGCTGGGGGAGCAGCCGTTTCTTTCCTTTATGGAAAAGACAGGGAGCGTGACAGTAATTTCCAACATAATTAGGACCGCCCTCTTCATCCAGACAGAGATTCCAGTCATGAAACATACTCATTCCATGATTGAGGTCCCCGATCAGCTCATGAAGAAGAGAAAAAACGCCCTCTGTCACATCATCTGACCGGAATTTGCAGTATTCCAGGCAGCTTTCGGAAAGGATCAGCTTCAGTCCGGGAAATCGTTTCCGCACCAGCTCCATTTCCTCAAAATGATCTCCGCTGTACCAGTGGAAGGCCATTCCGGTGATCATTTTTTCTGTTTCACTGTCAATGGTTTCCACCGCCCGTTCATAAAGCCGTTCCTTATTATGATCCCAGATGTAGATTTCAATTTTATCCAGCCCATGTTTTTTCAGCGCAGGATAAAGAGCTGTTTTCAGAAACTCCCTCTCCTCCTCTGCACTGTACAGGCAGGAATCCCATTTCTGTACTGCGTTGGCCTCGTTCTGAATGGACATTCGTTTTACCGGAAATCCCTCTGCCTGCAGGGCAAGGATGTACTGGCAGATATATTCAGCCCAGTCCGGATAGTATTCCCTTTTCAGATGTCCGCCCCGCTGGCGCTGTCCGTTTGTTTTCATATATTCCGGCGGAGACCAGGGAGAAACCATGATCTCCGGCTGCTCCTCACAGACTGCAAAATATCTTTAAGCATTGGAAAATATATTTCCCGCTCTCTGGACCGCCACCTTTACGGGTTCTTTTTCCACAAGTGAATCATAGGTCTCCAGAGAAAAATCACAACTGTCAACAGGAACACGCAGAAGCTGGTAGCCAAGTCCCTCTTTACTGAAATATGTAGAAAGGACTTCTTTTTTCTGCTCCTCATTCATCAGAGAATACACATATGTCGCTGCATCTGTCACTGCGCCCCCGAAGCCCTCAAATACTTCCCAGGAAAGCTCCGGGTGCAGGTTGATCACCTGATTTTCTGTATTTTTTTCATCTGGGCTCAATCTGCCCTGCTGGGTATAATGACCTGTTCCGCCTCCGGCAAAGCAGGTAGTAAGCGCTTTAAATTTCATAGTATGCCTCTTTTCAGCGGAGGAACATCACTGCCTCATAAGGTCTTAAAACAAGCTCCTTAGGGCTGATCTCCTCTCCGTAATTAGAAAGAATGCTCTTGCAGTCTTCCGGAATGGAATACGGTACCTTTACTTCACCGTCAAAGAAATTACAGAACACATAAAGCTCTTTTCCCTGATACTCACGTTTGTATGCAAGGATTTCTTTATCCTCGCGAAGAAGAGGTGTCACAGCGCCTTTCTGGATCACAGGAAGCTCTTTTCTTAACTTCACAAGCTCTTTATAATACTGGAAAACAGAATCCGGCTCATGTCTGCTCTCTGTGTTGATCTCTTTGTAGCGATCACATACTTTCAGCCACGGAGTTCCCTTAGTGAAGCCTGCGTTCTCAGAAGCATCCCACTGCATTGGGGTACGGGAGTTGTCTCTGGACTTGGCGCCCAGAATACGGATCACTTCCTCCTCGCTCTTACCCTGAAGCTTCAGGATATTATAATAGTTCAGGCTTTCAATATCCATATACTCGTCAATAGAGGTATAGCCGGCATTTGTCATACCGATCTCCTCTCCCTGATAAATATAAGGTGTTCCCTTCAGACCGTGAATTGCTGTGGCAAGGCATTTTGCAGATTTTACACGGTATTCCTTTTCATTTCCGATTCTGGAAACAATTCTCGGCTGATCATGTTGCACCAGAACAGAGCATTCCAGCCGCCGCCCTTTTCCATTTCTTCCTGCCAGGTAAACAGATGCTTTTTCAGATCATGGAAGCGGAAAGGCTCGATCTCCCATTTATTTCCGGAAGGATAATCCACTTTCAGGTGATGGAAGCTGAAGATCATGGACAGCTCGTTAGATTCCGGGTTGGAATAGCGGATACTGTTTTCCAATGTGGTAGAAGACATTTCTCCTACAGTTACCACATCGTCATATTTTCCAAAGGTATTCTCGTTCAGCTCCTGAAGATACTGGTGGATTTTTGGTCCGTCTGTATAGAAACGATGTCCGTCCCCTTCCAGATCATCCTCATAAACGTCCGGCTTGGAGATCAGGTTGATCACATCGAAACGCAGTCCCTTTACCCCCTTTTCCAGCCAGAAGTTTACAGTATCATAAATATCCTGACGCACCTCCGGGTTTTCCCAGTTCAGGTCTGCCTGGGTTACATGGAACAGATGAAGGTAATACTCATCTGTTTCCGGAAGGTAGTCCATGCGTTTCCACCGAATTTTGACACCCAGTTTGTAGGCGGAAGACCATTTTTTCCTTTTTTGAAGATATAATAGTTTCTGTATTTCGGA
>ENA-OQAA01000152-OQAA01000152.1-human-gut-metagenome-genome-assembly--contig:-NODE-152-length-51229-cov-3.481938_pt1 | contig 51229 bp, 60 predicted proteins | sample MGYA00242489_ERZ504515 | MGnify/ENA primary metagenome ERZ504515 (study PRJEB26092, sample SAMD00036237) | human gut metagenome | host: Homo sapiens | study: EMG produced TPA metagenomics assembly of... | reverse complement strand
TGGGAGTGGTGTAGGAGTGTATAGCGGAGCTTTCAGTTACTTTGTTTTCTTTTGTGCTGAAGGCAGTAACCGGTTACCGCAAGGCACATCTGTGACCTTTTTTCTCCTGCCCCTGTTCGGACTTTGCATCGTATTTCTTTATGAGAAATTCGGAAAAGACGATGGCGGCACGAATCAAGTCCTTTCTACAGTCCGTTCCCAGGATGATGTGCCTGGAGATCCGGTCCGCTGATTTTTATTTCGACTGCATTGACACATCTTGCCGGTGGTTCAGCAGGACGTGAGGGTGCAGCTATTCAGCTTGGTGGCAGCATTGCCAATCTTCTTGGCAGATGGATCCATCTTGATGAGGAAGACCGTCATGTGATCGTTATGTGTGGTATGAGTGCTGCTTTCTCTGCACTATTTGGCACACCAATGGCTGCAGCTGTTTTTTCCTTGGAAGTGGTCAGTGTAGGGGTTATGTATTATACAGCTCTTATGCCTTGTATGATCGCATCTTTGATCGCATCCCGTTTTGCGGCTGGTATGGGCGTTACGCCAGAAGCTTTTCACGTAGTAAATATTCCTGCACTTTCCCTGGAAACAGGGCTGAAAATGGGCGTGGTAGCCTTGGATGTGCAGTGATCAGTATTGTCTTCTGTATTATTTTAAATGAGACAGCCAGATTCTACGGCCGGTTTTTTTCTAATAAATATGCACGGGTAGTGGCCGGTGCCGTTCTGGTTATTTTTATTACACTGATTCTTGGAACTACGGATTACATGGGAGCCGGTGCTGAGCTTATTGAGAAAGCAGTGGAGACCGGAGACACCGATTATATGGCTTTCTTCTGGAAAATGCTCCTTACCGCACTGACTATGAAGGCTGGTTTTCGCGGAGGCGAAATCGTTCCGTCTTTCTGCGTAGGCGCCACTTTCGGATGCATGGCAGGACAGCTGATAGGGCTTTCTCCCTCCCTTTGCGCAGCCTGCGGAATGGCGGCTGTTTTCTGTGGTGTGACGAACTGCCCGATTACTTCTATTCTGATTGCCTTTGAAATGTTTGGCTTTAAGGGAGTGTCCTTCTATCTGATCGCCGTTTCTATCAGCTATGCGGCTTCCGGATATTATGGACTGTATAAAGATCAGACAATTGTATATTCTAAATACAAAGCCAAATATATAAACAAACACACAAAGATGTGACAAGCCCTAGAGCGTGTTCATTTTGCAGAGATTTTTTTCGAAACTCCATCCTCTGTCAAATGTTTACTACCTGAAATTTGCAGGAATCCGCGTTGCGGGCGTGGCAAAGCAACATCCATAACATTCCTGTAAAATATAAAAAACGGCACACAAGCTGCCGTAAAAAGAAGGGGGTACATTTATGAACCTTGAAAAACTTTTTCACCTGAAGGAAAACCACACTGACGTGAAGACCGAAATCATGGCCGGTATTACCACATTCATGACCATGGCTTACATCCTCGCTGTCAATCCCAACATCCTTTCCGCTGCCGGAATGGACCGCGGTGCAGTCTTTACTGCTACTGCACTTTCATCCTTCATTGCAACCTGCCTGATGGCACTGTTATCCAATTACCCGTTTGTTCTGGCACCCGGTATGGGACTGAATGCATACTTTGCATATACCGTAGTTCTTGGAATGGGTTATTCCTGGCAGCAGGCTCTGGTTGCTGTATTTGTGGAAGGTATCATCTTTATCCTGCTTTCCCTTACCAATGTACGTGAAGCAATCTTTAACTCCATTCCTATGACACTGAAACACGCAGTTTCTGTTGGAATTGGCCTTTTCATCGCATTTATTGGTCTGCAGAATGCAAAGATCGTTGTAAACAATGATTCCACACTGGTAAGCATGTTCTCCTTTAAGGGCTCCATGTCAGATGGTTCTTTCAATTATCTTGGAATCACTGTTCTTCTTGCCCTGATTGGCGTACTGGTTACCGGCATTCTTCTTGTAAAGAATGTAAAAGGCGGTATCCTGTGGGGCATCCTTATTACATGGGCGCTTGGAATCCTCTGTCAGTTTGTGGGACTTTATGTTCCAAATCCGGATGCAGGTTTCTACAGTCTTCTCCCGGATTTTTCCAATGGAATTTCCGTACCGAGTATGGCTCCTACCTTTATGAAAATGGATTTCGCAGGAGTTTTCTCACTTGACTTTATCGTTATCATGTTTGCATTCTTATTTGTAGATATGTTTGATACTCTGGGAACTCTGATAGGTGTTGCTTCCAAGGCAGACATGCTGGACAATGACGGTAAGCTTCCAAAAATCAAAGGTGCTCTTCTTTCCGATGCTGTTGGTACTACTGTAGGTGCTATGTGCGGTACTTCTACTGTTACCACATTTGTTGAGAGCGCTTCCGGTGTTGCAGAGGGCGGACGTACAGGTCTTACTTCTCTTGTTTCCGCTGTTTTGTTCGCACTTTCCCTGTTCCTTTCCCCGATCTTCCTGGCGATCCCTTCCTTCGCCACAGCTCCGGCTCTGATCGTGGTTGGATTCCTTATGCTGACCTCTGTAACCAAGATCGACTTTGACGACCTTACAGAAGCGATTCCGGCATTTATCGCAATCATTGCAATGCCGTTCCTGTACAGCATTTCCGAAGGTATTGCACTTGGTGTTATCTCTTACGTTATCATCAACGTCTGTACCGGAAAGGCTAAAGACAAAAAAATCAGTCCGCTTATGTATGCACTGGCTGTTATCTTTGTTCTGAAATATGTATTTCTGTAAAAACAGAATGAAATAATTGTACGGTTTGCAGTAACATTATTCACGGAACATCACCTGTAAACCGCAATAAATAATCCTAAAAATCCCCCTGCCATGGAACACGCTTTTCTGGCAGGGGGATTTTTCTATAACACTACTTAAGGGTGTATAAGGTAGATTACATCTGTGAAATCATCTCGTAAATCTGTTACTGTTCACTTTGCAGTCAGTAACCACTTCGCGGAACATTAGCGTTTTACATTGAATGCGCTCATTCCCGGATATACTGCTGCATCTCCAAGCTCTTCCTCGATACGGAGCAGCTGATTGTATTTTGCAACACGCTCTGTTCTGGACGGAGCACCGGTCTTGATCTGGCAGGTATTTAATGCTACTGCAAGGTCAGCAATCGTAGTATCCTCTGTCTCGCCTGAACGATGGGAAGAAATTGCTGTATAACCAGCCTTATGAGCCATCTTGATTGCCTCAAGAGTCTCTGATACAGATCCGATCTGGTTCAGCTTGATTAGGATGGAATTGCCGCATCCAAGAGAAATACCTTTGGAAAGTCTCTCTGTATTTGTTACAAACAGGTCATCACCTACCAGCTGCACTTTATCTCCCAGTTCTTTGGTAAGCTTCTTCCATCCTTCCCAGTCTTCCTCATCAAGCGCATCCTCGATGGAGATGATCGGATACTTGTCAACCAGTTTTTTCCAGTGGTCGATCAGCTCGTCAGATGTGTAAACAGTACCGGCCTTTGGAAGCTTGTACTCGCCAAGTTTACCAGTCTTCCACTCAGAAGAAGCTGCGTCCATAGCGATCATAAAATCTTTTCCTGGCTCATAGCTGCATTCTTAACAGCCTCAAGAATTGTCTCAATTGCTTCTTCGTCAGATTTCAGAGCTGGTGCAAAACCACCCTCATCACCAACAGAGGTTGCAAGTCCTCTTGATTTCAGAATAGCTGCAAGAGCATGGAAAACTTCTGCACACCATCTTAAGCACTCTTTGAAGCTTGGTGCTCCAACTGGCATGATCATGAACTCCTGCACATCAAGTCCTGAGGAAAGTGCATGGCAGCCGCCGTTTACAATGTTCATCATCGGTACTGGCATACGGTTTCCGGAAATACCACCGAGGAAACGATAAAGCGGGATATCAAGGGCTGTTGCAGCTGCACGGCAGCATGCGATGGAACCGCCAGGATTGCATTTGCACCAAAGTTTGATTTGTCCTTGGTTCCGTCAGCTTTGATCATCGCCTTGTCAATTGCATAAATATCGGATGCATCCATTCCTGAGATTGTGTCGTTGATGGATGTATTAATGTTCTCTACAGCCTTTGTAACACCTTTTCCAAGGTATCTGTTCTTATCATTATCTCTAAGCTCCAGAGCCTCAAATTCGCCTGTAGAAGCGCCGCTGGGAGCAGCTCCTCTGCCGATGGTTCCATCTACCAGATAAACCTCTGCTTCTACTGTAGGATTTCCTCTGGAATCCATAATTTCTCTTCCAATGACTTTCTCAATTTCTAAGTAATCCATGGTATGTATACTCCTTTCATTTTCAAAGGAACTCCTTTTATTATGCCAGCGGTCTTTCTGCCATAATAAAGGAGTCCAAATGATTTACACCGTTAGGTTAGCTATTCCTAACTATGTTGATTAGTATACACTAACCATCATGGGATTGCAAGAAGATTACATGATAATATTTTTCAGTAGTTGTCTGTTCTAAAGCGTATTTGAAAAATACTCTAGAAAATTACCACAAGAAGCATTTTAAATTTCTCTTTTCCCATAACTGCGTGAGGATGCTTCGCAGGCATTACAATAGACTCACCTTCATATAATTCGTACTTCACACCATCAATAGTGATTTCCCCCACACCATCCAGACAGGTAACAAATGCATCTCCGCCAGACTCATGTGTACTGATCTCCTCCCCTTTATCAAATGAGAAAAGGGTAACACTCACTGCCGCATTCTGTGCAAGTGTGCGGCTCACAACCTGTCCCTCCTGGTAAGCTACCTGGTCTTTTAATACCAGCACTTCTGCTTTACTTATATTTTTCATCTTATCCATGATAAAAAGCCTCCTGCTATAACTGTTTTTCGTAACTATACTATAAATTTTCGTGATATTCAGTTATTATAACAACAAATCTGTTTTTTATTGCATTTTTTCACATCCGTAGTATAATATGCAAGAATCAACATGACAGGAGGCTTTTCACTTGAATACACAAACTACACAAAAATCTCTCCCAATCTACCGGGGAGAGCTTGCACTTCTTCTTGCGGTTGCCATCAACAGCTTCGGCGTTGTCCTTATGCTCTATTCCGGGACAGGAATTTCCGCTATTTCCAGTGTTCCCTACGCTTTTTCCTGCGTCTTTCCGAAGATAAGCCTTGGAACATGGACCTACATATTTCAGGGACTTCTGGTACTGGCGCTGATGATCCTGCGGAAAAAATTCGTAGTCCAGTATCTATTCAGCTTCGTAGTAGGATTCGTTTTCGGGGAGCTGCTTGATGTACATGAATTATGGATAAATGTTCTTCCTACAGCAATTGGCTGGAGAATTTTTTATTTTATTGCAAGCTACATTTTGATCTGTATTGGAATCGCTATTTCCAACCGCTGCAAAATGCCTATTGTCCCTACTGACCTTTTCCCAAGGGAACTGTCCCAGATCACTTCTGTGGCATATCCAAAAATCAAGATCAGCTTCGATGTAATCTGCCTGATTATCACTGCTGCCCTCACCGGATTTGGTCTCGGGCATATCAAAGGACTTGGAATTGGTACCGTTGTAGCCGCCTTTACCATGGGAAAAGGCGTCGGAATCGCAGGGAACTGGTTGGATAAACATATGGACTTTACCTCGTTTCTTGCGAAATAGCAGGATTTTATACATACTAATTTAATTCAGGCGCTCATATACCATACCGGATATTTCCTTTATCCCATTAATTCCTGTATATTCGCCAACTTGTGCAAACACAACAATCACATAATCTGTCTTTTTCCATATACAATCGCCGCATCATGCTGATAGCTGTCTGTCTCCCCGGTCTTATTTCCAGACTTAACGCCTGAGGGGAGACCTGCAGGAATTTTATACCGCCTTTCCTGCGCCAGCAGAAGATTTAGCATCTGGTTCGAATACTTACGCGAAACTGCCCTGTCCTACAGTCCGAACCAACTCATTGTAGCTCTCATTGTCACTGATTGTTATCATGCTGTCCAAAAGACCGTTCACATAGCTGTTAAGACTGATTTTTTTCTCTGCAGCACCGGCATAAACAGCTCCATCACAAAAAGCTTGATCACACTTGCCGGATACATGCTGGTCTCATTTATGGAAAGGACATCTCCTGTTTTTAAATCTTTCACATAAACAGACCAGTTCCCCCTGTATCCTTTCAGTTTTTCATTTATTTTTATTCTCAGTTTGCTTAACTTTACCTCTTCCTTCGCGCATTTTTTCCCTTCTGCATCTACATACAAGGTGCCGGAAATCTTGCGGTTTGTGGCAATTGTGCCATGCTCCGTCAGATAATAACCTTTGTACCAGCGGTTTGTATACAATTTTCCATTTTTGTTCAGGGCGAGCTTCTTTCCCTTAAACACAATCCAACCAGCCGTCTGTTTCAGCCGTCCGGCTGTTTCCCCAAAATAATAGGAGCCTTTAAAGCGTGTAGTCCCAATTTTCGTATCAAGAGCATGAAATTTTTTCCTTTTGTCTATTCGTCCATCTGTCCAAAAATAATAATAACCACTGGCAAGTCCCACATTGGATGGAATTGAAAGATATGCGATTCTTTCCGTCCCTTTCTTATTCTTCATCTGAATGGATGTAGACTGAAGATACCATTGATCTTTCTTTTTTACAAGTTTAGCCTTGTACTCGTTATTTACTTTTACTGTCCAGCTGTTCTTTGTGGCAGCCTCTGTCTGTAATGTTGGTGAGATAATAAGAAGTCCACATGAAAAAGCAATTCGCACAACCCAGACTTTCCATTTATGTATTACCATTCTCTTTCCCATTTTTCTTTTCCCCTGTAACTTCAATGCAAAACAATTAATGCAGAAAGTAATTTTCGCGTCTGCACACCCCAATTTATTAACAAATTTGTCTGAACGCTCTCATCAAGTTGCAGCCTAATGAATTTTTGTATACGCAAAGAGCGGAAAAGAAATAATGCATATCTTCTCTTCCGCTCTACATGATGTCAGATATTTAATTATTCAAAGCCCTCTTCAAAATGCTTCACATTTCGCCGATGTGACGTATCCGTCAATTATGACGCAAATCTCACAATGCTCTTAATCTGATGATTGATGTCGTAGCTGCCGCTTCCGTATACACCTCTGTACCATCCTGCAAACTGTGCCTCCGGATCATAGTAGCATCCGTCAATAATGACCCAGCCATGACTGGTAAGGCCATCTGCTGCACCATCTCTGGTACCGGATACACGTCCAAGAACTACATAAGGATTATAGCCAATCTCTCTTGCCATTGCAGCAAAGGTGCAGGCAAAGCCATAACAGTCACCGCCACCTGAAACCAGCATATTGTATGCTACCTCTCGCTGCCAGCCTTTTTTTATTAAAGTCTGGCCAGTAGCCGGAATAGTAGAAATTACTGCTGCTGGTAAGATAACACCAGCAGGCATACAGCTTCTGGGATTTACTCATCCCCGGATTGGTGATCCTGGAAATAACATTCATAAGCTCTATTTTTAGTTTTGCATTTACATCGTTATCTGCATATCCCTTGCTGTTAAAGGTAACATTGGAAACTGTTTTATTCTTGGTAAGACGACCTTTTACATCGCCCCGGTAAAGACGGTTTCCAAGTTTAAAGAATCCAACATATGCATGACCCTTTGTGTCTACATAATAGGATGTCTTTCCTACTTTTACAATTTTGGCCTTAGTGGGACGAATCAGTTGCCTTCCAGATTAAATACATATATGTATTTACCAATTCTTTTCCCACCTGTAACCGCCTTTCCGTTCGCGTCAAAATAGTAACGGTTTTTGTGAATGGTTTTCCATTTATTTTTCAGTTTATTACCCTTTTTGTCGTAATAAACATATTTCTTTCCTTCTTTTACAAGACCTTTCTTTCTAGTCGGTGCTGCCGTAGGCTGAACTGGAACTGCAGTCACAGTTGGAGCTGCAGTCACCTCTGGGGTAATTTCAGAAGCCTGGGCAGGTACGCATACAGCCATAATACTGATTGCTATAACTGCCAGAAATTTGCTTATCTTTCGCATACTCTTTCTCTCCCAATAAATCAGTCTCTTGTAATCAGCCCTTCAGACGGCAAACCATCTCCCAAAGGCTGCTGCTGAGTTAAAGTTCTCCGGTACGATATCAGCCGGTGTAATAGTGATATCAAACTCGTCCTGAAGCTCACTGACAATAGATAAAATTGCGAAGGAATCAAGAATCCCATCATCGATCAGTGTCTCACAGGTTTCATAATCCGCATCTGGCTGGATTTCCTCAAGAATTTCAATTAATTTGTCCATTTTTCATTTCCTCTCTTTCCGAATTAAATTCATCTGTGTGTAATGCCTCCCGAACCAAAGTAAGATTTCCCTTATGCCAGAAATAAATTCTTGGCATCGGTCTGCTCAGGAATAAATAAATCCCCTCTGTCACAGAATATGCACCTACACGTTCAAATATGAGCATATCACTAATCTGTGGTTTTTTCAATGGAAAAAGCTTTACGATCACATCACTTACAGTACAAAGAGAACCGCATAAATTCCACTGTTCCTCATCACCCTCCATGCGTATATTTCCCGTATTATCGGTCTGTGTACAATGAGGCCGCTTCATAGCCATCGCCTGGCCATAATAATTCAGATGATTAATACCGCCATCCACAATAGCATAATTCAGACCATGATTCACCTTCATATCCACGATAGAAGTAATATAATAACCACACAGATAGGTAAGATATCGTCCCATCTCCAGTATTACATTTCCCCCAAAGGTAAGATTATCCAGAAGCCTTCCAAATCCACCCAGAAGCTCCTCAACAGACTCCTCCTTATCCTTCACAAAATAAGGTGCAAACAATCCTGGTCCGTACTCAAGCTCCTCTGCCTGATACCCATAATCCTTCTTAAGGTCTCCCAGAAAGGCATCCAGACTCTGAAGCTCCCTTTCCATCTGAGAAAGATTTTTCTTCTGAGTACCTGAATAGAACTGAAGTCCCAGAATGTGAAGTGCAGTATACTCCTGTCTCCTGGAAATAATCTTGCGAATATCTTCTTCATCCACACCAAACTGATTACCACTGGTCACACGAAGCAGCACATCAATAGTCAGCCCCAGTTCACCCGCAATCCTCTGCAAATGCTTCAGATGCTCCAGAGATTCTACTGTATATACACCCTTTCCACCGTATGTTTCAAGTACATATCGGATATCAGAAGGATTTTTATATACACCTGAAAGCACGATTTTCTCCATTGGAACAGAGACACGCTCACAAATACGAAATTCTCCCGGAGAGCATACTTCGAAAAGATCTACATGCTTCATCATTGGTCTTGTAAGAAAAGGATTGGCCTTCATAGCATAGCAGACTCTTGCTTTTCCTACAAGCAGCTCCTTAATCTTATTTACATGTACAGCCAAAGCATCCAGATCAAATACATAGGAAGGCGTAGGATTCTTATCTTCTATAAATTTCTGCAAAAAATTATAATCCGCCATTTATCTTCCCTCCTGATATCTGGCTGTCAGCTCTTTCCTGTCAATCTTGCCATTCTTTGTAAGAGGCATGGTATCCACTTGGACAAATACATTCGGCACCATAAAGTTTGGTACATATTTCACAAGGGAACGTGACAGCTGCTTACGATCGATATCACCCTCATAAAAAGCAACGATTTTATTTTTTGCCTGATCGTAAATACACAGACTTCTTCGAATCTCAGGAAGTTTATCCATTGCTGTCTCAATCTCACCAAGCTCAATTCTATGTCCCATATGCTTAATCTGGAAGTCCTTACGTGTAGCGAAGCAAAGCTCCCCGTTTTCATTGTAGAAAGCAAGGTCTCCTGTACGGTAAATAGGCTCCAGATATCTGTCATTCAAAGGGTTCTGAACAAATGCCTTCTTTGTCTGTTCAGGATTTCTATAATAGCCAAGTGCAAGCGCACTACCTGCCACACAAATCTCACCGTTTATCCTCTTTTCTGTAACCAGATGATCTTCTTCATCCAGAAGGAAGACTTTTTCGTTAGGAAAGGCTTTCCCCATTGGAAGCACATCTCCCGGTTCAAAGTCTCTGTCAACAATATAATATGTACAATTACAGGTAATCTCTGTAGGACCATAAATATTTACAAACATAGTATCTGGAAGATATTTTCTCCAGATATTAAGATGCTTAATAGGCATAACCTCTCCAGAGAACAAAACCTTTTTAATCTTGTCTGGCACCTTATAGGTAAAACCATTCAGGGTACTGATAATGCACATAGCAGACACAGCCCATACGATCGTGGTAACCTCTCTCTCAACCAGAAAATCAAGAAGATTCTTAGGAATAGAAAAATACTGTTTGGGAATGATCTGCACAGTGGCCCCGGTTTTCAGGCCTGAATAAATATCCTTTACAGAAACATCAAAGTCCCATGGTGCCTGATTTCCCATTACATCTTCGCCTGTAATATGAAACAGCTCTGTAAAACAGTCAATAAAATCAATTACAGAACGATGCCCCACAACAACACCCTTTGGAACTCCTGTGGATCCCGATGTAAAAATGCCGTAAAGCGGATCTGTATCTAATGCCTGATCTCGAATACTCTTCAGAACAAAACAGTCTTCTGGTGTTTTTTCCAGTTCCTCAGTAAGAAGAATTGTTCCCTTAAATTCCAGCTTTTCCAGATCCTTCTGGTACTTACTGGAAGTAACAATCACATTACTGTCAAGAATATCCAGAATCTGCGAAATTCTTGCAGCCGGCTGCTTAGTATCAAGAAGCACATAGAAACATCCAGCATAAACAGCCCCCATAAACATACCTATGGTATCCACACTTTTTTCCATAAAAACCGGCACCGGATTTCTCGGAGCAAAATGTTCTGCAAGGGCAGTCCCAACTCTTCTTGCCCGGAGGCGTAATTCCTCAAATGTACATGTAGCGTCAAGATCTGCAAATGCTGTTTTGTCCGGATATCTGGAAGCAGAACTTTCAAGATATTCCAAAATACTTGTTATCATACACCCTCTCCTTTCAGAATATTAGCCAGAACCTTAGAATACTCCTTTGCAGCATTTCCATTCATATGACCATCAAAATCCGTATAGTCTGAAAGATCATGGGAAAATGCTTTAAAATACTGGGTATTAAAGTTCAGATATGTTACTTCATGCTCATCAAAATACTGTCCAAAGTATTTCCATGCAGCATTATAGTTATCGCTATATGCCTGTAAGGTATTAATAGGAATCGGCGTAGTTACTGCGACAAACTGGATATCATTTTCCCTGCAAAAATCGATCAGCCGTCCAAGATATTCCATATTCTGAGGGTTTACCTGTTCCTCCTCAAAGAGCTTCAAATCCTTCATTTTCAGCTTGGTAGTATCCACCGGATACCTCTCGATAAGACCGCTTTCGTGGTACTCCTGGGTATCACTTTTCAGATGGGCAATATCGTAATCCTTATTCCATTTCTGAGTGAAGGTTTCTTCCACCTTGCTAAGCTCATATCCAAGAGAATACTCATACCAGGGAAACAAAACAGTGCGGAAATTGCATTTTGCAATAGAATTCCAGAAGTATTCAACCTTAGCTTTTGAAAATGGAAACTCATGATAAAATAATAGATAGTTATTTCCCTCTTCTTTCTCAGAAACAAAATATCCCGGATCTACCTCATAAATGATTCTTGCAGGCTTCTGTTTCTCTGCAATCAGTCTGGCAATATAATAGGCATCAATTCCATATTCTCCCCCTACACATACATTATGACCGCTTCTGCCTGTGATTTCCTCCATCACAGCCGGATCGATATCTGTCATTCCATGGGATGTTCCAAGAATAATGTCATCATATTGGTTACTTACCACTGCATGAATGTCATTTCTCATAAAGGTACAAGGATAAAGAGCCATATCCAATCCAGCAAGAAGCGTCACACACACAGCAACCACTACTATTGTTTTTATAATTTTCTTAAAATTGTGCATAAATAAAACCTCTCGCTACTGCTGTGGAACCGAACAAACCTATGGATATCAGCATGCAAAAATAAATGGCAACTGTAACAGGAAGAGGAAGCCTGGCAAGAGATTCCCGAATCTTCACGCCACGTTCTTGAAGGAGACTTATCACAAATAATATTATACAGCCAACAGCTATAATCACAAGAGCATATGGAGTAAAAGAAGTCCCCTGTTTACCTGCCGGAATCAAAAGCAGTTGGGCCGGAGCAAATTGTGTGATAGACTGCTTCATCATATGAAATGCCTGTCTAACGCTGTCTGCCCTATCAAAGTACATACTGATCACAACCAATACAAAAGTACGGATTACAGTGAACAGATAATACCAGGTTTCCTTACCGGAAATGTGAAGCTTCTTTTTCCATTTACGGTAATTCTCTGCCATAAGTCCGCTGAAGGCAATAATAATACCATTATACATACCGTATACAATATATTTCCACGCAGCGCCATGCCATACGCCTACAACGAAGAATACGATCAGATTGGCCACGCAGATAGGAAGGGTGCGGCCAATTTTCTTGCCAAACACCTTTTTGCCCCATTTTCCAAATTTACCCATCCAGCCGGATAAGGTCACCGGGTAAAAAACATAATCCTTCATCCAGGTTCCAAGAGTGATATGCCAGCGATGCCAGAAATCCGTGATAGATACAGCAAAAAATGGGCGCTTGAAGTTTTCATCCAGTTCAATTCCAAACATAGAGGCAATACCGATCACAACATCCATTCCTCCAGAGAAATCTGCGTAAAGCTGGATCGTATAAAACAAAACTCCAAGAAGTGCCACCCCGTTATACTTTGCCGGATCTTCAAAAATAGCATCTGCAAAAACAGCGGCCCAATCCGCAAGGATCATTTTCTTAAAAAAGCCCCAGAGAATCCGCTCAAAACCTCTGATTATATTATTTCCCTCAAACCTGTGTTCAGCATAAAGCTGATCTGCCAGGCGGCTATATCTGCCGATAGGTCCCTGCAGAATCTGAGGGAAAAAGGATACGAACAATGCGTATTTCAACGGGTGTCTCTCTGCCTTGCATCTTTTCCAGTATACATCAAGAAGATAGCCTGAGGACTGGAATGTATAGAAGGAAATTCCAAGGGGAAGCAATAGCTGTATCCCTCTCAGATTCAAATGCAGCAATGCATTGATATTTTCTACTGCAAAGTTGGTGTACTTGACGATTCCAAGCATACCAAAGTTAAGAATCAGACCAAGAATCAGAAGTTTCCTGGCACCCTTATGGTTTTCTTTTCCTTCTGCTTTTTCAATAAGAAGAGCCATCAGCCAAGTGACAAGTGTGGAAAAAAGAATGAAGACAACATAACGTGGACCACCTGCTATGTAATAGAGATAACTGAAAATAAGAAGAACGATCCACTGAGATTTACGGGGCACTATATAGTAAATCAATATACTTGCCGCCACAAAAAGTAAAAACAGGTTAGATACTAACGACATATTTTTCTCCTAAATCGGACAAGAGCTCCCCACTGCTTTTCTCAGTGCAAGAGCCCTGTCCTGTATTAATTCTTCTAGATATCTGTCCATTACGACAGACACTGCTTTGCCCCAAATCAGCCTAAGAGACCATTATCAAGACATCCATCGCCACCATCTTCACCACCACTGTAGTCATCACCGCCGCTATAATCTTCTCCACTATAATCGTAAGAATAATCATTGCTGTCATAGGATTCAGCCGGCTGGGAAGCTGCTGCCTGTGCCGCTGCTGCATCTGCTGCAGCTTGATCTGCAATTGCTTTCTCAGTATCGTAGGTAGTCTTCTTTTCTTTTGTGCTTTTCAGCTTATAAGTACCATACACGATTCCGTCCTTCTCACGTATCGTAAGTGTTCGAAGATCTTCCAGAACGATTCCGTGAACATCTGCTGATGTTCCATCCTCAAAGGTAATACGCATATCGTATGTAGGAGCTTTATCCTCTGCGGTTTCGTCTGTATTCTCTTCTGCATTCTCTTCAGTTTCCTTAGAAAAATAAATTCTCTTTTTTTCTTTTAATTCAAAGGAATCATCCTCTTCCATCATATTTTCAGTAAATTCTGTCTCATCAGCAGTCTTGATCGCAAGTCCGATAATCTTCTTAGAGGTAGCATTTCTCAGTTTAAATGCTATACAACCATCCTTCTTCTCACCAACTGTCTTTAAATTTTCTTTCTTCTTAGCAGTAGTATCTTTATCTTCTGCTTCCGTTTCCTCTGTTTCTTCTTCCTCATCAGAATCCGCAGCAGCTGCATCCGTACTCTCAGCTGCAAAACAGCTTACCGAGGATGGTACAGCCAATACTCCCACTAATAATGCCATTAATAGTTTTTTCTTCATTCAAAACATCTCCTTAATCCTATTATTTTAACTTGTAGTTAACAAGAAATTCGTTTTACTTTCTTAAGATTGTATTTATAAAGTCCAAAACCTTTACCCAACATTTTATAAGTAAACTTATATCCACTATGATGTTTTACATTACTATTCCGATATGTATATGCAAAGTTTGGATCATACGCATAAACTGTTTTGCCTATTTTAATTTCACACCAACCATGAGCGCCATTCTTACCATTTGCCTGCGGAACAGTTCCTTTTACCATCTTTACATTTTTATAGCCTTTTACCTTCGCCATCATACAGAAGGTTGCAGCCATAACATAGCAGTCGCCTTTACCATTTTTAAATCCGTAGGTTGCATAATATTCAACCTGATTCTGTCCTTTTTTCGGCTTTCCTACGCTTCCCCAGTATTTAATCTTGGTGGAGCTCCACTTGAAAGCTTTCTTAAGGTCTCCCCCACACTTATCAAGGCGTGCACCAGCCAGTCCCTCTGCTGTGGATACTAAAGTAGCAACACCTTTTTTGTCGATGCGGTAATACTTCTTTTTGACTTTATAACCATATTTATTCTTAACCAGCTTGCCGTTTTTATAGCAATAGGTTTTACCCTCATTTACAAACAGTCCATTCTTCGGAGCTGAGCCGGAGTTGGAGTAGGAGTAACTACCTCAGTTGTCTGTGCTGGTGTTATGTTGGTTTCGCCCTCTGCAAATACAGGGGTAACCATTGTAAGTGTCATAGTAAGGGACAGCACTGCTGCCATTGTTTTAGTAAACTTTCTCATACTTATTCTCTCCTGATATTTTATCGTGCCTGAACACCATATACGATTTCTCCGCCAGTTGTCTTCTTTCCAAGCTGTACGAAAATGTTAGCATAGGTTAATTTAAGATCTTTACTGATACCTGTCATACAGCTGGAAAGTGTTTTGGTCTTGGAAGGTCTGCCAAGAAGCTTACGAAGGACTGCTCCATCTGCCATGTACTTGCTTGCCGCCTTCAGCTGGTTACTTTTCTTTGCGACACGGACACCCTTCTTGTCAAAGTAGTAAGGAGTACCCTTAGCATCTGCATATACGCCTTTTTTCACTTTAAAGCCATTTCTGTCAAATCCGTAGTATTTCTTTCCAATCTTTTTTACTACAATATTCTTCTTACAGCCAGATACCTTCGGGGCAGCGTAAGCAACGCCATTCTTACCAAAATACTGCTTTTTGTCTGGACTCCAGCAATTCTTCTGCATCACACCATTCTTATAAAAATAAGTCCTGGAGCCTTTCTTAACGATACCATCCAGAAGTGCTGGTGTAGGAGTAGCAACCGGAGTTTCAACAGCAGATGTCACATTATTACTGCTGTCTACAGCCTCGGCATTTACAATTACCGGTATCTGGAGCATAAATGCACACATGGCTGGAAGAAGTAATTTTTTCCATTTTCTCATTTCTTGATTCTCCTTTTATAAATATTATATTTTTAAAGCAGACAGACTGCCTTAAAACTTCACCTTTGATCGCACTGAATAAGCGAAATGTGTAGAAGCACCAAACAGTGGTCCCATGTTATCATAATATAATCCGTCGATCATTACGAATCCATGGTCTCCTGTAGTGGCGATCACATAAGCTCATAGCCCAATACCCTGGCACATGCTGCTACTGCACTTGCAATTCCATAACAGCTTCCGGCAAGATTATTATCGAACATATAGATTGCCGACTGATATGGCCAGGTCTGAGTCTTAAACTCTGCATCTGTAGGATTGATCCATGGTTTAAAATCAGTATATCCCATCAAATAGTTAAAACAGATTCTAAACTTCTGACTATTGGACATATTAGGGGAGGTATGCTTTTCAACAAATTTTTTCGCCTTACGCATACATTCTGCTTTCAGAGAAGAAACCCTTATTGCAACACCATCTGAATTGATCTCGTACTCTTTACCTTTAATCTTATAGCTTATTTTATTCCTGATCAAAACACCCTTGGAATTAAAATAGTATTTCTTATTATGGATAGTCTTCAGACCGGTTACACGATAACCCTTTTTGCCTATATAGTATTTCCGTCCTTTTACTGTCAACCATCTGCCAGCTGGTACAGGCGTACCATTCTTACGTATATAGTAAAACTGTCCATTATCCTTTACCCATCGTTTCGAGGCAAGGACACCGTTAGATAAATAATAGCGTTTCTTCTGCTTAAAGGTCTGCCATCCGGAATAACGAATACCACCTTTCTGAAGATAATATTTCTTACCCTGGATCGTAACCCATCCAGACTGCTGAAGGAAACTACCATCCTCCTGCCTCCACTGGTATCCCTTTTCCACAGATACCCAGCCAGGTTTCGGCTCGGCTGAGCACTTTCATTCTCATCTCTTATCTCGGCTCCGGTCTCCTGGGAAACAGTTCCTGTCAGATTATCCACTGCAGGCTCTGCATATACCAGCTGTAAGGGCTCAATAGCAAGTGCAGCTGTTATTAACAAAATCAGCACACGACCTCTCTTCTTCATATAATTCTCCCCTTCCACTTGATACCTCATTATATCGCATTACTTTATTTAATTGTAAAAGCAGTTTTCCATATTATAACAAAATCGAGTATAATTTTCCACTTTTAGAGCGTAGAATGTATAAAATTAACTTTTTCGTAAAGACTTTTATATAAACTTTACAAGGAGGTTTTTATGTTGCCTGTAATTTTACTTATTGTTTTATTTTTTGCGTTGCAGCTGCTTGTACTTTTCTGTTGTGTTGCGGCGGGAAATGATCCTTATTCACAGTTTCTTTCAGACGAGGAACAGGTGGAATATCTGGCGCACTGGAAAAAAGAACATGGATATAAATAATCTTTGATAAGGAAAGGGAAGCACCACAGTTTTCCGTATATTGGTAAGTACCCATAAAGTATTTTCATATATGAAAAAAGGCAGTGCTTATAACAATACTGCCTTTTTTCATAAAAATCCCTATATGATAATACACACAAGACCGCCTTTACTGTCATTTACAATTTTCTGCATGGTATCCTGAAGCTTCACCTGGCTTTCCTCGCTGATCATGGTCAGCTTGCTGCGGATGCCATCCTGTACCAGCTGTTCAATGGATTTCCCGAAAATATTCGTCTCCCAGATGCTCTCTCCTCTTGCATCGCTTTCTCCAATATAAGTGATCAGTCTTTTGCCTGCTGCTCCGTACCTACGATCGGAGCAATTTCAGTTTCAATATTTGCTTTGATCATATGAATAGACGGACTCTTTGATTTAATTTTCACACCATATTTATTTCCCTGGCGGATCACAGCCGGCTCTTCCAGCTGAATCTGGGAAAGCTCTGGTACAACTACACCGTAACCGCTGCTATTTACTGCATCCAGGGCATCTTTAACCTTTACATACTTTTCCTTCATTGCAGCAAGCTCCTTCATCGTATGGATCAGCTCATACTCACTTTCCATGGGAATTCCACTCATATCGCTAAGCATCTTATAGTAATATTTATCATCTATCTGAAGCCGTATCTGAATGGTTCCATCAGAAAGACCTACGTGATCCAGAAGAGTATCCTGTACATAAGGACCTTCCAGTTTTACCGATTCCCTGGTAACATCACGAATGTGTAAAAGCTTCTTCATGCACACTTTAATCTGGGAAAGGATCTGGCTTTTCAATTCGCTGTCTGCAGGCAGCATTTCCACCCATTTGGGAATAAAAAACTGCAGCTGGGTAATGGGAAATTCATATAGGATTTTTTCCAGGAGCAATGCGACATCTTCTTTTTTCAACTGCTCACAGTTAACCGCAACAACTGGTACCTGGTACTTCTTCTGAAGCCCGTTAACCATCTGAGTGGTTTCTTCTTTATAGGGAAACTGAGAGTTTACTACAATGAGAAATGGCTTTCCCTGTGTTTTCAATTCAGCCACAGTCTGTTCCTCGGCCGGAACAAAATTTTCCCTTGCTATTTCTCCAAAACTTCCATCGGTGGTGATCACAAGACCGATCGTAGAATGTTCCTGGATAACCTTTTCTGTTCCTGCTTTTGCAGCTTCATGAAAGGGGATTGCCCTGGAAAACCAGGGTGTTTTTACCATCCTCTCTTTACCATCCTCAACGTTTCCTCCAGCATCCTTTACAAGAAAACCAACACAATCGATAAGCCGCACTTTCGCCTTCCTGTCTTCGCCAAGATCAACTGATACAGCTTCTTTTGGGATAAATTTGGGTTCCACAGTTGTGATCATTTTTCCGGAACCACTTAATGGAAGCTGGTCTCTGACCTCTTTCTGCATTTTTTCATCCATTCCGGGCAAAGCCACCAGTTCCATAAATCTGCGGATAAATGTTGATTTTCCTGTACGGACAGGGCCTACAACGCCTATGTATATATCGCCTCCGGTTCTGGCCTGTATATCACGGTAAACCTGAAAATTTTCCATACAAAAAGCCTCCTGCCTGATTATTTAAAGGTCTGCAAGATTTGTTTACAGCGTAATGCTTATATTCTTCCTCTAAATAATATGCAGTCGGGCTTTTTATTATACTTGTACATCGAAAATTAAGTTTCTGCTATATTGACGCAGGATGATTTCTTCATATGCAAGGCGGAGGAAGAAGGCGTAGCGGTGGTTACGGTGGCTGACGCAGCCGCTTTCAAGAACCTTTTCAAGCGCGCTCTTGCGCACCATATTATTGCCTGTCCAGCTACTATATTTCAGCATCAATAGAAATCATTGTGGAGCAGTTTGTGCTCTTTTCCTTTGAGCAGTCCCTGATACAGTTCCAGAACCATAGGGTTCTCATCGGATTTCTTGATCAGCATAGTATTGTCGGCATTATACAAACCTTTCGCTCTTGCAGCTTTGGTTCTGTCACCGGCTCGTACCGGCTGGCCACCGCCCATAATACAGCCACGGCGGCATGCCATTACTTCAATGAGATGATAGTTTGCTTCGCCGTTCTTTACACGTTCCATAACAGTTCTTGCATTTGCAAGACCACTGGCCACACATACATTGATATCCATTCCCTTGTATGGAACTGTGAATTCTTTGATTCCCTCATCTCCACGGACACCACACTCAGAAATCTCCCGCATGGTCTCCTTGGAATGATCCGGCTTAAGCGGCGTAGAACCGCCTCTGTAACACCGCCGGTAACACCAAAAATAACACCTCCACCGGAGCCAAATCCAAATGGCATATCACATGCTTCAGGCTCTAACTGTGCAAAATCAAGGCCAAAGTTATCGATCATGCGCAGCAGCTCTGTGGTTGTAATTACAATATCCGTATCCTGTTTCTCATCGGTAAAACTGTTCGGACGGATTGCCTCAGCCTTCTTGGCTGTACATGGCATAATAGATACCATAACGGTCTTTTTACCCTTGGCATTCTCCGGATCACGGAAGTATTCTTTAATAACTGCAGACATCATTCCCTGTGGGGATCTACAGGTAGACAAATTCGGGATATAATCCTTATACTGGTCTGTAATAAATTTCACCCATGCAGGGCAACAGGAGGTAAGAAGTGGAAGTTTCTCCCCCTTCTCAACTCTTTTTAGAAATTCTGCTGACTCCTCCATAATAGTAAGATCGGCGCTGAAAGTAGTATCATAAATCTCGTCAAATCCCATTCTGTGGAGTGCATTGACAATTTTGCCCATTACGCTCCGTCCCTTCGGAAGACTGTAATGATCACCTACCGCAACACGAACTGCCGGCGCAATCTGTGCTACTACACGTACATCCGGATCTGCAAGAGCTTCCCAGACTTCATCCATATGCGTCTTAATGGAAATGGCACCTGTCGGACAATATACACGGCACTGTCCGCAGTTTACACACTGGGTTTCTGCGATTTTCTTATTAAACGCAGGAATTACAATAGCCTCTGTTCCACGGTATGCAAAGTTCAATGCTCCGATTCCCTGAAGCTCCTCGCAGGCACGGACACAGTCACCACAGAGGATACATTTGTTCGGGTCACGGATCAGAGATGGTGAACTGTCATCAATCTCATACTGCTCTCTTGTATTCTGAAAACGGATGTTATGTACTCCAAGACGGTGAGCCAGCTCCTGAAGCACGCATTCTCCACTCTTTACACAGGTTGTACAGTCACGGCAATGTGCTGCGAGAAGCAGTTCCACAATCAGTTTCCTGTATTTTTTGATCTTACCTGAGTTTGTATAAATTACCATTCCATCCCTTGGCTCCTCAGAACAGGAAGCGAAGGTTCTTCCTCTGTCATCCTCTACTGTGCACAGACGACAGGCTCCAAAAGTGGAAACCTCTGAGTGATAACAAAGTGTAGGAATATTAATGCCTGCCTTGCGGATTACGGTCAGGACATTTTTTTCATCTGTAAATTCGACTTTTCTGCCGTCAATCGTCATTGTACCCATAATCTGTCCTCCCTACATTTCCACATATATTGCATCAAAGTTACAGTTATCCTTACAGCTGCCGCACTTGATGCATACATCATTATTAATATGATAAGGTGATTTAATCTTGCCGGAAATTGCCCCGGCAGGACAGTTCTTGGCACATTTTCCGCAGCCGATACAGAATTCCGGATTAATGTGGAACTGACGGAGTGCTGTGCAGACCTTTGCCCGGCACTTCTTGTCCCGGATATGCTCTTCGTATTCCTCGCGAAAACGCTTCATGGTACTGAGGACAGGAAGAGGTGCACTCTTTCCAAGTCCGCAAAGAGCCATGCTCTGAACCATTTTGGCAAGCTCTTCCAGCTCGTCAAGATCAGACATCTCCCCATTGCCTGCTACAATCTTCTCCAAGATCTCCAGCATACGCTTGGTACCCTCACGGCATGGAACGCATTTTCCACAGCTCTCCCGCTGGGTAAAGCTCATGAAGAAACGGGCAACTTCTACCATACAGGTATTCTCATCCATGACAACAAGACCGCCTGATCCCATAATAGCATCAACTTCTTTACAGAATCAAAATCAAGAGGAGCATCCAGCTGGTCTTCTACAAGACATCCGCCAGATGGTCCGCCAATCTGAACGCCTTTAAATGCAGCACCGCTCTTCAGACCGCCGCCAATATCATAAATAATCTCACGAAGTGTTGTTCCCATTGGAACTTCAATAAGACCTGTATTCTCAATTGCTCCGGTCAGTGAGAAGGTCTTGGTTCCCGGGCTTCCCTCTGTTCCGATGGTGTGGAACCAGTCAGCACCCTGTATGATAATCTTCGGAACATTTGCGTAAGTCTCAACGTTATTTAATACAGTTGGCTTGCCCCACAGACCTTTCTCGACAGTACGAGGTGGTTTTACACGAGGCATACCTCTGTTTCCCTCAATGGAAGAGGTAAGGGCAGAACCTTCACCACATACGAAAGCTCCTGCACCACGATTAATATGCAGATGGAAATTCACACCGCTGCCAAGGATATGATCTCCAAGGAGACCATATTTCTCAGCCTGGGAAATAGCAAGACGAAGTCTGGCTACGGAAAGAGGATACTCTGCACGAACATATATGTATCCGTTCTCAGCGCCAACTGCGTAAGCGGCAATGATCATGCCCTCGATCATCTTATACGGATCGCCTTCCATAACGGAACCATCCATAAATGCTCCCGGGTCACCCTCATCACCGTTACATACTACATATCGGGTTTTCTCAGCCTGTCTGGCTACCTGTGACCACTTCTTACCAGCCGGGAAGCCGGCGCCTCCGCGTCCGCGAAGACCAGATCTGGTAACTTCATCAATTACATCCTGGGGAGTCATCTCTGTAACTGCCTTGGCAAGAGCAAAAAAACCGCCTGCTGCAATATATTCGTCAATGGATTCCGCGTCAATCTTACCACAGTTTTCAAGAACGATCCTGGTCTGGCGGTTAAGGAACGGGATATCCTCAGGCTTCGGACAGATTTCATCTCCATGGCGGTAAAACAGACGATCTACAGGATGTCCAAGGCGTACAGTTCGCTCCACGATCTCCAGGCAGTCCTCCTCCTGAACATGTACATACTGATATCCGTATGGTTCAATCCTTACAAGAGGTCCCAGCTCGCAAAGACCCTGGCAGCCAGTCTTGATAACGCCTACGTGAGGGATATCTTTCTGCATTTCAATCTCTACACCATCAATACCTTCACAGAGTCTTACCATCTCATCATAGATTTTCTGAGCACCGGAAGCCATACATCCGGTACCGGAACAGACAAGAACACGGCATGTGAAGCTCTGGATATTCTGTTCGATCTCAGCTTTTTTGCTTTGCAGCTCTTCTTTACTGTTAATCCTCATCCGTTCTCACCTCTCAATCTGTTAATAAGCTCTACTACCTTCTCCGGTGTCATCTTGGCATGCACTTCTTCATTCACCATACAGGTGGGAGCAAGCCCGCAGGCACCAAGACAGGATACGGTCTCCACAGTGAACATCATGTCATCTGTGGTATGCTTCTTATTGCTTAATCCCAGTTCTTTCATGAATGCTTCTTTAACCGGGATTGACTTTCTTACATGACAGGCTGTGCCATCGCATACCTTGATAATGTATTTTCCTTTAGGTTCAAAAGAAAAGTTCTCATAAAAGGTTGCAACACTGAAGGCCTTCGCTTCAGTAACGCCGATCTGTCCGGCTACGTAGGTCAGAAGTTCTGCAGGCAGGTACCGATATTCCGCCTGGATATCCTGCATGATGGGGATTAATGAGGCAGCACACCGCTCATAATGCTCAATAATCTCATCTGCTTTCTTGTAATATGACTGATCTACCATTTGTTAACCTCCTTACTTGCCAGATGCCTCCAGGTCTTTTGTCCCCGTCCTCCAAAGCTTCCGGCTTTGCGTATTTTTTTAACAGACATGACTATTTTTGTAATAAAATTATATATTTTTTTGTTCATTTTGGCAAGCAAATATGAATAAGTTTATTTATTAACAATATTTTTGCACAATTTTGCATCTGGAATTATATTGAAATATACAAAAAGCCGGATTGCTTAAGTTGTACAAATGATACAACAGCAAATCCGACTTTTCTAAATCGTGTTTTCTTTTATTTTTCAAAATCATCCACCGATTTGAGCCATGATGTGGGATTCTTCGTTTCCCTTCTTATGTTCCTGAAAATTGTGGCCTACAGGCTTTTCATAAATGACTTTTTCTATCGTTTCTTTAAGCATCCCATCAGAACAACCACTTCGAAGCAAAACCTTCAGATCTGCTCCGTCCTCAAATTGCAGGCAGCCTTTCAGAAATCCGGTAGAAGTAAGCCTTACACGGTTGCAGCTGTCACAGAATTTGTGGGACAGGGCACTGATAAATCCGATCCTGCCTGTAAACTCCTCCAGGGTATAATAATGACAGGGACCATTTCCAAGCTTTTCTTCCGTTGGTGTCATTGACCCATATTCCTTTTCCAGAACAGACTTTATCTGTTCCTCTCCCCTGGCTGCAAACTCCTTGCCCAGACCGATTGGCATCATTTCAATGAAACGCACATGAAGAGGATTCTCCCTTGCAAGAGCTGCCACCTGTAAAAGTTCCTCGTCCGACTGAAAAGTGGGGACACAGTTCAATTTCACTTTCAGGGAAGGGTAGGAAAGTGCTGCCCTAAGTCCCTTTAAAACCTGGTGAAAATCGTCCCTGCGGGTGATTTTGCGAAATGTGGTTTCTTCTAAAGTATCCAGACTGATGTTTACGGCATCCAGACCGGCCTCCATCAGGCCCGGAAGCTGTTCTCCCAAAAGGATTCCGTTGGTGGTCAGTGTAACCTGGCAGATCCCGGGAATGGCTTTCAGCTCTTTTACTAATGGGGTGCAGATTCTGCGGACAAGAGGCTCTCCTCCTGTCAGTTTGATTCTGGAAATCCCAAGTTCACTGGCCGCCTTACAGATTCTCACGATTTCATCTGTATCAAGAAGTTCTGTCCTTGGAATCTGACGGATTCCCTCTTCCGGCATGCAGTAGATACAGCGGAGATTGCACCTGTCTGTCAAAGATATCCGCAGATAATCAATATTTCTTCCGTATCTGTCAAGCATAAACCATTTCATCTCCCTCAGAGATCACACCGCCTTTGATCACTCTGGCAAAAACACCTTCGCGGGGCATAATGCAATCTCCCATGATCTTGAAAATCTCGCAGCCGTTGTGACACTGCTTTCCAATCTGCGTGATTTCAAGAATCACATCGTTGCATTTCAGACGGGTTCCTACTGGAAGGGTCTTAAAGTCAAATCCCTGTACGATCAGATTTTCCCCGAAAGCACCATCCTTTACCGGTGCGCCTTTTGCCTTAAATTCTTCTATTTTTTCATAAGACAGAAGGCTGACCTGACGATGCCAGTTTCCTGCGTGGGCGTCATTCTCCAGTCCATAATTTTCAATCAGTTTTACAGTGTGCACATTGACCTTCTGAGTTCCTCTTTTAACACTGATGTTCACTGCCATCACTTTTCCCATAGTGAGTTACCTCCATATATCTGTACCCTCTATAGTACAATATCTTACTGAGAAAAGCAAATTTTTTGTAATAGCAAAACAAACTTTTGCCGCAATAAGGATTTCAATAAAATTTTCTGCAACAAAAAAACTCTCCAGATTTTACCCTGAAGAGTTTTTCTTCCGCTTGTACACATGATGTACTTCAGGTACATCGTTCTATTAGTTCAAAGTCAATTAACTATTAAGCGTTCACTTTGCGCATAGCAGCCTCTACAACATGTCCAACCAGGACAGATGTTGTAACGCTTCCAACTCCGCCTGGAACTGGTGTAATAGCATCTACGATTGGCTCTACTGCTGCGTAGTCAACGTCTCCGCAAAGCTTGCCTTCTGCATTTACGTTGATTCCTACATCAATAACTACCTGTCCTGCTTTTACATAATCAGCGCCAACAACGCCAGCACGGCCTGCTGCTACGATGATAATATCCGCTTCGCGTGCCACAGACGGCATATCCACTGTTCTTGTGTGGCAGATGGTTACAGTTGCGTTTTTCTTAACAAGCATCATAGCTGCCGGTTTACCTACAACAAGGCTTCTTCCGATTACTACTGCCTTCTTACCTGTGCAGTCGATTCCGTAATGATCAAGGATTTCCATACATGCCTGTGGTGTACATGGCGGGAAACCGATCTTCTTGCCTGTAAAAACACCAGACATGGAAAGGTCTGTCATACAGTCAACGTCTTTCTCAGGAGCAAGTGCATTCTCGATCACAGCCTGATCCAGATGTTTCGGAAGCGGACGGAACAGAAGTACACCATGGATATGATCGTCTTTGTTTACCTTATCAATGACTGCAAGAAGCTCGTCCTGAGCAACATCCTCCGGAAGAAGAATTTTCTCACATGCAACGCCTAATGTCTCACAACGCTTTGTTGCACCTTTCTCATAGGAAATATCACTTGGATTCTCTCCTACACGGATAATGCAAAGTGTGGGGTTAACGCCTTTTTCCTGAAGAGCTGCCACATTGCCTTTGATACGCTCGTTTAATGCAGCAGTTACTTCTTTACCTAATAACTGTTTTGCCATTTTTAAGTAATCTCCTTATATTATGATAAATCCAGTCATGCTCATACCAGTTTCATGGTAATACAGCATTTCGAGACCGCCAAAAGGACTTACAGGATTTTGCTCCTGCCAGTTCTTTTCTTTTTTTATCTTTATTTCAGTCTTCCAAGTACGCTGTCAAATGTCTCATCTGCAAGCTTGCAGTACTTTTCAAGCATTGCATCAGCCTTTGCATTTAATTCTTCCGCATACTCTCTGTCTGCCATGGACTTTGTGTTGATATAAACGTTCAGGCTTGCACCTTTTAATGCAGCTTTGCAGAAGGTTGCAGCTACACCAGCGTCACTGATGGCAAGCTTGGAGCCTTTTGCAGCAAATTCCTTGATCAGGTCAAGTGCCTCACAGCATTTCTCCATGATTTCCATAGGAACAGAGCAGCATCTTTTAATACGATTGCCATAACTCTTGCTTTTTCAGCTTTCTCTTCTTCTGTTTCTTTCGGCATTCCATATGCTTTGGAAAGCGGCTCGAATACTTCGGCGTCACGCTCGATCAGACGAAGGAAATCTTTCTGAAGCTGGTCGCATTTACCTTTCAGCTCCCACATTTCTTCCTCAACATCAGCATATTTCTTCTTACCAACAGTAAGGCTTCCTACCATGTTTCCAAGTGCAGTTCCCACAGCACCTACCAGTGCAGATGCTCCGCCGCCGCCTGGAACCGGGGCTTTAGAAGCAAGAACTTCTACAAATTCTGTACATGTACTTGTTGAAAATCCCATTTCGTTGTCTCCTTATTGTTCTTAGTCATCATGTAAGCCATGACCTTTTTATAACGCCAGGCGGACAGGTATATCCGCCTGATGTTTCTTTTTTCTTTGATTAGAACAGACCTGTGATCTTACCAGTCTCGTCAACGTCGATTCTCTCAGCTGCCGGAACTTTCGGAAGACCTGGCATGGTCATGATCTCACCAGTCAGTGCAACAACAAATCCAGCACCTGCGGAAACCTTCAGGTTACGAACTGTGATCTCGAAATCTGTCGGTGCACCGAGTTTTGTCTGGTCATCTGTTAAGCTGTACTGAGTCTTTGCAACACAGATCGGGCAGTTGCCAAAGCCAAGAGCTTCTAACTGTTTTGCCTGTTTCTGAGCGTTTGCTGTGAGAACAACTTTCTTTCCGCCGTATACTTTCTGAACGATCTGGTTCAGCTTATCCTCTATAGAACCGTCAAGCTCATAGGAATAAGAGAAGTCATTTGGCTCTTCGCAGAGACGGATTACTTCCTCAGCAAGCTTCAGGCCGCCTTCACCGCCTTTTGCCCATACTTCGGAAAGTGCAACGTTAACACCAAGCTCTTTACATTTTGCTTCAACAAGGTCAAGCTCTGCCTTGGTATCGGTCGGGAATGCGTTGATTGCAACAACACATGGAAGTTTGTAAACATTTTTGATCGTGTTTACATGTCTTAAAAGGTTCGGGATACCTTTCTCAAGAGCCTCAAGGTTCTCATTGTTAAGGTCTGCTTTTGCAACACCGCCGTTGTATTTAAGGGCACGTACAGTAGCAACGATCACAACTGCATTTGGATGAAGACCTGCCATACGGCATTTGATGTCAAGGAATTTCTCTGCACCAAGGTCAGCACCGAATCCAGCCTCTGTGATGGCATAATCAGCCAGCTTCATAGCCATCTTAGTAGCTGTTACAGAGTTACATCCATGAGCGATGTTTGCAAATGGTCCACCGTGAACGATTGCAGGTACATGCTCCAGAGTCTGAACCAGGTTTGGTTTCAGAGCGTCTTTCAGAAGAGCTGTCATAGCACCTTCTGCGTGAAGATCACCAGCTGTTACCGGTTTCTGCTCAGATACTTTGCCATATGTATAACCAATGATCATCTTGGAAAGTCTATTCTTCAGGTCTGTGATGTCGCTTGCAAGACAGAGAACTGCCATGATCTCGGAAGCAACTGTGATGTCATAACCGTCTTCACGAGGCATACCGTTTGTTCTTCCTCCAAGACCATCGATCACGTTACGAAGCTGACGGTCGTTCATGTCCACGCATCTCTTCCATGTGATCTTACGTGGGTCAATGTTCAGTGCATTGCCCTGGAAAATGTGGTTGTCGATCATTGCTGCAAGAAGGTTGTTTGCAGCTCCGATTGCATGGAAGTCACCTGTGAAATGAAGGTTGATATCCTCCATTGGAACAACCTGTGCGTATCCGCCGCCTGCAGCGCCGCCCTTAACACCGAATACCGGTCCAAGAGATGGCTCACGAAGTGCAACCATTGCGCTCTTTCCAAGTCTCTGCATTCCATCAGCAAGTCCTACAGTTGTAGTTGTTTTTCCCTCACCAGCCGGGGTCGGGTTGATTGCTGTTACAAGGATCAGTTTTCCGTCTTTCTTGTCGCTCTCTTTTAAGAGATTGTAGTCGATTTTTGCCTTATACTTTCCATACTGCTCCAGGTATTTGTCATCAATACCAGCTTTCTCTGCAATCTGGGTAATCGGCAGCATTTCGCATTCCTGTGCGATTTCAATGTCACTCTTGTATCCCATTGTAACTTACCTCCTTTTTACGTCACCGCTGTTACAGCATGACGCCTCCGCTTAATTTGGATTTATCAAAACGGATCCTGGTGCAGGCTCAAACACCCGCACTCCAGTCCGCTTTAATCAAAAAATATACAGCTCATGCATTTAGAAAACTTTAAATCTCGGTTAACTTTCACGCAGAATCTGTTTTACAATAACTTTACTGCTCTTTCGCTGCTTTCAGAAAAGCCTTCAAAGAGCCAATGATCACATCTCCCATAACCGCCATATCTTCCGCAGCAAAGGATACCGGGAAATTGTCGGAAAACAGGATCTGGGAAGACGGCGGGAACTCATCGTCCCCCTCCCACAGGATCATCTGGATCTGATATCCCGGATAAATGGAAAGCTCATAAGCCACATCTCCGAATTTCACCGGAGTGCATTTCATATGATCCATTACAAGCCGGAAATCATCCAGTCTGTTTCCATAGGTAAATGCAAGCCTTTTGATACAACGTCCGTCAAACTGTCTCAGGTACACTTCTCCCCATGGCATTTCCCGGTAAGTTTTAAACCTGCCAGTCCCCACAGAGGCGGAACCATTTAACAGAAAACGAATGGTAAGAATCTTTGCGTAGATCATATCCTCCAGAGGATAACATTTCTTCTCATCTGCCACATGTTTTACCTGGAAATCCGGATATGTGATCTTATATTCAGAGCCCAGGAAAGTCAGAGTAAATTCCTTAGCCTCTTCATCATATGGAATGGAAAGTCTGGATGCGATCTCCTTCGGGTCAGCTTTTGCATACAGCTCAAGATAATGCTCCCATGGCATTCTCTCCTTGCTGTCTTTATCATAATTTAAGTCATCAATTGTAAATGGCATTTTATTAATTACTTCCTGTTCTGTAAATCATTCATTACATCAGGGAACATTCCCGTATCTGTATGAGGAATAAAGCACGCTCCTACAAATTCGTCCATATAAGTTGGCACTGTAGAAAGCTCCATATATGTCATGTTTGCAGCAAGCTCATAGGTCTTCTTCTCGGCCTCTGTAGAAAGAAGCATCAGATAGGAACCCGTCAGGGAAGAGTTGCCGATATAATGGAATTTCTCCAGAGGGATATCCGGGAACATTCCGATGTTTACAGCATTTCTCATATTGATTCCGCTTCCAATACCACCGGCAACGTATACATCATCGATCATGCTCACGTCAAAATCAAGACTATTTATCATAGTTCTGATAGCTGAGAAAATAGCACCTTTGGCACGGATAAAGTTGTCAATATCAACCTCTGTGATCTCAATATCCTTCACAGAGCCTGCATCCTTTTCAAATGCGATCACATAGCTTCCCATTCCGTATTTATCGTGACGGATTCTCTCCCCCTCACGGACAAATTTACCCTTAGGGTTGATGATTCCGCACATAAAAAGCTCGCTGATCACATCAATGATTCCGGAACCACAAAGTCCAACCGGCCTGGTTCCCGGTTCTCCAACTACTTTATAAGTTGGTTCCATAGTCTCCTTATCAATGGTACAAGCTTCAATAGCTCCATCAGTTGCACGCATACCACAGCTGATATCACCACCCTCAAAAGCCGGACCAGCGGAACATGCACAGCTCATCATAAAATCAGAGTTGCCAAATACCAGCTCACCGTTAGTTCCAAGATCGATAAATAAAGAAAACTCTGGTCTGTTCCAGATCATGCTTACTAAAGTTCCGGCAGTGATGTCACCGCCTACATAGCTTCCGATATTTGGCGCAATGATAATATGCGCATCTTTATTGATAGCAATTCCCACATCAGAAGCAAAAAGGGAATTGGTTTTGAAGAATGCTGGAATATACGGCTCCATACGGACCGGATCCGCGTTGATCCCGGCAAACAGATGATTCATCGTTGTATTTGCTCCCACAGACATTCTGTAAATATGGCTGGCTGGAATGCCTGCACTTTTACACATCTGTGCGATCATTGGATTGATTGTCTCTTTAATGACTGCATCCTGCAGTTTCTTCTTACCGCCTGGCTTCTGCTGTTCGATGATACGGTTGATAACATCTGCTCCGAAACGGATCTGTCCGTTTCCAGAGGAAGCTTGGCAAGAATCTCTCCGGTCTCCATGTTGATCAGGACTGCAGAAACAGTTGTGGTACCAATATCCACTGCAAGTCCGCCCACTACCACTTCTTCATCTTTTCCGAAAATATCGTATACAAAAAGATCATTAGGAGCAGTACGAACTACACATTTTACTTTGAAATGATTTTCCCGGAGGACATCCGGCAATTTTCTTAATACAGCGTAAGGGATCCTTACCTGTTTCAGATTCATGTATTTCTTTAAAGCTCTTGTAAGGCGCTCATTATCCGGCATGGTGTCATCAAGACTTGGCTCATTCATATCAAGTTCAATTACATCCAGACTGTTTCTGAGCTCAATACCGGTCATTTCTACGTCTCTTTTGGAATTCTCGAAAATGGCAATTTCCTCTTTGGAGCTGAGATCTGCAACCTTCATTCTGCTCTTATAGGCGGATGCAATATCAGGTACCAGCACAGTTACGTCTGCACAGATTTTACTCGTGCACGCAAGACGCCACCCTTCCTGATATTCCTCATCACTGATATGCAAGGTTTTCTTGCTGTCCAGTTCTCCTTTTTTTAACTGTACCCGGCACTTTCCGCAGGAAGCATTTCCGGAGCACGGCGCATCGATGGCCACATTGGCCTCTCTGGCTAATTCAAGTAAATTGTCCCCCGCATTGGCAAAATGTTCTACCACACTGCCATCTTCAAAAGAAAATGTAACCTTAAACATCCGGCACTCACCTTTCTCATATGGTCATATATCTGCCAAAACAGACATCATTATTATTCTTATCTGTTAGAAAAAGGGACTGAGGCCAAAAGCCCCAGCCCCTTTTGTATCTTACGTCCCTATTTAGAAACGAATTACAAATAATTACAGTTCAAAGATAGGAATCAGCATACAGGGTGTTGCCCTTGAATACATCGCAGGATTTGATTGTTTCCATAAGACGAAGGTCGTTAGGGTTAACAATTGCGGATGTAAGGCCCTGCATCATAGCCATAGCAACTAATGCGGAATCCATGATTGGACGGATGTTCTTCGGCATACCGTTACTGTTGTTGGACAGACCACCTGTAGAGTTCAGTCCCATATCGGAGAACATTTTAATAGCCTCAAGTACTTCCATCTGTTTGTCCTGCATTCCTTTAACAACCAGGAACAGCGGGTCAAACCACAGATCACTTGCGTCCATACCATGCTCCATACCTCTTTCAAGAAGCATCTGGCAGTACATCATACGCTCGTCGTTGTCTTTTGCAATACCTTCACCGTTGCAAAGAGCGATAACGATTGCATCGTTAGCTGCTGCAAGGTCGATGTTCTCAATTCTTCCAGCTGCATCAGCAGAGTTTACGATTGGTTTTCCTTTGGAACGGTTGTATACGGAAATACCAGCCTCAATTGCTTTTTTGTTGGATGTATCCAGAGACAGCGGAACGTTGTCGAAGTTCTCCTGAAGAAGCTTAACAGCCCATTTCATCAGGTCTTCTCCATCGTTCTCAGCTGGTCCGATGTTTACATCAAGATAAACAGCACCAGCATCAAGCTGCTGTTTTGCTCTCTTTAAGATCGGCTCAGGATCTCTCTCTGTAAATGCTTTGTTTACAGAAGGTGCTGTTGTTGAAAGTCTCTCTCCAATTGTAACAAATTGCCATGTCAAATGTTCTCCTTTACATTTATAGTGGTGCCGCCCATAAGCGGCATACCCTTTTAGGGTCTTAAAGGCTTAAATCAGCCTTCAAGATCCTTTAAGAACTTCACAAGCTGTACAGCTTCTCTTGGTCCAACGATGATTTCCCATCCTGGAAGTTTTGCTTCCAGATCACCCTTCAGGACTGCAACCTTACCTGGGATTACCAGACGTCTGCTCTTAACATTTGGCTCTACTTTCTCTTTGAAGAATGTAGAAATACTGTTTCCGGAGAATTTTCCTGCTGCCCAGGATGTCAGTACGGATAAACCGCCGGCATCGTTGATAACAAGATTAAGCGGAACACCGGAACGCTCCAGCTCTCCAGATACAAGGAAATATGTAAGAGCGAAGTCAACAGTTGTAACAACAAGAGAATTCTCATCTCCACCGTTCATCGGTAGATACCTGGCTCTACACGCATTGGCTTCTGCGGGTCAGTAAATACGTTCTGACGCAGACCATATAACGGAAGTGCCTCTGCATATGTCATACGCTCCATAACAACGATGGAACCGTATTTCATTGTAAACATAGCTGCCAGACCTGCCTGAAGGTGATAGTCACCACCAGCGATCTTTGCAAGGTTTACGATGGATGGATAACCGAATGTTCTGTCCTGATCCTTCAGAGCTGCACGACGTACCTGTACGGCATTGCCGAAGGTCTCTTTGATGTCAGCGCCTGTTACATCAAGTACCAGATTCTTGTTTCCAAGTTTCTCGATTGCTGCTGTAGTATCATATAACTCGTTAAGATCTTTGCCAGATACACCAAGAACAACACCAGCTGCTGTTGCAACTGCGTTCATAGCCTCATAGTTAGAAGCATTTGCTCCGTTTAATACCGGCTTGCTGTCTTTACAAACCTCAAGGGCTGCTTTTGCGATCTCCGGATCAGAACATCCAAGGATCAGGGTACGTCCAAGAGCTGCTGCTTTCTGTACAAGTGCTACATATTTGTCAGCTGTTGCTTCTGCATCGCAGTTTACGTAAACGATCTCTGCGTACATTCTCTCACCGATACGGTCATAATCAACCTTCGGGATCTCAGCCAGTTTTGCATCTACAGTAGCGTCATCCATGCATGTGCAAAGCTCTACTGCATATCTTGTCTTGTTTACAAAGGTCTTCTCATGTCTGAAAAGAACGGTCTCACCACCAAGGGTAAGCTCCTCATCGCCAGTACCAATCTTGATCGTCTTCATTGGCGGAGCAGTTGCCTCGGAAAGAGATGCTAATGCTTCCTCAGACATATGTGGACACTGCTCAATCTTTAAAGCGCCCTGTGCAACTTTCATGGAGAAAGCCATACATGTCGGGCATCCACATTCCTTACAGTTTTTCTTTGGTGTTAATTTAAAAATCTGAATACCATTCAGTGCCATATCAATTTTTCCCTCCTAAAAATATTACACAAGTGCTTTGATCATCTTAGCGATGGTCTTTACAGACTCTGGATGTCTTAAGATAACTGCGTCAGATCCTGCTGCCAGGTCTGCTGCTGCTGTCATAACTTCCATGTCGATACCACGCTCATCCTCTGAGCCCCATTCTGGCATATCTTCCTCAGTTGCAACTGATTCCTTTACGCCCCATGTCTCAGAAGAAACTGGTGTAATAATAGGCATCTGCAGCATGTTATCATTCTGGGATAATGCTGCACCTTTGATACGGTCCATAGTGGAAACAACATACTCGTAACCATAACCAACGGTAGCTGTTCCTACGTTCATAACGATCTTCTTCGCATCAACACCTAACTGTGTTGTTACTACGTTCAACTGTTTTGCAAGGTTGATATCATCAGCGGACTCAGCGCCTACGATCTGGTTGTAAGCAAGTCCTGCTGCAGCACCGATTGCCTTGTAGTTTTCTTCCTTCTCAGACATCACGATCACGTTTCTGCCCTGAAGTGCCTCTGCAACCTTCGGAAGAAGTTCCGCATCCTTCTCCACATTTTTGCAGCCTTCAACTACTAATGGACAGTCGATTGCATCTGCAACCTCTTTTACGATTGCAATAAGTTCTTCTGTAGATTTGTTTACTCCGTTTGGATCTCCGCCTTCCAGGTTGAGTACAACGAAATCTCCACCTTCCATAGCTGCTGCTTTCTGAGCGATCTCAGCCATGGTGGTGCATCCTTCATAATATGCTTTGATTCCAGGTGCAAAGTCATCAAGTCCCATATCCGTGATCTCTACACCGATTTTCGGGCTGTTCTCGTCGGTGCGTCAAATGTATAGAAAGGAAATGTAGAATTTCCTCCAATAGTAACCGCTTTATCGCCAGTTCCAACCGTAACAGTGTTGATCTTTGCGTTGAACTTCTGTGGTTTCTGATTAAATGGCATTTCTTAAGCTCCTTAAAAATTTGTAAAAATTATACAGAACCATTATACTACATCATCGGATCCATTGACAATGCAGGATGGTTATGTTCTGTTAAAAATGCAACAAGAACTTCCGGATCTGTGGCAACGGTCTCATCACCGATCATATCAGTGAAGTTGTCAATGCCATAGAGTTCTTTTGCAGTCTTATTGAGTCGCTCCGCCACGGTCTCTTTTAATTCCTTTGGCATCCATACGATACGCTCAATTCCGCCCTCTGCCTTCATGAATTTCTTGGATGAAATAAAGTGTTTTCCATGTCCCATAAAGCCTGGTGTCTGAACACCGCCGCCGGTCATGGAAGCCATCTCGGAGAACGTCATTCCAAGAGGTGTCATGCCTGCATACTCACGGTTTGCGATAACCACACCATTAGAAAATGGCTCAATACCGCAAATACACTCGAAGCATCCGCAGGAGGTCATAGGATCCTGCATGATGGAGTACAGAGTAACATGCTCCAGAGCACCCTGGGAATATTTCTTTACTGCTTCATCAACATCCTCGTAAGAGCCAGATTTACATCGATCGGGCGCTCCTTGGTGATGATCTGACATGGGCCGTTTGGATCCAGTTCATTGGTTGCTTTTGCATCCAGCCATGAAACGGCTCCACAAAGTCCAAGTCTCTCCGGTGTTACTACGCAGACATGTGACGGAGAAAATGCCTGACACAGGATACAGCTGTAATAAACATCTACAGATTCATCAGTCAATGTCTCCAGACGTGCATCACGTTTGTCAAAAGTAGGGATTGCTACTTCATGACGCATTCTGGTACACTCATCCGGATCTGTATAGACAGTTACCTGACACTTATCTACAACAGCCTCGAACTCATTCTTTACCTGAGTGTAAAGAACTTCACCAAAGTGTTTTGCTCTGAAACCTGCTGCAAAAGCATCATTGCTGATACGGATACGGAACATATCCCTCTGTCCTGTGTGATATACACCTTCAATGCAGTTTATATAATTGTGGAATTTACGCTCGATAACCGGTTCAAAATCCGGCTGCATCTTCTTACCAGCTACTTCTACCACGTAGGCAAGGCTGTGCTTGCTTCCAGGTTCGAGCTATCGACTTCCGGACCTACGACAGTAATCTTGTGATCCTCGACCTCGTTCATTTCCTTAGTCTGCACAAGCTCTACGCAGTCCACACGGGAACCGTCAAATTCCACACGCATATCTTTACGACGAATGATCTCACCTTCAAAGGCAGACGCAAATGCTACCGGAATATCCACCTTTGTGATCTTGATCTTGATTCCTCTTGCTTCAAGGGAAACCTTATTAAAGTCAGCAACGTTCGGACACGCGATCAGGGCTCCTGGTACTTCCACAATGTTCTCATCCTCATTGGAGATTACCGGGAAACCAAGCTTGATCGCACCAGCACCGGCTGCAAGAACTACATCATCAACAGGTTTGAAAGCATTTACAAATGCCGGAACCCTGTCTTTGGTGTATGTAAGAAGGCTTGCTGCATCGCCAGGTGTTACATTGCCGAAGATCAGTGCTGCACGAAGTGCAACAGATACAACGTGGATAACAGATGTTACGTCTTTTCCCAAAGGAACAATTCGTAAATTATAGCCCATCTTAAGACCAAGCTCCTGTGCCTGGTCAATGATACCGCCAACTAATGTTACCAGGATACCCTGTGCCTGATAGCTCTTGATCAGTCAACACCTTCCTGTGCAGTCGGTGCGCTGCCAAGGATAACGGCTACACCAGGGATATCTCCTGTTACAAGCGGTACACCAAGCTCACGGATAATGGAATCTGCAAGATGGCCATAACAAGGCTCCTGATAGGGTTCTGCCCCATCAAGATACTTCAGTGCTTCAATAAATTCCGCACAGAGGCTGTTGCTACACCTGACATAAGAGCATCATCCAGAGCATGCTCTCTTGTCATAAGAGATTTTACGACGCCAAGGGCTGCCTGCAGTTCTCCAAGTGTTTTGATCTTCACACCGGTTACTGCATAATAGCATGGAAGACAATATGCTGTGTGTGGAAATCCCACTGCCTTATCTGCACCATGCTGCTGTACAGCATCGTTTACGGCTTTTTCTGTTAGACCGTATACTGCATCATTACCGCTGAAAATTCTGTTAATTAACAATTTTCTGCATCTCCTTTTCTGTTAATCTTCTATCACAAACCATGTAAGGCTCCGCCTCTATCCATTGGTTTGCTGCTAAATAAATTATCAGATACAGATCATTTCATTCCGCAATCAAAATGATCTGCTTGTTCGCCCTCCGCAGCGAAACTATAAATCAGTATTCCTGCCGGAAATAGTGAATCCCGGAGCCTGTCTAAAGGAGACAGACTCCAGGGAAATTATCTCCATTTTGCAGCAGGAGCTGCTGGATAAATTACATCATCGGGTCAAGTCCAAGTGCCGGATGTCCCTTCTCTGTAAGGAATCCTACCAGAGTCTCAGGATCTGTAGCAACAGTCTCATCACCGATCATATCTGTAAAGTTATCGATTCCGTAAAGTTCTTTTGCAGTAGCATTTAATTTCTCTGCGATGAACTCTTTTAATTCTTTCGGCATCCATACGATACGCTCGATACCGCCCTCAGCCTTCATGAATTTCTTGGAAGCGATGAAGTGTTTACCATGTCCCATGAATCCAGGAGTCTGAACACCACCACCTGTCATGGAAGCCATCTCAGAGAAGGTCATTCCGAGAGGTGTCATACCTGCATACTCACGGTTAGCAATAACTACACCGTTGGAGAATGGCTCGATACCGCAGATACACTCGAAGCATCCGCAGGAAGTCATAGGATCCTGCATGATGGAGTACAGGGTAACGTGCTCCAGAGCACCCTGGGAGAACTTCTGAACCGCTTCATCAACGTCTTCATAAGAACCAAGCTCTTCATTGATCGGACGCTCTTTGGTGATCACCTGGCAAGGTCCGTTCGGATCAAGCTCGTTGGTAGCTTTTGCATCCAGCCATGAAACGGCACCGCAAAGTCCAAGTCTCTCTGGTGTAACAACACAAACGTGAGACGGGGAGAATGCCTGGCAGAGGATACAGCTGTAATATACATCAACAGACTCGTCAGTGAGGTTTGCAAGACGATCATCACGTTTCTCGAATGTCGGAATTGCAACTTCATGACGGATTCTGGTACACTCAGCAGGATCTGTGTAGATCACAACCTCACACTTGTCAACAACTGCGTCAAATTCGTTCTTAACCTGAGTATAAAGAACTTCACCGATATGTTTGATACGGAATCCTGCATCAAATGCTGCATGGCTGATACGGATACGCTGCATATCTCTCTGACCGGTGTGATATACACCCTCAATACAGTTGATGTAGTTGTGGAATTTACGCTCGATAACAGGCTCAAAGTCAGGCTGCATGTTCTTACCGGCAACCTTAACAACGTATGCAATGCTGTTCTTGCTTCCGTCTTCCATCTCGTCAACTTCCGGTCCTACAACTGTGATCTTGTGATCCTCGATCTCAGAAGCGTCACAGGTATGTACAAGCTCAGCACAGTCAACACGGGAACCATCGAACTCAACACGCATGTCTTTACGACGGATGATCTCGCCCTCGAATGCAGATGCGAATGCAACCGGGATATCGATGTTTGTGATCTTGATCTTGATGTCACGAGCCTCAAGGGAAGTAGCGTTGAATTTACTTACGTCCTCCTGAACGATAAGGCTCTTCGGTACACGGAAGATGTTCTCTGTCTCGTTTGTGATTACCGGGAAGCCAAGTGCGATAGCGCCAGCTCCGCAAGCAACTACAACGTCATCCAGAGGTCCGAATGCGTTAACGAATGCCGGAACACGGTCCATTGTATATTTCATAAGTGTACCTGCATCTCCAGGTGTTACGTTACCGAAGATCAGAGCTGCACGAAGTGCAACAGATACAACGTGGATAACTGCTGTAACGTCTTTTCCAAGAGGAATAACACGTACGTTTGCTCCAGTGTTCATGCCAGCTTCCTTCACCTGGTCAATGATTCCGCCAACCAGTGTTACAAGAATACCCTGTGCCTGATAGCTCTTTACAAGTGCAACACCCTCTTCTACAGATGGAGCTGTTCCAAGGATAACGGCTACACCAGGGATATCGCCTGTTACAAGCGGTACACCAAGCTCACGGATCACAGCATCTGCAAGGTGGCCATAGCATGCCTCCTCATATGGTGTTGCTCCGTCGATATATTTCAGAACTTCGATGAACTCTGCGCAAAGTGCGGTAGCAATACCGGACATGAATGCGTCGTTCAGTCTTTTCTCTCTTGTCATAAGAGTTTTTACAACGCCAAGAGCCTCTTTTAACTCTTTTAAGGTTGTAACCTTGGTTCCTGTTACTGAATAGTAGCAAGGAAGGCTGTAAGCGGTATCAGGGAAGCTTACTGCTTTGTCTTCGCCATGCTGTGCGATGGCTGCATCAATAGCGCCCTCTGTTAATCCATAAACAGCGTCGTTTCCGCTGAATACTCTATCAAATAAAGTCACTGTAGTACCTCCTATTATTTACAGACTTGATTCGTTGTCTATCTTTTCTTTAATCTTTCTGATCTCAGATGTTACTGTCTCACTGAAATCATAGGGTGATTTACCCTGGCGGTCTGCGTCCATAACTTCTACATTGTAATGGATCATTCCAAGAAGATCTTCTGCCGGAATCTTGTTGCGGATAAATTCTTCATCCTCTTCGTTCCGTACTTTGTTGGCCACTACCTTAACCTGAGTAATGCCAAGATCCTTTGCAAGACGTTTTACGTTTTTGTAGGTCTGTACACTTCTTGCACCTGGTTCGATCACCACAATAAATTCGTCCATGCTCTCCGTGGTTCCCCGGCCCAGATGCTCCAGACCGGCTTCCATATCCATAATTACCACATCATCTGTGCACTACAAGGTTGCTGATGATTCTTTTTAACATGACATGTTCAGGACAGACACATCCGCCTCCGCCTGTTTCCACGGTTCCAAGGACAAGCAGCTTTACACCATTACAAACCTTTCCGTAGGTGTCCGGAATGTCGTCTACCTTCGGATTCAGTGTATAAAACTGATTCTGGCTGTTGGCTCCGGTACGCTCCTCTACCAGCTTACGCATCTTGGAAATGGGAACGATGGAATCTAAAGTCTCCTCATCAAATCCAAGAGCCAGTCCCAGGTTTGCGTCCGGGTCAACATCAGCTGCAAGGACCTTTTTCCCTTCATCTGCATATAGTCTGGCAAGTGTTGCCGCAAAAGTTGTCTTTCCTACTCCGCCTTTACCGGTTACTGCTATTTTCATAAGTTAATCGCGCCTTTCCTTCGATCAGATTCCGAGAGCGTCACGTTTTTCTTCGATTCTCGCAATCATAAGATCGCCTAATTTATCAATATCTTTCTCAACTGTATATGCTGCCTCTACCCAGTCACGTACCCCTTCTGTAAGGAGGCTTGCAACCTCTGTAGAACCGGAAACATATGGGTCTACACCAAGATATGTATCAAGACCAGTTGCTACTACATAGTTTCCAATGGAAACTGCCTTCTCAGACATCCACTCAGGAGCACATCCTACTACTGGAAGCTGGGAAATGTTCAGTCCGGAATCCTTGGCAAGCTCAGAAGCAAGGATCAGCATACGGCTGATATCAACACAGGATCCCATATGTAATACTGGCGGGATATCTGCAAGCTCGCAAACACGTTTCAGACCAGCACCGCAAAGGTCTTTTGCAGCTTTGTCCATAAGTCCTGCACGAGCAGCTGCCTGTGCGGAACATCCGGAAGCGATGATCACGATATCGTTTGCGATCAGTTTCTTCATAAGTTCGATATGAGCTGTGTCAGGTCTTACCTTCGGGTTGTTACATCCAACCATAGCAACAGCACCACGGATAACACCAGATGTAATACACTCAAGGAGAGGTTTGGTGGTACCAGTCTCGTCTACCTGAGAGTTTGTTACGCCGTCAAGTGTCTTAACGATTGCTTCTACAGAGTAACCAACAGTAGCTTTATGTTTCAAATCCGGGATATGTACAAGCTCTGGTTTTCTGTTCTTGAAGTTTTCACATGCAAGTTTTACGATCTGTTTTGCTTTCTCTCCTGCTGTACCTGCATCAAATTCAATGAAATCGGAATCTGGCATCTGGCAGATTGGAGAAGTTGTGATAAATTTTGTATGGAAGCATTTGGAAAGAGGTCCAAGTGCTGGGAAAATACACTGAACGTCAACTACGATTGCCTCACAGGCACCTGTCAGTACAACGTTCTCCTGCTGTAAGAAGTTACCTGCCATCGGAATACCGCGACGCATTGCAACCTCATTAGATGTACAACATACACCGGAAACAGTGATTCCCTTAGCACCCATGGATTTCGCATAGTCGATCATCTCTTTGCTGTCTGCATACTCACAGATCATCTCAGAAAGACTCGGGTCATGTCCATGAACAACGATGTTTACATTCTCTGCATTCATAACACCAAGGTTAGCCTCGGTATCGATTGGCTTTGGAGTTCCGAAAAGGACATCAGAGAACTCAGTTCCGCACATGGAACCGCCCCATCCATCGGAAAGACCGTTACGAAGCGCCTGACGGATCAGAGCCTCCGGTTTACTTGTGTTACCCATATGAGTCATATGAAGTGCACAGGAAACCTCACGGTCAATTGCTCTTGGCTCAATTCCAGCTGCATGCCACAGATCCTGTGTATGCTGAGGTGCTCTCTTAAGCCATCTGGAATATCCTCTGATCTTTCCGTATTCTTCCTGAGCAAGATCAGACATTTCATGAGCCAGATCATAGATGTCTTTACCCTCTGTCTCAACGCCCCACTCTTTTGCAATACGGATCAGCTTCTCAGGATCTTTCACCTGATAGTCGCCGCCCTCTTTTGCATGTCCAAGTGTGATACAGATCTCACGTCCGTGATCAGAGTGTGTAGCTGCGCCGCCTGCTGTGAAACGAAGGAAGTTTCTTCCTACGATACCATGTACATCGCATCCGCAGATACCTCTCGGTGCCTTAGGTGTAATACGGCACGGACCCATTGAACAGATTCGGCAACATACGCCCTGCTCACCGAATTTACAGTGTGGAGTCTGATTCTTAACACGCATCTGCCAGGAATCAGCGCCTACCTTTGCACCAGTCTCAAGAAGACGGGCTGTGGCAGCTTCGAATTCTTCCACTGTAGTTAATTTGAATTCACTCATTATTGACCTCCTCTAAGTATGTGTTACTTTTGATAAATTTATTTATATTCCGTTTTCCGGAACCCATCCCCTCCCATGGGATAAATACCTGACAAAAATTCCGCAGCAGCTTCTTGCCTGCTGCGAATTATAATGCCATTTCTATCCTCTTATCACATAAACATGTGGGGTAAGGGGGACTTCCCTTATAAAACAAGCTTATCTACGATCTCACGAAGAGCCATCTTTACCGGATTATCTTCCGGAAGCCCTGCAGTCGGTTTACCCTCGCAGTCATACTCGTAAACAGTCTCATCCTGCGGCACTACGCCAAGAAGATGAAGACCCTGCTTCTCAATCTCTTCTTTGATTCCGTCATTCAGCTTTCCGCCAGGAGCACGGTTAATGATAAGGCCTACTGTATCCGGGTGCATATCACATTCTTTAATAAGCTCTGCAATACGACCTACAGCCTGTACACCTCTTCTGGAACAGTCACTGACCAGAATCGCTGTCTGCATGGACGGAAGTACTCCCTGCTGATGTGCTCCATACCAGCTTCGTTATCAACTACGATATAAGGATAATTATTCTGGTATTTGGCAAGCTGGGTCTGAAGAAGTCCATTTACAAAACAGTAGCAGCCTTTTCCCTGGGTTCTGCCCATAACCAGAAGATCAAAATCATCATCTTCTACCAGAGCATCCTCAAAACGTCTTTCAGCGTAATCCGCCTTGGACATTCCCGCCGGGATCGGATTCTCGCTTGCAAGCTCTGCGCGAGCAATTTCTTCCCTTACATCACCAAGTGTAGTCTCCACTTCTACTCCAAGAACTTCGTTCAGATTTGAGTTTGCGTCAGCATCTACTGCAAGGATCGGTCCTTTGCCTTTCTCGCAGAGATACTGGATCAGCATTCCGCATAATGTGGTTTTACCAACGCCGCCTTTACCTGCGACAGCAATTACATGTGCCATAATACTATCAATTGCCTCCTGAAAAATTTAAGTCAAAATCGATTAGATTAAAGTACAAAGTCCGGATCTGTCAATGATCTCGGATACATCTTTCCATTTATTCAAAGCATACAGATGGATGCCATCTACGCCGAGAGCGCGGTACTCGTCGATCTGTCTGATCGTGTACTCGATTCCCTCTTCTTTGAATCTCTTGATCTTATCATCATAGAACATATCAAACGGCTTGCCATCAGCATCTTTTGCTGCAAATGGATTCGGGAACAGCCAGTTTCTGGAAATGAGTCTGCAAAGCTCACGGTCCATTACACAACCGTTACGGGAAAGTGCCATATTAATTGTAGCGGACATGTCAAGAATTGGCATAACTCCTACGTCTACAGGCATTGTAACACCAGCCTCACGGATTGAATCCAGCCAGTATTTAAACTGCTCCATATCCCAGCAAAGCTGAGTCATGATATAATCGGCACCATTGTCCTGTTTCTGTCTCAGAACTGCAATATCAGCATCAAGGCTGCGGCATGCAATGTGTCCCTCCGGAGATCCTGCAACTGCGATTTCGAATTTGTCACCAAATTCGTCACGGACAAATTTAACAAGATCTGTAGCGTAGTTGAAATCACCGCAGGTTGTTGTTTCACCAAGCGGAATATCTCCACGAAGTGCAAGCATATGATCTACACCCTCTGCAAGGTACTGATCCAGCTGCTCTTTGATTCCCTCTTTTGTGTTCTTGATTACTGTGAAATGGGTAACCGGTGTTGTTCCGGCTTTCTTGATCATCTGGCATACTTCTCTGTTAGCACCAACGTTTCCGCCGCCTGCACCGTATGTACAGGAAATGTACGCAGGTTTGTATTTCATCAGATGATCGATCGTCCCAGGAAGGTTATCCATCCCCTTTTCTGTCTTCGGCGGAAATAGCTCGAAAGACAGAAGCATTCTTTCTCTCATTGCTTCTGACAATTTCATAATTACATACCTCCACGTATTAAGTAATTTTTATTCTAAAGGCATAATGCCTCAAGATCTGATAAGCATCACGGATTACTGAAGCAATCCGCTTTTGTTCTTCTGTATCAGCAGAAAACGTTACTGTACACTTTGTTTGCAAATGCACCTTATGAAACATTTCCACTGAACAGTAATCAGAAAATTCATGTCAGTCACATTTTACTTTAACGATACTGTTCGCAAGGTCTACCATAAGGATGGTTCCCTCTACCACTCTTTCATCACCCATAATATCGCGGAGAACAAGTTTGTTTCCATCTACATTAATACGGCTGACGTTCTTGAAGATTACAGAATCGTCATTTTCTTTATATACAGTTGCTAAACACATAATAATGCCTCCTTATTTCATTTCCTCTTTCACAAGAGTCAGGGCAAGGCCAAGGCGCATGTTGCCTTTCTGGAAATCGGATACGCTTTCCTTAATGGTCTTCGCAGCGGCATCCATTCCCATCTTGCAAGATTATCCGCCATCTGGTCAAGTTCTGCTGCATGGTGCTCATTGTGCTGAAGCATATAGGTAAGAAGAGCTACTGTCTCATTCCTGCAGTCCCCTCCCTGGCAGCCGCCGCAGTCTGTACTGCAGTTCTGTCCCTCATTATGTGTATGGTCATGACCTTCTGTTCCGTCATGGGTATGCGCATGTGTATGGCTCACTCCGTCTGCATGGGTATGCTGGTGGGTATGCTCATGACCATGCTGGATCAGATTGCCGTTTTCATCTTTGATCAAATGCATAGTAACTACTCCTTTCCGCCTTGAATGCGGCAGACAAATCATAACATTGTTTCTCTTCCAGGCACGAAAAAAACTCACGCCGGCAACGTGAGAAAACATGTAAGAATGGATATAAAGATATTCTATTCCCTTTTAATATAATGAGATTCCGCATACCTCATACCTTCATGCATAACACATTTTCTTTCTTCTACCTAAAAATCGCAGAGTTATGACATAAATTTATCAAATTTTTCTTTTATTATACAACCTTTCTCATTATTACGCAAGGAGATAATTATAAAATTTTACCAAATTTCAACGCTTTACCACACAAATATATGTTTTAATTTCTGTACAATTTTACCAGTTATTTCTAAAGTTTGTCTAAAGATTAACGAATGCGTATTTAAGCAAAAAACAGGTGAATGTTTTGTAATTATATGCTATAATGAATGAAATTTATTGGTTGCTGATTACTTCATGAGCAGCAGCATTTATTGTTTAATGAGGAGGAATTAGCTTTGAGAGAAACCGTATTCCTGAATACCGACAGAGAAATGCCCCTTTTAGGGCTTGGTGTATATAAAACAGCAGATAACGAAGCAGAGACAGCATTACAGCTGCAGTGAACGCGGGCTACCGTCTTATTGACACTGCTTCCGCTTACAAAAACGAAGAAAGTGTAGGCAAGGCAATTGCCAAATGTGGTGTCCCACGCAAGGAACTTTTTATCACCAGCAAAATCTGGAATAACGCGCAGCGCCTTGGAGATGTAGATGGGGCTTTTTATAGAAGCATGGAGCGGTTGAAGCTGGATTACCTGGATCTTTATCTGATTCACTGGCCGGTGCCTGGCTGCTATACCGGAACCTGGCTGGAGATGGCCAAACTTCTTGAAACCGGCCGTGTACTTTCCATCGGCGTCAGCAATTTCCAGATTCATCATCTGGAAGAGCTTAAGAAAATTTCCGGTATTGTACCTGCTGTCAACCAGATCGAATGTCATCCGCTTTGCTATCCGAAAGAACTGATTGAATATTGCCAGTCGGAAGGAATTCAGGTTCAGGCTTATGCACCGCTTGCCAGAGGTGCTTACCTTGACAATGATGTAATGTGTGTTCTCGGAACCAAGTATGCACATACTCCTGCTCAGGTCGGTCTTCGCTGGGCAATCCAAAAGGGTATTTCTGTAATTCCGAAATCCGTCAATCCAGACCGCATTGCTTCCAACGCCAATATTTTTGATTTCAACATTGAGGATGAAGATATGGCGATCATGGATACTTTAAATGAAGATCTCCATACATCCCATGTGCCGGATGATCTGAAGGATGTTATTTTTTAATCTTTTCACTCTTTGTAAATTATTAACTGCCAGAACATTGAGCATACTCTTTCGTTTTTTTGCTCACTGCTCTGGCAGTTTTTTGCGGTTCTATTCTTTCAGTTATATTTTCTGTATTTTATATTTTGCAACAGCTTATTTGCTGAATATAGCATTCACAGTTCCCAGGAAATTTCTCCCTGTTTCTCTCTCTGCATCAGGTCTTTCACAGCTTCAGATGCAGGCTTGTTTTCAAACAGAAGCTTATTTACTTCCATAATGATCGGCATTTCCACATTATATTTCTCAGCCAGCGCTTTGGCTGCCTTTGCGGAATAAACGCCCTCCACAACCATCTGCACTTCATCCATAGCCTGCTTCATGGTGTAACCCTGTCCCATCAGATAGCCGGCGCGTCTGTTTCGGCTGTGCACACTGGCACAGGTAACAATCAGATCACCAATTCCGGAAAGGCCGGCAAAAGTCTCCAATTTAGCGCCCATCTTGACACCAAGCCGCGCCATCTCTGCTATTCCTCTTGTGATCAAAGCAGCCTTTGTATTATCTCCATACCCTAAGCCATCAGCAGTCCCTGCTGCCAGGGCGATTACATTCTTAAGGCACCGCCAAGCTCTACCCCCAGCATATCCGGTGTCGTATACACCGGAAAACAGGGCTCATAAAAAGGCCCTGGAGATATTCAGCGGTCTCTTTTTTGCGGGCACTGACTACACACGTAGTAGGGAGTCCGCGGCTTACTTCTTCCGCATGGCTTGGTCCTGAAAGCACACAAACATCTGCCTGAGGAATCTCTTCTTTAATAATATCACACACAGGCATAAGCGTATTTTCTTCTACACCTTTCGCCACATTTACAATAATCTGTCCCCGTCGAATCAATGGGGAAAGTCGTTTGCTGATAGCACGCATATAAGCAGATGGTGAGGCAAATACAACTATATCTGGTGAATCCAAAGCTGTCTTTTCATCACCGGTTATCACAATTCCATCCGGAATTTTAATTCCGGGAAGCTTTTTCGGATCCTCCGGGTCTGATTCAGACTGGCTGCCTTTTCCGGATGTGCAGACCACAACATAACCTGATGACCATTGTTGTGAAGCAGTATTGCAAGTGCTGTTCCCCAGCTTCCGGTTCCCATTACGCTGATTTTTGCCATTTTATCACCTCATCTTATTTGGCTGCAGTTTTCGCTGCACCAAGCTTATTCTCAGTTCCATTTAAAAGGCGGTAAATATTCGCCCTGTGTCTGTAAATTGCAAGTGCTGTCATAAGTCCCATGATCACATCCATCTCAAATGTATGAGGGAAATCCATGCCATAACTTCCCGCAGCGCCAAACCCAATGAAACAAATCAGCGCACCTACATATGCTGCCATTGACCCCAATGACACATAGCGGGTAATAGCTACCAGCCCAATAAAGATCACCGCGCAGATCAGAAATACTCTCCAGTCCATTGCCAGCAGCATTCCCGCAGAAGCTGCAATTCCCTTGCCGCCCCTGAATCCAAGATAAAACGGAAAATTATGTCCAAGCACGCAGCCTGCTGCCGTGTACATGCCAAGCAATGGAAGAATTTCCTGATACCGATTCTTAAATACTGCATCCACGATCAGAATGGCAATCACACATTTAAGCATATCGCCAATAAGAGTCATTGCCCCCGCTTTTTTTCCAAGAGTACGAAGGGCATTGGTAGTTCCTGCATTGCCGCTTCCATATTGACGGATATCCATGTGATGGATTTTTCCGATAATGTATGACGTCTGAAACATTCCAAACAAATATCCAATAGCCAGACAAATAATACGTTCCATCTTTATTCCTTCTCTCCGCGCTCTCTTACAATAAATTTCAGCGGTGTACCGCCAAAGTCAAAGGCATCCCGGATTTTATTTTCCAGATATCTGGTGTAGGAAAAATGCATAAGTTCTTTGTCATTGACAAAGTATTACGAATGTAGGCGGTTTTACCGCAACCTGTGTCATTGTAGAAAATTTTCAGACGGCGGCCCTGTCAGACGGCGGCTGCTGCATGGCAACTGCTTCTGCAAGGATCTCATTAAGCACACCAGTCTGGATACGCATAGTTTGATTCTCAATTACCGCATCCAGTGTCTCAAACATTCTGGAAATCCGAAGTCCTGTTCGGGCAGAAATAAACACAATTTCTGCATAAGGCATAAAGGAAAGGACCTCCCGAATACGGTTAGTATGTTTGTAAATGGTCTTGTCATTTTTCTCAATAGCATCCCATTTATTCACTGCAATGATCACGCCCTTGCCTTTCTCATGGGCAATTCCGGCAATTTTTGCATCCTGCTCTGTAACGCCTTCTGATGCATCGATCATTACAACTACAACATCTGCACGTTCTACAGCTGTTACAGTACGGATCACACTGAAGCGCTCAATTTCTTCTTTTACTTTTGCTTTACGGCGGAGTCCGGCTGTATCGATAAAAATATAATCTTTTTCGTTCCAGGTAACCTTCGTATCAACTGCATCACGAGTGGTTCCAGCAATATCTGAAACGATTACACGGTCTTCCCCCAGCAGCTTATTGATCAGAGAGGACTTACCAACATTAGGTTTACCTACAATAGCAATCTTCGGAATATCAGAATCCTCATCCTCTCCCGTATCCTCCGGGAAATGTTTTACGACCTCATCAAGCATATCTCCAAGTCCCTGACGGTTAGCTGCAGAAATGGCAAATGGCTCGCCGATTCCCAGATTATAAAATTCATAAACATCCATCATATATTTCTGAATGCTATCCACCTTATTCACTGCAAGTACCACTGGTTTGCCGCTGCGGCGAAGCATATCTGCAACTTCGCATCAGAATCCACAAGTCCCTGATGTACATCTGTAATAAAGATAATGACATCCGCAGTATCAATAGCGATCTGAGCCTGCTCCCTCATCTGAGAAAGAATCACATCGCCGCTATCCGGTTCAATACCACCTGTGTCAATAATAGTAAAATCATTATCCAGCCATGATACATCTGCATAAATTCTGTCTCTGGTTACACCTGGCGTATCTTTAACAATGGAAATCTTATCCCCTGCCAGTACATTAAACAATGTGGATTTTCCTACATTAGGCCTGCCCACAATTGCTACTACCGGTTTGCTCATACATTTGTCTCCTTTTCTGTTTCTTATGTTCAATCGGATCAAGGACTGCAGACACAAGGTCTGAACCACCTTCATCCACAATTACAATTTCTACATTCAGTTTCCTGGAAAGCTCTTCCACAGAGATATCATCCAGAAAAACATCTTCTTCATTTTTCAGCATGTTGCAGGGAAGCAAAAGCTTCTCTCCAAGGTCTCTGCCGCTTAATTGTCTGATCAGATCCTGTCCCGTGATCAAACCAGACACCGTAATCGTTTCTCCGAAAAATTCGTTTCTTATGGAGATCACATCCACTTCTACATTTGGAAATTTCTCATGGATCATCTCCATATATTTCTTAATAAATGGTGCCGCCAAAGCTCCTGTAGCACTGACAGCCTTTATCCTTCGGTCATCTCCCGTCCTGCCTGCAACAGCTTCTTTCACTTCTTCGCCAAGGAGCCGAAGCATTCCCACACCGTTTTCCAGCTGAAGATAGCCATCATAGGACTCTTCCAGGGGCAGATCCTTCCCAGCCAGAATGTACCATTCATCTGAAGCATGGATAAAATGAATGCCATACTGGTCCATCATTTTCTTCTGCCAGGAATGAATAATCTCCAGAACTTCTAATGCATCTTCCTTCTGAAACTGTTCCATCGGATACAACCCCTCACGAAACTTAGTCAGACCAACTGGAACTACTGAAACGCTCTGAAGTACTGGTGCATAGGCAGACATCTTGCGAATACTGTCATCCATGTCCTTACCGTCATTAACTCCTTTGCACAAAACAATCTGCCCATTCATAGTGATTCCTGCATCATACAGTTTCTGAAGCTTCTTCAATGCATCCCCGGCGAAGCGGTTATGGAGCATTTTACATCTCAGTTCCGGATTCATGGTCTGGATAGAAATATTAATGGGCTCCAGATGGTACCGGATGATCCGGTCTATATCATGATCACTCATATTGGTCAGGGTCACATAATTTCCCTGTATGAAGGACAATCTGGAATCATCATCTTTAAAATAAAGAGTATCTCTCATTCCAGGCGGCATCTGGTCAATAAAACAGAAAATGCAATGATTGGAACAGGAACGATAATCATCCATCAGATCCTTCTCAAAGGTAATCCCAAGGTCTTCTTCATATTCCTTCTCCACCTCCAGCTCCCAGATTTCTCCGTTTGCCTTTTCCACTTCCAGAACAACGAATTCTTCATTCATCAGATAACGGTAGTCAAATATATCTTCCACAGGCTGGCCGTTTACAGTGAGCAGTATATCTCCCGGCACAAGTTCCAGTTCCTGTGCAATACTTCCATCCTGCACAATTGCAATCACATGTTTATTTTGTTTCTTCACATTTATCTCCATTATAATTCAAATGCGATCTGTCGCGTCAGTTCTGTTCCAGAGTCTGTTTGAAAAATGATTTTCCAAATACCTTCTAAGCTTCAGAGTCCTGAATACGACGTCACAGATCGTCCATCTCTGGCTCAGCATAATAAAGCCATTATTTTTAATATAACAAGTTTTCCTGAAAAACACAACAAAAAATTTCATTTCCTGCTCACGTCTATGAACATTTATGATAATGTCCTAATATACCACAAAGGAAAATGTCCCAATGTAGTATAATGCTTCCATCAACAGATGGAGGTAACGATTATCAGAAAGGTAGAATTATCAATGGATGAACAAAAGAAGTATGAGGTGATCAAATCATTGGCAGATCATCCAGCCCCTAACAAGCAGAGAGCTGCCCTTACTCTCGGTTGTACTGTACGTCACATTAACCGTATGCTTAAAGGCTACAAAGAGCATGGCAAAGCCTATTTTATCCATGGCAACAGAGGACGTAAGCCAGCCAATACCATCCCCAATGAAACTCGTAATCTTGTTGTCGATTTATACCGCAACAAATACTATGATGCCAATTTTGTGCATTTCACTGAGTTATTAGGAAAACATGAAGATATCCACATCTCCCCTTCAGCGGTTATGTCTATTCTCGAAGCTGAATACATTCTCTCTCCCAAGGCTACAAAAGCTAAGAAAAAGAGAATCAAAGAACAATTAAAAGCCGATAAAAAAGCAGCGAAATCTCAGAAAGAAGCGGATCAGATACAGATTAATCTTGTTGCTCTTGAGGACGCCCATTCCCGCCGTCCCAGAGCCGCTTATTTCGGTGAACTGCAGCAAATGGACGCAACTCCCTACGAAT
>ENA-OQAA01000151-OQAA01000151.1-human-gut-metagenome-genome-assembly--contig:-NODE-151-length-51296-cov-2.272997_pt1 | contig 51296 bp, 66 predicted proteins | sample MGYA00242489_ERZ504515 | MGnify/ENA primary metagenome ERZ504515 (study PRJEB26092, sample SAMD00036237) | human gut metagenome | host: Homo sapiens | study: EMG produced TPA metagenomics assembly of... | reverse complement strand
GAAGGTTTTTGCATGATCTTATGTTTTAAATGATTATTCTGTCCGCAAAGGTAATGTTTTTGCTCGAAATAAATAAGAAAATAACAATGCCCACTGTAAGGAGCTTACAATCGCAGTTATAAGCATCTTACAATGGGCATTCTAACATCTTTAATAATGGGCATTCGAGGAAAGCCTCCTCCGAGACTTATCAATCCCTGCTTCTTCCCCCCAAGAATATCATTATATAATATAATAATGTAGCAAGCGAACCTAACGCTGCGACCACGTACGTATAAGCGGCGGAACGTAAAGCGTCCTCTGCCTTATCATGCGTATAAGCATTTGTTATACCGGCATTGCTCAACCACGCTAAAGCACGTTGGCTGGCATTGATCTCGACCGGAAGCGTGATAAAGCTAAATAGCGTAGTCGTAGCGAACAAGATTATACCGAATAACAATAGCTGAGGAAACGTATGCAATAATAACATACCACCCAGCAACACCCATGTCATGATATTAGAGGCGAAACTAACAACCGGAACCAAAGCCGAACGCATCCGTAACGGAGCGTAAGCGGTAGCATGCTGCACGGCGTGACCGCACTCATGGGCGGCAACCGCAGCGGCGGCGATACTATTGCTATAATAAACCGACTCACTCAAGTTCACCGTCTGGTTAGCGGGATTGTAATGGTCCGTCAGATGTCCGGGTGTAGAAATCACCTTTACATCATAGATACCATTGTCATGCAACATCTTCTCAGCGACATCTTTTCCTGTCATGCCATTCGGCATAGGGATTTCGAATACTTCTCAAACTTGCCCTGAAGGCGGGATGACACCAGCCAACTCAATAGCGCAAATCCAATAAATATAATCCAATACATACTCATAAATTTCTATCTTATTTAGTTTTATAAAACAACGACAAAAAGTTTGCCAAAGACAAAAATGGCAGGAGACACCCCTTGAGGAATGTGGTCTTCTGCCATTTTGTACGATTTATAACGAGTTTATTCTTCTGTATATCTGACAATCGTCTGTTCACGATCCGGTCCTACGGAAACGATCTTCACAGGCACACCCAGTTCTTCCTCCAAGAAAGAAAGGTAAGCGTTGAACTCCTCCGGGAACTCGTCCTCGCTCTGCATCTTCGTCATGTCCGTCTTCCAACCCGGTAACTCCACGTATACAGGTTCGATCGTATCATCGATCTCATACGGGAACTCATTAGTCTCGACACCATTCATCTTATAAGCCACGCAAGCCTTGATCGTATCGAAGGTATCCAACACATCACTCTTCATCATGATCAATTGGCTTACACCGTTGATCATCACGGCATATTTCAAGGCTACCAAATCAATCCAGCCACAACGACGTTTACGTCCCGTAACCGCACCGAACTCATGGCCTAATTGACCGATCTTATCTCCCACCTCATCAAACAACTCGGTCGGGAACGGACCGCTACCTACACGTGTACAATAAGCCTTGAAGATTCCATATACCTCACCGATATTCCGGGGAGAAACCCCCAGTCCCGTACAACATCCGGCACAGATCGTGTTAGAGGAAGTCACGAATGGATAAGAACCGAAGTCTATATCCAGCATCGTACCTTGAGCGCCTTCCGCCAAGACCGACTTACCTTCCTTCAAATAGTTATTGATGACATGCTCGCTATCAATCAATTTGAATTGTTTGAGGTAGTTCAAGGCCTCCATCCATTGAGCCTCCATCTCGGTTATATCATATTCATAGTTCAATGAACGCAAGATCGCTTCATGTTTTGCTTTAGCGGCCGCATATTTCTCTTCGAAGTTATGCAATAAATCGCCCACACGAACACCGTTACGGCTAATCTTATCCGTATAAGTCGGGCCGATACCCTTTCCTGTCGTACCGATCTTTCCGGAACCTTTTGCGGCCTCATAAGCGGCATCCAAGATCCGGTGAGTAGGTAAAATTAGGTGAGCTTTCTTAGAGATATAAAGCTGCTTGGTGATATCGTGACCACTCGCTGCCAATGATTCCGCTTCCTGCTTGAACAATAACGGGTCCAGAACGACACCGTTACCGATTACGTTTATTTTTCCACCTTGGAAAATACCGGAAGGAATCGAACGTAACACATACTTTTCCCCGTTAAACTCCAATGTATGTCCGGCATTAGGGCCTCCTTGAAAACGAGTTACCACATCGTAATTCGGAGTCAGCACATCGACAACCTTGCCTTTGCCCTCGTCGCCCCATTGCAATCCTAACAAAACGTCTACTTTCATCTTTTCTATATTTATTATAGGCTATTAATATTCTTATTTAACTGACCTTTGCTGCTTAAACTTGCATTTACTGCACAGGCCATAAATGTACAAACAATAATACTCCGGCGTAAAACGAGAGACTTTCAAGTTTCTCATATCCGCTTTCAACGCACTATTTCGCAGCTCCCGCATGGTCCCGCATCTCGTACAAACCAAATGCAAATGCGTATCAGCATAAATCCTCAACTCATATTGCACCGACTGGACGGTTATTTGATGACGCACCACCAAACCGGCATCAACCAGTACATCCAACGTATTATAGAGTGTTGCCTTACTGACATGGAAGTTGTCTTGCTCCAACCGATCCGAAAGCATACACACATCAAAATGACCGGGAAAAGCACATATCTCCTTGAATATAGCATATCTCTCCTCGGTTTTCCGCAGTTTCTTCTCCGTTAGATATTCGGTAAACAACGCACGTATTTCCGTATAAACTTCGCTTCCATCTCCTAAAGACCGCACAAACGACAAAGTTAGCGCATTTATTTTAAACGCAAAGCCTTACCGATAATATTCAAACTCGAATTTTAATTCATTATAGATTTCTTGTAATTCCGGCGTGTTTCCCGCAGCCTCCTGAAATTCCTTGAAACCGTCTAGGATCCTTTCCGCATTCCCCTCGGATTGACGCCCATAAAACTTCATGGCTTGAATAGACGCTTGTTTCTCTTTCAGCGTAGATTTAAAATCCTTAGTCTCCGCTAGACTACTTAAGGTTTCTGCCAAGAAAGATCCTAAAACCACAGAAGATAAGCTGCCACCTCGCTTGAAATTCTCGGCCCAAGTAAGAAAGGCGACCGTGCGAGCGAACTCATTTTTCTTATCAGCAACCAGATCAGACGTGAAGTCTCCATATAAGGCAGATGAACGAACAAGTTCCGGCAACAATGCTCCGCGATCTCTAAATAAGGAATCTCCTTGACCCAACGTTTCGCCTCATCCAAAGGCAACGTCTCGGCGGGTTGGAGAAAGGTCGCCAATATCTTAAACTCACGGATGTCTTCTTTCCATAAAGCCGCCGCTAGCTCTCCATTCGGTTTATGCTTACGGGCGATTCCCTTTATTTCGGGGTACGGAACCCCGAAATTTAACTTATATACGATACCTTTCTCACGCATACTCGTAGAAATCACCCCGTTCATCGCCAAACGAAGTTCCTTACGGATCTCCCTTATCTCGTCTTGTAAACTTTCCATCTATTAATTATTATAAGTCGGCAAGAAAGAATAATCACGGCCATAACGAAGCATCTGATCTGTATAACCTTCCGTGTAGTCCAAGACAATATCAGTAACCTCACCGTTAGAGTTCTTTACCTCTTTCATCACAGGATTGACAAAACCTTTATAGGGAGCCAAGTTTAACTTAGCATAGCGCTCCAAGACCTCCGCATGCAGCTCCGGATCTACTTTCACGCCGTATCCTTCAACAAGATTCTTTCCGGCCGCATAGTCACCCTCACTCTTGATACGTTGAATCTCAGCAAGCAATGTCCCAAACAACTCACGTAACCTCGGATAGTCATTCACAACCACATAGGTCTTGCCATCCCGTTTTTTCAGTTCGATCACATTCGCTTCCTTCCCTTTCTCGTAAGCCCACTTAGCGATCAACTGACGGTTACGCATATGCGCCTCTTCTACATTCTTGCCTAGCTCGATGCGAACCAACTGGGTCATCAAGCCATTCATTATATATTTATAGTATTCCGATTTATAAGCCTCGCCGTCCGGAAGCAATCCCAGTTCCACCAGCTTTGGATCTGCCAAATAATACAGGCCAAACAAATCCGCACGGGTTTCCTCCAGTGTAGAGCTATAGGCTTTCAGCGCATCCGGGTCCGTATTTTCCAGCAATTTACCGGAACCATGTCCCAGACACTCATGTAAATCCGTATGTAGATTATCCGTTAAGAAACCGTACTGCCTCATACCGTTCCGCTCCACGTCACTCCAAACAAACTCTTCGCTAAAGCCATTTCCTTGAGACGCCTTATCATAAGCCTCCGTGATATTCTCTATCGTAACAGACTTCGAGCCATGATCTACGAATACAATCCGCATTTGGCAAATTGATACCGATCGGGGTAGCCGGATAGCAATCACCTCCCAACATAGATACCGTGATTACCTTAGCGCTAACTCCTTTCACCTTCTCTTTCTTGAAACGCTTATCTACCGGAGAATGATCCTCAAACCATTGCGCATTATCACTGATGATTTTTGTACGCTTAGTCGCCTCCTTATTCGTAAAATTCACGGTAGACTCCCAGCTTGCTTTCATTCCTAACGGATCCCCATAAGTCTCGATAAAGCCATTCACAAAATCCACCTCCGAAGCTGTATCCTCTACCCAAAGGATCGAATAAGCATCGAAAGTCTTCAAATCGCCCGTTTGATAATATTCGATCAATTTCCCGATGATCGCTTTCTGCGTATCATTCTCGGCGAAAGGCAAGGCTTGTCGCAATTGATCTACGATTTTTTCTATCGCGGCGGAATAAAGCCCTCCTACTTTCCAAACCTTTTCAACGACCGTACCGTTCTCTTTTACCAAACGGCTATTCAACCCGTAAGAAATCGGGGAAATGGTATCCTTTCCCATTTTCATTTGCGCATAGAAGTCCTCTACCTCTTTTTGACTGATGCCTCCCCCGTAATAATTATTAGAAGAAGCTTTGATCAGATCACCGTCACCGCTTTGTACGCTACGCTTTGGCATAACGCCCGGATCAAAGATTACCGGAGCGATCTCGATTCATGAATTGATCCACGTTTGATTCTCACGAAGAGGTAACTTCTTAGCGTCGATTTGGTGAATACAATCCATCAAGAACTCAGGAGAAAACCCCGGGCAAACTTGTCCAACGCATAATGATGATGGATACCACTGGAGAACCACACCCGTTTCAAATAGGTTTCCAAAGCCTTGAATTGAGGTCCTCCCGATCTCCCTTATAATTCGTATAAATACCTCCAATGTCCTGCGGATCGCCAGATTATAGCGTCCATTCTGATCGAAGAATATATCACGTCCCATCAAGGCCGCTTCGGAAAGATGATATAATAGTTGCTTTTGTCGCAAGGACAGGGATTCGAAACCCGGAACTTTATAACGAAGAATCTCCAGATCAGCGAACTGATCCACTACATAATTGAACTCCTTATCGGAATTTTGAGATGCCGTATCCGACTGTTGGCCTGTACAAGCCGTCATAACCATAGCTGTCATAAGCGATAACATTATTTCTTTCATACTTACTACGATTTGCTTTTCCTATAATATATTACATCTAAAGTACATAGTTTGAAGGCCCGCATTCCAATAAGGGCCAACTGCAAAGATAGAGAATATACAGTCAATATCAAAGGTTTGAGATTTTTTCTCTACTTTTGTAAGTTCAAAAGCAAAGACAAAAAAAGAGAATGGAAATAGCGGCATTAGTTTCAGGAGGAGTAGACAGCTCTGTCGTAGTGCATCAACTCAAAGAGGCAGGATACGATCCGACCATCTTCTATATCCGTATCGGTATGGAAGACAAGGATGGCTATATCGATTGCCCGGCGGAAGAGGATATCGAGATCACCTCATATATCGCCCGCAAGTATGGATGCCGGTTCGAGATCGTCTCCCTACACGACGAGTATTGGGATCGGGTGGTAAGCTATACGATCGAATCTGTCAAACGCGGTCTTACCCCTAACCCGGATATGATGTGTAATAAATATATCAAGTTCGGTTGTTTCGAGGAAAAATGGGGCAAGGATTTCGATAAGATCGCTACCGGTCATTATGCCACGACCACGGAGATAGACGGCAAGATATGGCTTTCTACCGCCAAGGACCCGGTAAAAGATCAGACTGATTTCTTAGGGCAAATCACCCGCCTACAGATACAGAAACTCATGTTTCCGATCGGGCATTTAATGAAAAGTGAGGTACGTGCCATCGCCGAGGCCCAGAAATTGCCGAGCGCCAAGCGTAAAGATAGCCAAGGCATTTGCTTCTTAGGCAAGATTAACTACAACGACTTTATAGAGCGTTATTTAGGGAAACGCCCGGGAAAAATCGTGGAACTAGAGACGGGTAAGGTCTTGGGTAAACACAATGGATATTGGTTCCATACGATCGGCCAACGTAAGGGATTGGGATTAAGTGGCGGCCCTTGGTTCGTTATCCAAAAAGACATTAAGCGAAATATCATTTATGTCTCCAACGGCTACGACCCGGAAACGCAATATGGCAAGGTGATTAATATGCAAGGTTTCGATTTCATCACGGAAGATCCATGGGGAGAATTTGAGGGTGAGAAAGAAATCACTTTCAAGATCCGTCATACCCCGGAATTTACGCATGGCTACATCCGTCGTATCGGAGATCTATATCGTGTAGAATCCGACGAAAAGATTCAAGGTATCGCTCCCGGCCAATACAGTGTAATCTACGACAAAGACCATCACTTATGTCTGGGCAGCGGCATGATTATTGATGAGACCAAGTAACGCATATTCAGATTTATTCTAAATAAAACGTCGCCTCAAAAGGAAGCGACCGTTTTTATTTTTCTATCTTATTCTATTAAATAGCATACAAAGAGCTGATAGACTCTCCACTACATACACGACGGATCGCCTCAGCGAACATGTCAGCGACAGATAATACCTTTACTTTCTCGCATTTCTTAGCGTAAGGAATAGATCCGTAAAGATCATTTCCGCTAAAGCGGACTGATCTACACGAGTAGAAGCCGGATCAGACATCACAGCGTGGCTGGCGATAGCACGAACAGACTTAGCGCCATTCTCCAACATCAAGTTCGCGGCTTTCGTAATTGTTCCGGCCGTATCCACCATGTCATCAACCAAAAGGACATCCAAGCCCGTCACATCACCGATAATACGCATCTCGGCCACCTCATTGGCACGCAAACGAGATTTGTGGCAAATGACCATCGGCAAGCCTAAATACTTAGAATAGCTGCTGGCACGTTTCGTACCACCAACATCCGGAGTCGCGATACACAAGTTATCCAAAGGCAAAGACGTCTTGATATAATCCAAGAATACGGAAGAAGCATATAAGTGATCCACCGGAACATTAAAGAATCCTTGGATCTGATCCGCATGAAGGTCCATCGTAATCAAACGATTGATACCTGCCGTACTCAACATATCAGCGATCAACTTAGCGCCAATAGAAACACGAGGCTTATCCTTTCTATCCTGACGAGCCAACCGAAGTAAGGGACTACAGCGATGATTGAATGTGCGGAAGCACGTTTAGCCGCGTCAATCATCAGAAGCAACTCCATCAGATTGTCTGAATTAGGGAATGTAGATTGTACTAAGAATACATCTCTACCGCGGATAGACTCTTCATAAGAAACAGAGAACTCACCATCGGCAAAGTGCTGGATATTCATCTGTCCCAGAGGACAACCTAAACTGTTGCAAATTTTCTCTGCAAGATACCGGGAGTCGTTCCCGAAAACACCAAGAAAGGAGTTTGTGCACTCATTATTCCGAATATTTATCTTAAAGTGAATAGATTTAAATTGTGCCGCAAAAGTACAAAACTTATTTACAATAACCTCTTTATATTTGGAAAACTTTCTATATTTGCAACCGCAATGATGAAGTATTTACTCTATTTCTTCGTATTGGTAAGTGTATTTCTGACTTCGGGTTCTTCATCAACTCCCGAGAACCAACAGAAATACAACGATATTTACACCATGTACTCTCCGAATGAAGACAAGACGGAATACAATATCCCCCAAGCAGATATCGAACGATACGAAAAAGAGCTATACAACGGAAAACAAAGCTATAAGATGGAAGATGGCTATATCAGGGCTTCACTATTCCGCAACATCTCCACATCAAAAAACTCAAGGACAAACCTATCCTCATCCGCGGAAAGGATCGTACGGTTTATAAAAACTCAATATCCTAAAGAAAGACAAACATTCATTTCATTTTGTATAAATCCCCTTAAGTTCTCCTATGGGTACTATATCTATACTCTAAGACGTATTCTCATTTAAACTCTCTTTCCCCCTTATTTCCATCAAAAAAGTAGAAGATAGCACTTTAATGTCTGCATTCTCACTATTCTTATTTTCTAGATTTCTCAAAGGGAATAGAATAAACATCTATTTTGTTTTCTTATTGGGTCATATAGGATAGTTCTTATCAATTAATAATCAATCTAAAATGGAATTTTTATTAGACTTCATCTTACATATCGATCAGCATATGATCGAGATCGTACAAGAATATCATACTTGGGCCTACGCGATATTATTCCTAATCATTTTTTGTGAAACGGGATTGGTAGCCACCCCATTCTTGCCCGGGGATTCCCTCTTGTTCGTCGCCGGAGCGATAACAGCGTTACCGGTATGCCTTTAGAGATAAATCTTTTACCTTGATATTATTCGCGGCGGCAGTATTGGGAGACTCCTGTAATTATATGATAGGTCATTTTTTTGGTCGTAAACTATTTAACAATCCCAACTCCAAGATATTCAAGAAAAGCCATTTGGACAAAACGCATGAGTTCTACAAAAAATATGGAGGCAAAACCATAATCATCGCCCGATTCGTACCGATTGTCCGTACTTTCGCTCCCTTTGTAGCCGGAATGGGTAAAATGCACTATTACTATTTCATGATCTACAACCTGATAGGCGGCGCTTTCTGGGTACTGCTTTTCTGCTATGCAGGATACTTTTTCGGAGATCTTCCTTTCGTACAGCAGAACCTCAAGCTATTGATCATAGCAATTATATTCATATCCATACTTCCTGCCGTAATAGAGGTAGTACGGGCAAAACTAAAAGCACGGAAACAGAGATAACAAACTTTCATTCAACAACCAAGTATTTAAAAACGATTTAATATATACATGTATGAAAAATTCTTTTTTTAGTCGATTCACCCCCAAAGAACCCAAGTTCTTTCCACTCTTAAAGCAATTGTCTGAAATATTATCCGCCTCTTCCAGCATTCTGGTAGAAAGCTTACGACATGATTCTCCTACGGAAAGAGCTAATTATTATAAGCTAATCAAGGATAAGGAACGGGAGGGGGACAAACTGACCCATCTGATCTTTGATGAACTAGGAACGACATTTATAACCCCCTTCGATCGGGAAGACATTCACGACTTAGCCTCATCCATAGATGATGTTATTGATGGAATAAACAGTCCCGCCAAACGTATTACCATCTATAACCCACGCCCCATCTCTGATAGCGGAAAAGAATTGAGTTTACTCATTCAACAAGAGGCGCACTATATCAGCAAAGCGATGGATGAACTCGAGACTTTTCGCAAGAAACCGACTACGTTACGTGATTACTGTACCAAGCTACATGACATAGAAAACCAAGCGGACGACGTATATGAGCTTTTTATCACGAAGCTTTTCGAGGAAGAAAAAGATAGTATAGAGCTTATCAAAATCAAAGAAATCATGCATGAGTTGGAAAAGACAACGGATGCCGCCGAACATGTCGGTAAAATATTAAGGAACTTGATCGTAAAGTACGCATAAAACAGGGCTATATTATGGAATTATTAGTGATTATCATCATTCTGTCTCTGATATTCGATTATATCAATGGCTTTCATGATGCGGCAAATTCGATAGCGACCATTGTATCGACCAAGGTCCTTACCCCTTTTCAGGCTGTAATATGGGCAGCATTCTTTAATTTCGTCGCATTTTTCATCGCTAAGTATATAATCGGGGATTCGGTATCGCCAATACCGTATCAAAAACCGTAGTAGAGCAGTATATCACATTACCGATTATCCTGTCCGGGGTAATCGCCGCTATCGCATGGAACCTGTTCACTTGGTGGAAAGGTATTCCTTCCTCTTCTTCCCACACCCTTATCGGAGGATTCGCCGGAGCGGCTATCATGGCACACGGCTTTGAAGCGATCCAATTGAACATTATCCTAAAAATAGCGGCTTTCATTTTCCTTGCTCCTTCATAGGCATGATTGTCGCTTTCGGGTTTACCTTATTAGTGCTTCATATGTGCAAAAGAGTGCACCCTCATACGGCAGAGGTATGGTTCAAGAAACTCCAACTCGTATCTTCCGCCTTATTCAGTATCGGGCATGGATTGAATGATTCCCAAAAAGTGATGGGTATTATCGCCGCGGCCTAATCGCAGCCCACTCCGAGGGATTGGGAATGGGGATAAATAGTATTTCCGATTTACCCGACTGGGTAGCGTTCTCTTGTTTCACCGCTATCTCACTTGGAACCATGTCCGGTGGCTGGAAAATAGTAAAGACAATGGGTACTAAAATCACGAAGGTAACCCCCTTGGAAGGGTTATCGCTGAGACAGCCGGTGCCTTCACTTTGTACCTTACGGAGTTTCTGAAGATCCCAGTCAGTACCACGCATACAATTACAGGGGCTATTATCGGAGTTGGTGCGACCAAACGTCTTTCAGCCGTTCGTTGGGGAGTAACTCAAAGCTTGATGACCGCATGGGTTCTTACGATCCGGTAAGTGGGCTTTTAGCAGCTGGCATTTATTATATGGCTTCCCTTCTTTTCATTTAAATCAAAGAAAAAAGTCATCTAGCTTCATCGGGCAAGTATGTTAAGTTACTTTGCCATTTCACTTAAGTTACTTGCCCGATGAAGCTAGATGTCCCGTATCAACCACCTAACTCCACCAACGAATTATCTATACAGCACACCTAAAACTTTTCAAGAAAGCTCTTATTTATGGAGAAAAGAGAACTTTAGCATCTTACCGGAATAAGCAGGGAGTTTCACTTGATAAGGATAAGCGTCTGTTAGCGTACTGATAGTCGTTTCCCCGGTTAACAAGTCGGTCAATTCAGCCGGTTTGTTATCCTCAAAATCAAGAGCCTTGAATGCCTCGACCGGGATATTTACCCATACACATTGGTCGGCACGGTCGAAATTCACGACAACCAGAAGTACCTCGTTCTTCCATTTGCGCAAGAACGCATACTGACGGTTCGGATTGAAATAAGGATTACCGGAGTTCGCGTACATCAAATCATAAAACGCTCCCTCGACAATAACCGGCTCGGATCGTACCACATTCAATAACTTAGCGTACATCTCACGCAACGAGCGTTCTGCCGGCGTTAATTTAGCCCCGTCAAAGAGTCCATTATTATTCCAGTTTCGCAAACTCTCGACGCTCCAATAATCGAAGATGGTCGTACGGCCATCACGTCCACTGAAACCTTCAGCGTCCATTCCTCTTTCGCCAAGTTCCTGACCACTATAGATCATAACCGGATTCGTATTCATGGCAGCGGAGACAATCATGCCCGGAATACCCGGACGAGCATCCCCCCGCAAAGAAATCAGAAGCGACACGCTGTTCATCGTGATTCTCCAAGAAATTCAACATATTTTTCTGGATTCCCTCCAACGATTGCCAACAATGCGATATATTACTAGCCGGAGCCTGTCCGCACATCACCGCACGAACCGTATCATAAAGACCAACCTTGTCATACAAATAATCAAAGTGTCCCGTATAAATATAATTCCTATACTCATCCGGATTATACACCTCCGCTATAAAGATCACATCACGCACCTTCTTCACCTGAGGAATCACCCAGTTCCAAAACTCTACCGGACCATCTCAGCCATATCACAACGAAAACCATCCACCCCCTTATCAGCCCAGAACAACAAGATCTCCAACATTTTCTCCCACGTATTGGGAATGGTATTGAAATGGCAAGCACCACCGTGCATATAATCCACGCCGTAGTTCAGCTTCACCGTCTCATACCAATCGTTCTGGCTTGGATAGGCATCGAAATGATTGTTACCGGTCACCTTCGCCGGAAACTCACTATAGGCAAAATCCTCCTCACGCTGCGGATCAAAACGAAGCGTCAAGGTCTGTCCCGGAAGATAATAAAAGTTATTATTCACATCAAAAGCCTTGGACACATTATCCGTTTGACCTAAGTCCTCCACGAAAGGTTCCCGTGCGTCCGAGAAATATTGACGTGCCACATGGTTGGGTACAAAATCGATAATAACCTTCATCCCAGCCTCATGCGTACGTTTCACCAATCCTCGAACTCACTCATACGGTTCTGGATATTATCCGCCAAATCCGGATCTATATCATAGTAATCTTTTATAGCATATGGAGATCCGCCTTACCTTTTACTACGGCAGAATGGTCTTTCCGGATGCCAAACATGGTGTAATCGGTTTTTGTAGCGTGCTCTATCACCCCTGTATACCATACATGAGTAACACCTAGTTCTTTGATTTTGGATAAAGCCAAAGGAGTAAAAGCCGAAAACTTACCCACTCCATTCTCGGCTAAACTACCATTCATTACAGGAGATGGTCGCAGATTCCCAAACCAACGCGGGAATACCTGATAAATTACCATCTTGTTTTTTTGTTCCATTGCGTTCATCTATATATAAAGTTTTTGTGGGAAAGCGCTTTGTCCAGACAGACGATTTGTCACGGCATCAGGCCTTTCTTTCTTGCCGCGATCGCTTTCACCAAGGTTTCATATTTATTCTCATCCAACACTTTCTCAAAGCAACGGGCAGCGGCGGAATAGCCAATATTACAAATCACGTCTACATTCTCAAGATCGAATGTCTTATATAAGCCAAACTCCTCCGCCTCTATTAAGACATCACACATCTCTCGATCCTCCAGCGTATTTGCCCGGAACATATAATGATAAGAGCGCTCGGCGATATGGAATATGGTCTGCTTATATTTTTGCGGGATCAACGGGCTTACGTTCACCCCGATAATACGCTCACATTCCTCACGGATGATGGAGACCGGAAAGTTGTGAAATAATCCTCCATCCACATAATGAACGCCATTGATGACTACAGGACTGAAAATAATCGGGATACTACAAGAAGCTGTCACCGCCTCAACAATAGGACCACTCCTAAATTCATGCTTTCGCCATTATCCAAATCAGTCGCGACAATCACCATCGGAATCTGCAAGTCCTCGATGTTCTTGGTCCGCAAGTGTCGCCTCAAGAAATAACGAAAGCGCTTACTATCGAACAAACCCGCCTTAGGAATCTGCAACTGGGCGAATTCCGAGAACTCACGTCCGGTAAAAAGCTCTTGGATCTCCGCCGCCGAATAGCCATCGGCAAACAAGGTGCCCATTAAGGATCCGACACTGGTACCGGCTATGATATCCGGCTTCAGCCCGCATTCCTCCATCATCCGGAATACTCCGATATGCGCAAAACCTTTCGCTCCGCCTCCGCTAAGCGCCAAGCCCAACCTATAGTTTATGGTTTGTCTCTTCTGCCATTTATTTCTTGTCTCTTAATCTGGTAACAAATATGCTGTTTTTTTTAATTAGAAACATTATTATTAGGGAAAAAGTTTCCATCCTCTTTTATTTTTGCTACATTTACACGGAAAGCAAAGGTGTTGTCACGTTGTTTTCTTAAGTATAACATTAAATCTACCATGTTATGATTACGAGTATTTTCTGGATTATTCCGTTAGCGTCTGTCCTAGCGCTAGCATTTGCCTGGTACTTCTTCAGGCAGATGATGAAAGAGAGTGAAGGAACTGAGTTGATGAAAAAGATCGCCTCCTTTGTGCGTGAAGGGGCGATGTCGTATCTGAAACAGCAATACAAAGTAGTCGCCTCGGTTTTCGTTGTCCTAGTAATCTTATTCTCTATTATGGCCTATGGCTTCCATGTGCAAAACGAATGGGTCCCGATCGCCTTCCTGACAGGAGGTTTCTTTTCCGGATTAGCGGGTTTCTTAGGCATGAAGACAGCGACTTATGCCTCGGCCCGTACGGCGAACGCGGCCCGCACTTCCTTGAACAAAGGCTTACAAGTCGCTTTTCGAAGCGGGGCGGTCATGGGCTTAGTAGTCGTAGGACTTGGATTGCTGGATATCTCATTCTGGTATATCCTGTTAAATGCTTTCATCCCAGACGAGGCTTTGGACCCGACCCATAAACTCACCATTATCACGACAACCATGCTTACATTCGGAATGGGTGCCTCCACGCAAGCCTTGTTCGCACGTGTGGGAGGAGGAATCTATACGAAAGCCGCCGATGTCGGAGCGGATTTAGTAGGTAAGTTGAGGCTGGGATCCCGGAGGATGATCCTCGTAACCCGGCGACAATCGCCGATAACGTAGGCGACAATGTAGGTGACGTCGCCGGTATGGGAGCCGACCTATATGAATCTTATTGCGGTTCTATCCTAGCGACCGCCGCATTGGGAGCCGCCGCGTTCGTTTCTTCCGGAAGCGTAGAATTACAATATAAGGCGGTTGTCGCCCCAATGCTTATCGCCGCTGTCGGTATCATTTTATCTATTATTGGTATTTTCGCCGTCCGTACGAATGAGAACGCAACGATCAAGCAACTATTGAAAGCCTTAGCCATAGGAACGAACTTGAGTTCCGTATTGATCGCTATCTCCACGTTCGGGATTCTTTATGTATTAGGCATGGAGAATTGGTTCTGGATCGGTTGTTCCGTGATCGTAGGTCTGCTAGTCGGAATCGTGATCGGGCAAGCGACGGAGTATTATACCTCCCAATCCTATAAGCCGACCCGGCTGGTTTCCGAATCGGGGCTGACAGGCCCGGCAACGGTTATTATCTCCGGTCTCGGACTAGGGATGCTCTCTACGGCCATCCCGGTACTTGCCGTCGTGGTCGGTATTATTTGTTCCTTCTTGTTCGCCTCCGGATTCGACTTCACGAACGTGGGCATGGGATTATACGGAATCGGTATAGCGGCCGTAGGTATGCTATCGACCTTAGGTATTACGTTGGCTACAGACGCTTACGGTCCCATAGCGGATAATGCCGGAGCAACGCCGAGATGTGTAACCTAGGGAAAGAAGTCCGCAAGCGTACAGACGCATTGGATTCATTAGGAAATACGACTGCCGCTACAGGTAAAGGTTTCGCTATCGGTTCCGCCGCGTTAACCGGCTTGGCTCTGTTGGCCTCTTATGTAGAAGAGATCAAGATCGGTTTGCTCCGTTTAGGAGAGACCGTCCTGAACTTTACCGATGGCAGGAGTATCGAAATATTCTAAAGCCTCATTCTCGGACTTTATGGTATATTATGATGTTACCTTAATGAATCCTAAGGTTTTAGCCGGAATGTTCCTAGGTTCCATGATGGCATTCATGTTCTGTGGCCTTACGATGAATGCTGTAGGGCGTGCGGCCGGGCACATGGTGGAAGAAGTTCGCCGTCAGTTCAAGGAAATCAAGGGTATTCTGACTGGAGAGGCACAACCGGATTATGCCCGTTGCGTTGAGATCTCGACGAAAGGAGCGCAACACGAAATGGTACTTCCCTCCGTTTTAGCTATTATCGCCCCCATCTTAACCGGACTCATATTTGGTGTGACGGGTGTTGTCGGATTATTGATCGGTGGATTAAGCACGGGCTTCGTATTAGCCGTATTCATGGCGAACGCCGGAGGAGCATGGGATAACGCGAAGAAATTCATCGAGGAAGGAAACCACGGCGGCAAGGGTAGCGAGGCGCATAAGGCAACCGTTGTCGGCGATACGGTTGGCGATCCGTTCAAAGACACTTCCGGCCCGAGTTTGAATATCCTTATCAAGCTGATGAGCATGGTAGCGATCGTGATGGCGGGATTGACGGTGGCTTGGAGTTTGTTTTAATAGTTGACCGTTAGTAGTTGGCAATTGACAGTTAGAGAAGTAAATTGACAAATTAATAGAGAAAACTAAATAATTGTCAATTGCCAACTGTCAATTGTCAACTGTTTTGTATTTTTGCGTCGTAAAAACATAAAACAATTCAACAATGTCAATCTCACGCTTTAATGCTGTGGAGAAGGCATCCAACCGAAAGGCCGTGGAAGCCGTTACTCCCGAACACAAAGTATCTGAGTACTATGGCGAGAATGTCTTCAACCGGAAGGCGATGCAAAAATATCTCTCCAAGGAAACGTACAAAGCCTTGACCCACGCCATTGACAATGGCACACCTATCGACCGGGAAATCGCCAATCATGTGGCAGCCGGCATGCGTATGTGGGCACTGGAAAAAGGAGTCACTCATTACACCCACTGGTTTCAACCGCTTACCGATGGCACCGCGAGAAGCACGACGCTTTTGTAGAACACGATGGCAACGGCGGCATGATCGAGGAGTTCAGCGGCAAGTTGCTCGTCCAGCAAGAACCGGACGCTTCCAGTTTCCCGAACGGTGGACTTCGCAATACCTTCGAGGCCCGCGGCTACTCCGCTTGGGACCCTTCCTCTCCCGCTTTTATCGTAGATGACACACTTTGTATCCCAACCGTATTTATCGCTTATACCGGTGAAGCGCTGGATTATAAGACCCCGCTGATCCGCTCTATCGAAGTATTGGGAGAGGCCGCCAAGGACGTATATCGGTATTTCGATGAGGATGTCAATAAGATAATTACTTACCTTGGTTGGGAACAGGAATATTTCCTTGTTGACGAGGACTTGTATTCCGCTCGTCCGGATCTCTCACTGACCGAGCGTACCTTGCTAGGACATGAGAGCGCAAAGAACCAACAATTAGACGACCATTATTTTGGCGCTATCCCCTCTCGTGTACAAGAATTCATGAAAGACTTGGAAACCGAATGCTATAAACTAGGTATCCCGGTAAAGACCCGCCATAACGAAGTAGCCCCCAACCAGTTCGAGCTAGCTCCTATTTACGAGGAATGTAACCTAGCCAACGACCATAACCAATTATTGATGTCGGTCATGAAACGTGTCTCCCGCCGTCATAATTTCCGTGTATTATTGCACGAGAAGCCATTTAACGGGGTAAACGGTTCCGGTAAACACTGTAACTGGTCTATGGGAACAGACAAGGGTGTAAACTTATTCTCTCCGGGTAAAGACCGTGAGGACAACCTACGCTTCATCACTTTCGTGGTAAACACCATCATGGCCGTTTATAAATACAACGCTTTATTAAAAGCGAGTATCGCTTCCGCCACGAACGCACACCGCCTAGGCGCGAACGAGGCACCTCCCGCTATCATCTCCACTTTCCTCGGAACGCAAATCAGTGATATCTTGGATAAGTTCGAGAATAGCTCTATCGAGGACGCTATCGAGGTAGACGATAAAAAGGGCTTGCATCTTGGCTTCGGGCAGATCCCCGAACTGCTGTTGGACAATACGGATCGTAACCGTACCTCTCCTTTCGCCTTCACCGGAAACCGTTTTGAGTTCCGTGCCCCGGGCTCTTCCGTGAACTGCGGATCGGCCATGTTAGCGTTGAACTCCGCCGTAGCCTATCAATTGCAACAATTCAAGAAGGACGTAGAGGCTTTGCAAGCGGAAGGAAAAAGCAAGGAAGTAGCGATCTTCAAGGTGCTGAAAGCCTATATCAAGGAATCTAAGCCGATCCGCTTCGATGGAAACGGTTATTCGGACGAATGGAAAGAGGAAGCTGCCAAGCGAGGTCTGGATTGCCAAAACAGTGTTCCCTTGCAATATGACGCTTATCTTAAACCGGAGTCGATCGAGATGTTCACGTCTACCGGCGTACTTACCCAGAAAGAATTGGAAGCGCGTAATGAGGTAAATGGGAAGTCTATATCAAAAAGGTACAGATCGAGGCTCGGGTATTAGGGGATTTATCCTTGAACCATATCATCCCGGTAGCCGTTCGCTACCAGAGCGTATTGCTGGATAATATAGCGAAGTTGAAAGAGACATTCGGCGATGACCCGGAATTCCGCGATATGTCGGAAGAACCCCGTCGCTTGGTTCGTAAGATAGCCGGACATATCTGTGCCGTGACCAAGAAAGTGGATGAGATGGTAGAGGCCCGCAAGAAAGCGAACCGCTTGACCGATATGCGGGAAAAGGCGATCGCTTACCACGACTCGGTAGCCCCTTATTTGGATGAGATCCGTGACCATATCGATGATCTGGAACTGATGGTGGACAACCAGATGTGGCCGTTGCCGAAGTATAGGGAACTCCTGTTTATCCGATAAAAAACACCAGTACTGGCGTTGCCTTGCGCCAGTATCGGCATAGCCTCACACTGATATAGGCGCAGCCTTATACCGATACTGGCATAAGCTACGCCTATACTCCCGTTTACCACTTCACATAAGAAGCATTCATCAAGAAGTCATAATCATGTTTCATCGCTTGCAGCGGTGTCATATTATAACGCTCTTGCTCAATGAAGTAATCCTCTAATCCGGCTTTCTCCGCCACAGCGAATAAGGATTTGAAGTCTACGATTCCGGCGCCCATCTCCGTGCTGCCCTTTCCATCCGCGTTCGCGTCTTTCAAGTGCCAGTTGGCGAAACGACCGGGATAACGGTTCACGTAATCATGACATTTAAAACCGCCATACACTAATTGAGCCGTATCGATCTGGAAAGTAACCAGCTTTGTCCGTATTCTCGATCATCACGTCGAACGGGATCTTCCCTTCCAGCTCATGGAATTCATCCACATGGTTATGGAAAGCGAAACGCAACCCATTCGCCTTCGCAATCTCACCACATTTATTAAATTGATCCGCTAAACGCTTCACGTCCGAAAGGCTCTTGATATCTTTGGAGGGATAACCCGCCTGAACAATCCATTTACAGCCTACCTCTGCCGTATCGGCGGCATTCTTTTTCCAGAAGTCCCATCCCTTGGTATCACCCTCCGCCAGCAAACCGCTTCCGGTATGGGAACCTACCATACGGGCACCCAGATCCGCCAGATATTTCTTCATCTCGGCCGGGGATTTCCCGTAGAATTTGCCATCCCGGTAACCGGCGGCTTCCATCCGTTTATAACCGATATCCACCAAAGCCTTCATCGTACCGTCAAAATCCGTCTTCAAGTCGTCCCGGACACTATACAACTGTACACCTATCGCTTTCTCTTTCTTAGCCAAGATAGAGCAAAGCCATTCGGTACTACACTCAGTGCAGCCACAGCGGCACCCGCTTTCAAAAAATTCCGTCTCGTTATCATCATACTATTCTTTAAGATTAACGTCGCTAAAGGTAGCAAAATTATTTCTACTTTCGCGCACATTTAAACAAACGATCATGCAAGGAACAAAAAATCTGACCGAAGGGGTCATCTCCCGGCAACTATTCAATCTGGCGATGCCGATCATGGGTACCTCATTTATCCAAATGGCCTATAGCATCACCGACATGGCTTGGGTAGGCCGATTGGGAAGCGAGGCCGTAGCCGCTATCGGCGCCGTTGGTATCCTTACTTGGATGACGAACTCGATCTCCTACTTGAATAAAGTAGGCTCGGAGGTGAGTGTCGGGCAAAGTATCGGGGCGCAAAACGTGGAAGATGCCCGAGGATTCGCTTCCCATAACCTAACGATCGCCTTGATCCTCTCGCTTTGTTGGGGATTCTTGCTATTCGTCCTCGCTCATCCGATTATCGGCTTCTACAAACTGGAGGAACCGATCGCGTTGAACGCCGTGGAATATTTGAGAATCGTCGCTTCCGCATTCCCATTTATCTTCCTCTCGGCGGCGTTTACCGGGATTCATAATGCGGCGGGATTGAGTAAGATTCCATTTTATATCAGCGGAACAGGTCTTTTACTGAATATGGTGCTAGATCCTTTATTTATACTCGGCTTCCATTTGGGCACGGCGGGCGCGGCTTGGGCTACGTGGATCTCCCAAGCGGTGGTTTGCGGACTATTCGTCTATCAGCTAAAATGCCGCAATAAATTGTTCGGGGGATTCCCTTTCTTTGTCCGTTTAAAGGAACGCTACACCAAGCGGATCTTCCAATTGGGCCTGCCGGTAGCGTTATTAAATACATTCTTCGCGATCATCAATCTTTTTATGGCTCGTACAGCTTCCACCTACGGAGCATATCGGTTTGATGACGCTTACGGCAGGCGGACAAATGGAGGCGATCGCATGGAACACCTCACAAGGCTTCAGTACGGCCCTCTCCGCTTTCACCGCCCAGAACTACGCCGCACGCAAGAAAGAACGTATCTTGACCGCTTATCATACGACGCTTAAAATGACTTCTATCATCGGTGTACTCTGCACGTTGTTATTCGTCTTTTACGGTAGCGAGGTCTTCTCGCTGATCGTGCCGGAGCAAGCCGCTTATGAGGCCGGTGGTATATTTCTCCGGATCGACGGATATTCGATGATCTTCATGATGCTGGAGATTACCACGCAAGGCATGTTCTACGGTACCGGCCGAACGGTTCCGCCGGCGATCATCAGCATCTCGTGTAACACCTTACGCATACCTTTGGCCATCGGGCTAGCGGCAGCGGGACTGGGTATTACGGGTGTTTGGTGGGCGATCAGCTTTCCAGCATGCTAAAAGGTGTCGTCGCTTTCATTTGGTTCAGTATCTTACAGAAGAAGATCTTGTAAGCGGAACAATTCTTACCGATTTTCCGTACATTCGCGATTAAAATGACATTCAATTAAAAAAACAACCTATATGGATAACAAATTCAAACCGGAAACCCTGTGCGTACAGGCCGGTTGGCAACCCAAGAAAGGAGAACCCCGTGTCCTCCCGATCTATCAAAGCACGACATTCAAGTATGAGACGAGCGAGCAGATGGCTAAATTGTTCGATTTGGAGGAAAGCGGCTATTTCTATACCCGCCTTCAAAACCCGACAAACGAGGCTGTAGCCGCCAAGATCGCGGCGTTGGAAGGTGGCGTGGCCGCCATGCTGACCTCATCCGGACAGGCCGCTAGCTTTTTCGCTTTCTTCAATATTTGCGAGGCTGGCGATCATATCGTAAGCGCTACCAGCATTTATGGAGGTACTTATAATCTACTGGCCGTTACCTTGAAGAAGCTGGGAATCGAATGCACGTTCGTAGATCAAGATGCGAGCGAGGAAGAGATCTCCAAGTTTCCGCCCGAATACGAAGGCGATGTTCGGCGAGATGATCTCCAACCCGGGCGTTATGGTATTGGATGTGGAGAAGTTTGCCCGCATCGCCCATAATCATGGCGTACCCTTGATCGTCGATAATACGTTCGCCACGCCGATCAATTGCCGTCCGTTCGAATGGGGAGCGGATATCGTTACGCACTCCACGACTAAATATATGGATGGCCATGCCACGAGCGTGGGTGGTTGTATCGTGGACAGCGGTAATTTCGATTGGGAAGCGCATGCCGAGAAGTTCCCGGGACTTTGCCAACCGGACCCTTCTTACCACGGATTGACCTATACCAAGACATTCGGGAAATTAGCGTTCATCACGAAAGCGACTAGCCAACTGATGCGTGACCTCGGAGCGATCCAATCCCCGCAAAACGCATTCCTATTGAATCTGGGATTGGAGACCTTGCATCTTCGTGTACCGCAGCATTGCAAAAACGCCTTTGGCGGTAGCGCAGTGGCTACAGAAATGTGATAAGGTAGCTTGGGTTCATTATCCGGAATTGGAAGGCAATCCGTACCATGAACTCGCCAAGAAGTATCTACCGAATGGCTCTTGCGGTGTATTATCCTTCGGATTGAAAGGTGGACGTGAGGTGGCGATCAAGTTTATGGATAGCTTGAAACTCGCCGCTATCGTAACTCACGTAGCGGATGCCCGTACTTGCGTGCTTCACCCGGCCAGTCATACGCACCGCCAGTTGAGCGATGAGCAATTGATAGAGGCTGGCGTGGCTCCGGACTTGATCCGCTTCTCTGTAGGTATCGAGAACGCCGATGATATCATCGCCGATATTGAGCAAGCGCTCAATAAATAAGACATCTGTGCCATGCTGATGAAACGCTTGTGCCATCAGCGTGGCACGCTTGTGCCATCAGTGTGGCACGCCTGTGCCATCAGCATGGCACACCTGCATCTACAGCACGGTACTGCTATAAGTTCCTAGATAGGCAGGAATCTCCCCAGACGCGCCACCCAATTTGTCGTAATCCTCCCTAGGCTCGTTACCGGATGTTCCTCACGCAACAAATCCTCACGGAACTCACGAAGAATAAGCCAATCCGCCTGTTTCACCCAATGCCGGAAGACCGGATTCTCCACATGACTTTCCGAAATGGATAATAACACGTCCAGATCAAAACAATCAGCGACAACGCCTGCGCCAGACAAAGAGGCATCGTAAGCATTGCAAGCTTGCTCAATATGTGTAGGAACCATCAATACAGGTTTATTCAGATACATCGCCTCACATACGGATTCGAACCCGGCGGTCGTAGCATAAGCCTTCGCCCCCGACATATAACGTAGAAACAACGTATCATCCAGCTGATGGAAAGAAAGGCAATCGTCTATTTTCACCTCGGCTCGCTGATCTTTCTTATCCCAAAAGAAATGCATCGGAACCGAAGGATGACGGGAATGCCAAGAACGGATCTCCTCACTAAACCCGCTATTCAACAAATAACCATGCAAATAACTGCCGTTCGAGGGAACCGCATCCAAGACTTCTTGCCTTAATAAAGGAGGAACCACGACTATTCCTCCCAACGGCGCCTCGCGCATCTTCCGGAAAGACAAGGCTAATTTTTTGACGGAGCCTATCGCCGTTAATCTCGTAAAAAATCGTAGCGATGCCAACGACAATGTGCTCTGCTTCGGGAAAACGAAGTCCGGATGCAAGAATAGATATTGATGGGCGATACATACCATCGTTGCTTTCGGACGGAGAATCAAGTAAGTCAGCCCCGTCAATAGCTCGTAGAAGTTCACGACAACATCCGCATCCGTCTGCCGAATCATCCGGTCGATATAACGGATACTTCCCATGTATTTATGCAGACGCAATACATTATATAATACGCTACGCATCAAACTCACTTGTTTATTCTTAGCCGTCGGTAAAAAATTCGGACTCTCAAACGGATATACCGGCGATTGTATCTTATTCAAGAAGAAATCCGGCAAACGGCGGGCCGGGCTTTTTCCTACCAACACACCAACGATCTCATGTCCTTCGGCCATCAATTTCTGGCGTAAGGATAACGCTTGGGTCAAGTGCCCACGTCCCTCACCTTGTATGATAAACAGAATTTTCATACGGCATCCGCATATAGTTGTACATTATTATATGTAACAATATCCCACTCTCCTTGTTCATCCTCCACGAGAGCGGTCATGCTTTCCACCCAATCGCCGGAATTTAGATAATGCACATTACCATACCATACGCTCGCCGCTTGATGAATATGGCCGCAAATAATCCCATCCAAATGCTTGGCCTCCGCTAAGCGTACCAGCTCTTTCTCAAACTCCGAGATATAAGAGACCGCACTTTTCACCCGGTGTTTCACCTCTTGGGATAAAGAGAAATAAGGTTTTCCTTGCCGCTCTCTACGATGATTGTAAACCTTATTCAACCACAATAAAAAAGTATATCCCACATCCCCGAGCATGGCAAGCCAACGCATATGGGTCGTAACCGTATCGAAAATATCGCCATGTGTCACGAAATAGCGTTTTCCTTGTCTCGTCTTCAGTAAATAATCCTTTACGATCGATATATTGGAGAACTTAAAAGGAGCCAAGCTATCGAGAAAATCATCATGGTTCCCCACTACATAGATAATCTCCGTACCCCTTTTCTCCATCATCTTCATCAATACCTTAAAGAAATCGGTATGCTTTTGTTTCCAGCGTTTACCGGATTTCTTCAATTGCCAGCCATCGATGATATCACCATTCAAAATCAATCGATCGCAATCTACGTGCTTGAGAAAACGGGTGACCTCCTCCGTCCGGGAATGTTCCGATCCCAAATGGATGTCAGAGAGGACAATAGTCGGATAGTACTTTCTTAATATCATCTTTTCCTTGTTTAAGATGATACAAAAGAACACTTTCGGTATTACAAGTTCACGACAACCTAATGAAAAAGACATAACAAAAAGGCCAGCTCTTCACAAAGCCGGCCTTTTCTCGTTTAACTTTAAATATTAAAAAATTATGATGACATTTTACTTTACCTATTCTTCTGATTGAGTAGCCTCGTAAGCCTTTAACAACTTCTCTTGTACATCGGCAGGAACTAACTCGTAACTAGCGAACTTCATCGTAAAGGAAGCACGTCCGCCCGTAATGGAGCTTAGTGAAGTAGAATAGTTAGACATCTCTTTCAAAGGAACTTCGCCAATAGTTTCTCAAATCCCTTCTCGCTATTCATACCCATAATCAAGGCACGGCGTCCTTGCAAGTCACTCATCACATCTCCCAGATAATCAGCAGGAACGGAAACCTCGACATCGTAAACAGGCTCCAAGATCTTAGGGCCAGCCTCCTTGAAAGCGGTACTGAACGCATTGCGTCCGGCAAGCATGAAAGAGATTTCATTACTGTCTACCGGGTGCATCTTACCATCGTATACGCAAATACGCACATCGCGAGCATACGAACCCGTCAACGGCCCTTGCTCCATACGAGCCATGATACCTTTTAGGATAGCCGGCAAGAAACGAGCGTCGATAGCACCACCAACGATACAGTTTACGAACACGACTTTACCACCCCAATCCAAATCAATTATTTGAGTATCACGAACATTCATCTTATACTCCTGTCCGCCGAAACGGTAGGTATCCGGAGCAGGCATACCTTCATAATAAGGCTCGATAATCAAGTGAACTTCACCGAACTGGCCTGCGCCACCAGATTGTTTCTTATGGCGGTAATCCGCACGGGCCGCTTTCGTAATCGTCTCACGATACGGGATCTTCGGCTCCAGATATTCGATCGGCAATTTATCATTATTCTCGATTCTCCATTTCAATGTACGAAGATGGAACTCACCTTGACCGGAAACGATTGTCTGCTTCAATTCCTTGGACTGCTCGATTACCCATGTCGGGTCTTCCTCGCGCATACGTATCAAGATTTCCATCATCTTCTCGCGTCAGCCTCATTCACCGGCTTGATAGCACGACGATATTTCGGATCCGGATATTTAATGAAGTCGAAACGATAATCACAACCCTTTCCGTTCAATGTATTACCACGGCGAACATCCTTTAACTTAACGGTCGCTCCAATATCACCCGCCACCATTTCCGTAACCGGGGTACGAGTTTGTCCGGCTACCGCAAATAACTGTGCGATACGCTCCTTAGAACCACGATCGGCATTCATCAAATCGTCACCTTCTTTTACTTTTCCTGATATCACTTTAAAATAGGAAACCTGACCAATATGAGGTTCCACGGTAGTCTTGAAGAAGAACAAGCTAGTAGGACCATTCGAGTCCGGAGTCACCTCTACGCCTTCCGTAGTAATCAGACGAGGCATCTTGTCGGTACAAGGAACCACGTTACCCAAGAACTCCAACGTACGACGAACACACATATCACGACCGGCACATACGCAGAATACCGGGAACATACCGCGAGTAACCAAGCCCGCACGGATACCGGCACGCATATCATCCTCGCTCAAGGCACCTTCCTCAAAGAATTTCTCCATCAAAGTATCATCGTTCTCAGCGGCGGCTTCCACCAAGGCTTGATGCAACTCCATCGCCTTATCCATTTCCTCGGCGGGGATTTCCAATACATCAGGAACTCCACCTTCCGGTTTCCAACGATACATCTTCATTTTTAATACATCCACCACGGCATTGAAAGAAGAGCCGCAGCTAATCGGATATTGGATCGGAACGATCTTACTGCCCCAACGGTCTTTCAACTGGGCGATAGTTCCCTCATAGTCGGCTTTATCATTATCAAGCTGATTGACAACGAAAATCACCGGTTTATGAAATTGTTCAGTATACCGGAACTGGTTAATGGTTCCAACCTCAACACCGTACTGGGCATTCAATACCATCAGTGCCGTATCCGTGACATTCAGAGCGGAAACAGCTCCTCCAACGAAATCATCCGAACCCGGACAATCGATGAAATTCAGCTTCCGATCCTGCCACTCAACACTGAAAACGTTGAGAAAACTGAGTATCCATACTCTTTCTCAACCGGGAAATAATCGGACACCGTATTTCCTGCCTCAACGGACCGCGGCGTTTTATAACTCCACCCTCGTAAAGCATAGCTTCAGCGAGAGTGGTTTTCCCAGAGCCCGAACTTCCCAAGATAGAGATGTTCTTAATTTCATTTGTTTGGTATACTTTCATGATATCAGGATTTATTTGAGTTTAACAATACGTTTATTTGGCGTGAATCACTTTCACGAGGGCGCAAATTAGAGATTGTAAAGGAAAAAAGCAATTATCGCCCGGTGTTTGAGAACTATGTTGTGCAGCAGCAAGGTTTTTTGAAATTTAAATTATATCTTTGTGTAAAGATATAATTGTGTCCATACAGATGGCAGGTTTATACATCCACGTTCCTTTTTGCGCCAAGCGGTGTTTATACTGTGACTTTTTTTCCAATACGGAGATGAAGTATAAAGAGCCGTATATAAACGCACTTATAAAAGAGATGGAATTGCGGAAGGGATATATAGGAAACGAAGCATTAGAAACCATTTACTTCGGGGGCGGTACTCCTTCCCAATTAGACGAGAAGGATTTTGGCAAGATATTCGAGGCATCTATCGTCATTTTGATGTAGCCGAGCAAATGGAGATACCTTAGAGGCGAATCCGGATGACATGAAACGAGAATATGTATCGCTTCTCCGTAATTATCCTTTTAATCGGGTCAGTATGGGTGTACAGAGTTTTCATCCGGAAGATTTGCGTTTTCTGAATCGTCGCCATGACCGGGAACAAGCGATTAAAGCAGTAGAACTATGCAAGGAATATGGGATTACAAATATCAGTATCGATTTGATCTACGGACTCCCCAACCAAACGCAGCAAGCATGGGAAGAGAATTTGCGACAAGCGATCCGGTTGGATGTTCCCCATCTTTCCGCCTACCACCTCATTTACGAGGAAGGTACCGCACTTTACAAATTGCTGGAAGCGGGAAAAGTGACCCCCATAAACGAGGAGTTAAGCGTCTCGTTCTTTTCCACATTAATAGATCGGTTGGCAGAAGCAGGCTATTTGCATTACGAGATATCTAATTTCGCCCGTCCCGGGTTCTTCTCCAAGCACAATAGCTCCTACTGGACCGGAAAGAAATATCTAGGCCTCGGTCCTTCCGCCCATTCTTATAACGGGATAGACCGGGAATGGAATCCATCTTCTCTACCTATATATATAGACGGTATAGAAAATGGGCATCCGACAATAGAATCCGAGGATTTAGACCTATGCACCCGGTACAACGACTTCATCATCACCGGCCTTCGAACCATGTGGGGAGTCTCTTTCGCTGATATCCAGACAAAATTTGGCAGGAAGCTCCTTTCTTATTGTCAAAAGCAAGCTCAACCCCATATCAACCAAGGTCTCTTATTACAAACCGGTGACAAATTGATTTTATCCAAGTCAGGAATCTTCGTTTCCGACGGAATCATGAGTGATCTACTTTGGGTATAAAAATTAACAAAACCACCACTTTCTCCAACAAACCTGTTAGTTAAAAGTACATTTCCTGCACATTTTCACGATTTTTGAGAAATAAAACGACGCATATTAAAAAACTATTACATATATTTGCAGCATCAAAAACAGCAAACAGTGCCATATTTGTATATAATATCAGGTTGCAACGGAGCAGGAAAAACAACAGCTTCCTTCACGATTTTACCAGAAATGCTAAAATGTAGGGAGTTTGTTAACTCAGACGAGATAGCCAAGGGACTTTCCCCTTTTAATGCAGACAGTATAGCCGTCGCCGTTGAAGCTAGTCGTATTATGTATAAGCGGATAAAGGAACTCATCGGTGCTGGTGAGACTTTCGCAATGGAAACTACGCTGGCCACCCGTTCAGTCGCAAACTTGATACGGGAAGCACAAAGGGAAGGTTATTATGTTACATTGCTTTACTTCTGGCTAAATACGCCGGATCTAGCCGTGGAACGTGTGAAAATGAGGGTAGCCGCCGGAGGTCACAATATTCCGGAAGCAACGATACGGCGTCGATATGAGGCCGGTATCCACAATTTATTCGAGCTATACCTTCCTATTAGTGACTATTGGATGATAACAGATAATTCGATGTCTCCCATGGAAGTGATCGCCAAGGGATTCAAGAATGATAAAAGGGAAGTGTATAATCTAGATATTTTTACAAAACTTGAACATCATGAATGAGCAAGAAGTTAGAGAATTCGAAGAGAATATAGTAAAAGGTGCAAATATAGCTTTTCAGCGTTTGGTGAATCAGAAGAAGAAGGAAGACGGAGAGTTGGTATTCTCTCGTAACGGTCATATCTTCAGAGTCAAAGCATGTTGATCTTGATAAGATTATTAAGTTATAGATATACATATACAAAAAGAGGAGACGTATCTTTCAAGGATATGTCTCCTCTTTTTGGCTTTATAGAAAAAGGAACTTAGGTTCATGGGCGAAGTATGTTAACATACTTCGGCATTTCAGTTAACATACTTCGCCCACGAAGTTAACTTACTTCTCTATCTTGAGAATTCCATCTCGTTCAATAAATAACCGGCTCCGGCATATTTATCGATTACGAATAGGACATAACGGATATCTACGATAATACTGCGTTGATAATCGGGCAGATATTGGATATCCCCTCCTACTCCTTCCCAGTTACGGTCGAAATTGATACCGATTAACTCTCCTTGTCCATTCAATACCGGACTACCGGAGTTCCCTCCCGTTGTATGGGTCGTAGCACAGAAGGCAACCGGCATTTTACCGTTAGGCATCTTATAAGGGCCAAAGTCTCCTGCTTGATATAATTCCTTCAAACGAGCAGAAACCACAAATTCCCAATTCGTAGAATCCTCCTTCTCCATGACGCCGTCTAAAGTGGTTTGATGACCATAATAATCGCAATCACGAGGACTGTAACCTTTCACCTGCCCATAAGTCAGACGAAGCGTAGAGTTCGCGTCCGGAAAACTAGCCAAGTCTCCATACATCGCTAAAAGTCCTTTCACATACGCACGATGGGCGATCGCATATCCGGCATCAAAATCAGCCAAGGCCTTATCTAACGCCTTTTTCTCATCCTTTACGGATTGTGCGAACAGAATCATCGGATCTTCTCTCAAAGTTTTGACAGACGGATGCTCCTTGAACGCATTGAAGTTCTTCTCACTACCATAGATCGATTTATCAAACAGATAATCAACGAATTTATCCACATCCCCCTTAAACTTGCTATCGATTACGGAAAAATAAGCCGGCTGCGACTTCGGAGCGACCAAACGCCTATATTCCTTTAACATGACTTTTGCTATCTTCTTATCAACCATCGGCGCATAATCCTTATCAGCGAAACGGTGGAAAGCCCTCTCCAATTGAGTGACCTGTTTTTGCTGCTCGGAACGATCTTTCCCCTCCAAAGCCTCACAAACAGTCTCGATATCGGTCGGAACTTTGGAGAACTCGATGCCACGGCTCAATGCCTCATCCAACATCCAACTACGGAAACGCAAATCCTTACGATCATTAACGATCTGCTCCAATGTCAGAAGCGCTTCCGGATAAGCAGCTCACACATCTTCTTCGACCAAGCGATCAAACGATCCTGCTCATCGTTTTTCACCTGCTCAAAATTACGTTTGTTGATCGCCCAGTTACTACCGATCGCATTCTTATAAGCGTTCGTAGAACCCGCATACTTACTAGCGTATTGAATCCGGACTTGCGGATCTTTCAGCATTTCTTCCAGCATCGCCTCTTGACGGAGATTACGGATATTGATACGTACCGCATTATCTATATCCCGACGTTCGGCTACCTCCCATGAGGTATAGTATTTATTGGTACGACCGGGGAAACCCATGATCATGCATAATCGTTCTCCTCCACACCTTTTAAAGAAAGCTTTAGCCAACGTTTCGGACGAAGCGGGACATTGGTTTCCGAATAAGGTGCCGGATTTCCGTTCGCGTCGGCATACACACGGAAAAGAGAGAAGTCTCCGGTATGGCGAGGCCACATCCAGTTATCCGTATCCGCCCCGAACTTACCGATAGAGGAAGGGGGAGCACCGACTAAACGGACATCCGAATAGACCTTCTTGGTAAACATATAGTACTTATTACCTCCATAAAAAGCCTTGATCTCGACTTCCGTACCGGGGTTATCCTGTAAGAACTTCTCACCTACTTTCGCTTTAGCGAGGCCATTCAAGTACTTAGCGGACAAGAATTCCATGCTGTTCGGATCCGTGATCTTTTTCAGTTCCGTCCTCACATAATCCGTCACGTCGTCGATCTTATCGATAAAAGTAACCGTCAATCCCGGATTCGGAAGCTCCTTATCACGAGACATCGCCCAAAAGCCGTCCGTCAGATAATCATGTTCCAAGGTACTATGCCGTTGGATGCTACTATAACCACAATGATGATTCGTCAGCACCAACCCGTCCGGAGAGATCATCTCGCCCGTACAACCACCGCCAAAACGAACCACGGCGTCTTTCAAGGAAGGAGCCTCGGCGCTATACACTTCCTGATCGCTTAATCGCAGACCAAGGGCCTGCATCTCCGCAAACTTTTGTTGCTTCAATAAAGGGAGCAGCCACATGCCCTCTTCGGCCAAGACCGGAAACGCCAATATAGCGGCCGCTACAGATAAAAAGAGTTTCTTCATGTATTTGAACTATTAAAAGGATGTTTTGTCAACATTGAATTATAATAACGGCGATCTCCACTTACCTCCTTACCCAGCCAAGCCGGTTTCTCAAAAGGCTCGTCCTCAGACGATAACTCGATCTCCGCAAGGATCAACCCTTCATTCGCTCCGTGGAAAACATCGACTTCCCACGTATGGCTGCCTCTGGGAACCAGATAACGAACCTTGTCGATCGCACCCGGCTCGCAAAGCTCCAACAACCGCTCGGCATCCACCAGAGGAATCTTTTGCTCAAACTCATAACGGCTCAAGCCTTTCTCATCCGAAGCGCCTTTGATCGTTAGAAATCCCTCCTCTCCCCGGATACGAATACGAACCGTACGTCCGGGCTGTGAGCAAATATATCCCTGCACGATACGGGTGGAGCTAACAGCCTCCGGTAAGAAATCACCGGAGACCAAGAATTTCCGTTCTATCTCAATGGCCATGTTGCGAGGTATCAGCCTTAATCGTTACCATCGTCGCACCAAAACCATATTCGCGGAAAGAAGCATCTTGAAAATAATGTTGTTTATAACGGGTCTTCAAATCCTTCTCGATCGCCTTACGCAGCACGCCATCGCCTTTTCCATGGATAAAGACAATCTTCTGTCCGTTATTAAGAGCGTACTGATCCATCACCTCACGGAATTTCCCACTGGTACGTCAGCATATCCGCATTGCTCAATCCATTCGTATTATCCAACAATTCGGTTATATGCAAATCGATCTCAAGGATAGCGCTATTCGTCGGCTTCTTTTTCACGATTTGCCGGGGAACCCTACGTTCCTCACGAACCTTTTGCTGCATAGCTTCCTTCAACTCTGCCGCAGAGACCAATAGTTCTCTCTCGGGCAAGTCATTGCGGATAATCGGATAAATCAAGGCATCCTCCTCAAAGAAATCATTCTCCATAAAGCAGTGAAGCTTGTAGAACTTAACCGTATCCAAGCGCAACTCTACAGATACGGCGTTTTTCAACGAATAGGGTTTATCTTTCTTGAAAGCGATCAGTTGCACGCAGATCCTTTCCAGATCATTCAACTCCGGCTTACCGAACTCCTCTAGGAATATTTTCGTATTCGGCTCGATAATCCCGTTATAACGGCTTGTCCAGCTATTATTCGTCCGGTTCATATAATTGAAGAACAAATAGTAATTGCTATCATTCACGAAATACGTCTCATAGCCGCATTGCTGAAACGCCTTCGGATCGACCGGGAGATAAGCCAGATACACATTCAGACGCTCTCCCTCCGGTGTCTCCTCGACCTTTTCCTCTTTGGGTTCAGGCTTCTTTGGGGAAGGAGTCTCTACCGGAGCCTGTACTTTCGGACGGTTCGAGCTATGCACTTGCATATCATTACCCCCAACCACGACACATTCCTTGATCAAGCAGGAACCTCAAACCCATCCTCATCCTCAACCAACACTTGGTCCTTTCCACGGAATCCACGTACGACTCCACCTCCCACACTATTCAGGAAGCGAACTTTATCACCTATTTGAATACTCATATTCTATACCTTATTATATTATGCGCACAAAATTAGGGAATAATCCGCGAATCCGAAACCTATTTACTACTTTTGCACTCGGAATCCGTACAAACGGATGTTTTTTTAACAGGACAGAAGAAGTAATGAAGACACAAGAAATACGTATCGAAGATATAACTATTCGTTACCGGACGAACGAATCGCAAAGTTCCCATTGCCTAAAAGATGAGTCCAAACTTTTACTCTACCGTAACGGGGAAATAAGCGAAAGTATCTTTAAGCATATCACGGATTATCTTCCCCAAAACACCTTGATGGTATTCAATAATACCCGGGTCATACAAGCCCGCCTACTTTTCCAGAAAGAGACCGGCGCACGCATCGAGATTTTCTGTTTGGAGCCCATCGAGCCTCATGATTACGCCTTGATTTTTCAAGAGACCCGACGCTGTAGCTGGACTTGCTTGGTTGGCAACCTTAAGAAATGGAAAGAAGGCACTTTATCCAAAACGATCTTCATTAAGGATCAACCGGTCGTGCTGACAGCAGATAAGAAAAAGTCTCATGGTGACACACATTTGATCGAATTCACATGGGATAACGAGACTTATACATTCGCCGATATCTTGGATGCCGCCGGGGTCTTGCCGATTCCTCCTTATTTACACAGAGAAACAGAGAAGAGCGACCTACAGACCTATCAAACGGTTTATTCTAAGATAAAAGGCTCCGTCGCCGCACCGACCGCCGGACTTCATTTCACTCCGGAAGTACTTGCCGATATAGATGCTCGGGGCATCGGGCGGGAAGAAGTCACCTTGCATGTCGGAGCGGGTACCTTTAAACCGGTAAAAAGCGACACGATCGAAGGGCACGAGATGCACACGGAATTTATCTCCGTCCGCCGCAGTTCCATCGAACGTATCAAAAGCAACCTTGGAAATATCATCGCCGTAGGAACGACTTCCGTACGGACCTTGGAAAGTCTCTATTACATGGGCGTGATCCTAGATAATAACCCGGAAGCGACTTCCGAAGATCTCGTCGTAAAACAATGGATGCCTTACGACACCAATAACAACCGGCTGACAGCGGAGCGATCCCTTCAAAACATCCTCAATTATCTGGATAAGCATGATGCGGATACGCTGGTAACGGCTACGCAAATCATCATCGCCCCGGGCTATGAGTTCAAGATCGTAAAAGGAATCGTCACCAACTTCCACCAGCCCAAAAGCACCTTGCTCTTGCTGATCTCCGCTTTCGTAAAAGGAAACTGGAAATCCATCTATGAGTATGCCTTAGAGCACGATTTCAGGTTCCTGAGTTATGGGGATAGTTCCTTGTTATTGTAACAGACATACAATAAGATCCCATACAATTCGTTATATTTGCACGAATATATTCCAGATTGAATGAAAGCGCATTTTACTATATATATTTTATTTTTGCTTATCGTATCTTCCTTGTATTCCTGCAAATCGGCGAAGTTGAGCGATGCGAGGAGAAGCAGCGTATCGGGGAATACTATGAGGCAGCCGCCATTTATCGTAAGGTTTACACGAAAACATCCCCGAAGAAAAGGGATTTGCGCGGCTATATCGCTTACCGTATGGCCGAATGTAACCGGTTGATCAATAATACGGCGAAAGCGACTAGCGCCTATATGAACGCCATCCGCTATGATTACCCGGATAGCACCGTCTACCTACGCATGGGACAGATGTTACAGAAGACCGGACGTTATCCGGAGGCGATCAAGAACTACGATATCTATATGGAGAACGATCCTAGCAATTTATTAGCTATCAACGGCATACAAGGATGCGAGTTAGCTCCCGGATGGAAAAAGAACCCTACCCGCTACGAGGTAAGACGCATGGATAAATTCAATTCCCGCCGGGGAGAATTCAGTCCGATGCTGGCCGGAGATAAATACGACCAACTATACTTCGCTTCTTCCCGCTCGAAAGACAAAGACGCGAAAGTTAGCGCCATCACCGGGCAAAATAACAATAACCTCTTCCTTGTCAAGCAAGACGAGAAAGGGGCTTGGCTAGCTCCCGTAGAGCTCGAAGACGAGGTGAATACGGAATACGACGAAGGAACCCCCTCTTTCTCCCCCGATGGAAACACGATGTATTATACCTATTGCGCCCAAGATCCGGAAGGCCCTCGTACTGCCGAGATTTACATATCTACCCGAAGCAGCGCCAAATGGGGAAAAGGAACCCGTGCGACGATCGTAAAAGACTCGGTTACCGCCCTCGGTCATCCTTCCATCTCGCCGGACGGCAAATACTTGTATTTCGTATCCGACGCCGTGGGCGGTTTCGGTGGCAAGGATATTTTCCGTGCCGGGTAGCGGGAAACGATTTCGGCCCGATGGAGAACCTAGGAGAAGAGATCAACACCCCGGGAGACGAGATGTTCCCGTATGTCCGGGATTCCGTCACCCTTTATTTCGCGTCCAACGGACATCCGGGAATGGGCGGCCTCGATCTGTTCAAGGCCACGCAAGACAGTACAGGGAAGTGGAAGGTCGAGAACCTAGGCGCTCCCATCAACTCTATGGCAGACGATTTCGGTATCACCTTCGCCGGAAAAGAGGAACGGGGCTTCTTCTGCTCCAACCGCAACGACGCACGGGGCTATGACCATATATATTCCTTTGAACGGCCTACGATCACCATCTTCATCGAAGGAATCGTAAACGATGTCGATGAATATCCGATCGAGGACGCTACCGTACGCATCGTCGGAAAAGACGGACTGAACGTGAAAGTCCCGGTCAAGAAAGACGGTACCTATCGTGTCGAGTTGGAACGGGACATCCGTTATGTCATGATGGCCAGCGCCCGTGGTTACCTCAACCAGAATTACGAGTTGCATACCGGCCCCGAGGAGAAAAACGAGACGTATATCGTGGATTTCTTCCTCTCTCCGATCAGCAAGCCGGTTGTTATCGATAACATTTTCTACGATTTCGATAAAGCGACCCTTCGTCCGGAATCCAAGAAAGCTTTGGACGAGATGATCAAGATGCTGAACGATAACCCGAACGTAACGATCGAACTGGGTGCCCACACGGACCGGAAAGGTACGGACCAGTATAACGAGCGTTTGGCTCAACGCCGTGCGCAATCGGTCGTGGATTACCTAATAGCGGGAGGTATCGAGGCGGCTCGTCTGGAAGCGAAAGGATATGGAGAAAGCGTTCCCAAGACGATCAATAAGAAGATGGCTAAACAATTCGATTTCTTGAAAGAAGGCGATGTGCTTACCGAGGAATTCATCCTTGCCCTGCCGCCGGAACAACAAGAGATCGCCGACCAGATCAACCGCAGAACGGAATTCAAGGTCTTACGTACAAACTATAACTTATTTTGAGGGAGCAAAGAGCGTGATCTCCTTAAAAGAGACCGGCCAATCGATCGCACTCATCAGCACATCGAAGGACAGGCGTTGCTGATAAGAGACCGAGGACTCCCTTGAATACAAGTCATGAGCTACCAAACCGATCATCATCTTAACCTTATAATGCAATTCCTTGGATAGTACCAAGCAGGCAAGTACACTCAAATCTCTCGCTTCTTCCCAATCCCGATCCGCAAAACACATCTCCCTTTGAAGTGCCGGATAATGACGAGTCGCATGATCAGATCCGGATCACGGACCTCACACGCACCTTCCACTACATCCAATAATATACGACAGACAGCCAAACGTTGCTTTTTAATTACCTCCATATACGTTTCCCTCAAACCGGACCGTTCACCTTGTTCGGTATTTCTATATGCTACAAAAAAGAAGCGTGGGAACTGTTAATCTACTATTCGAAACTGAGGCATCGCCAAACACCCATCGGACAAATAATAAACAACAGCCCACGCCTTATTACGTATACTATTAGGCAGTATATATAACAAGCGTGAGCGTTTAGTTGCCTATTATCTCTGTCCGACTTGAAACTTGGCGATTTTCAGTTCCAAAGATAATATCTTAAACGCTTATCGTAATCACACTTTGATTCATAAACCCTTGAATTTCCACAAGAGTTTACTTTATCGATACAAATATAACGCTTTTTCTCATACATCATATGGATTTATTTTTCTCTTTTAAAATCTATTGGGAAAAGATGGCGTATACTCTCTAGCGATAAATCCTTCCACTATAAACAAGATGCTTCCGTGAGTAAAAAAGAGAGGCGCATATACATCCTATTTAATGTATATGCGCCTCCACCATTATTTGGATATTTCCAAATCCGGAACTTTCTTCCTTATTTACTCTACCGAGAACTTATAAATACACTCACTCGTATATTTCTCGCCCGGACGAAGCACTACGCTCGGGAATGTCGGCTGGTTCGGGCTATCCGGGTAATGTTGAGTCTCCAGACATAGAGCGCCACGATGCGGGTAAACCACACCTAACTTGCCTTTATCACCCGCTTTCGTCATTGAGTTACCGGCATAGAATTGAAGACCCGGCTCGTTGGTGTAAACTTCCATAACGATACCGCTTGTCGGAGATACAACTTTAGCGGCTACCTTATTGATATCGCCGGCGGCGTTCAAGATCCAATTATGATCGTAACCACCACCGTAAACCAATTGCGTAAACGGATTGTCGATATCTGCGCCTACCACTACCGGTTTGCGGAGATCCATCGGCGTGCCTTCCACGGGTTCGATACCGGTCGGGATCAACGTCTCGTCCACCGGGTTATATGTATCTGCGTCGATCATGATCGTATGATCCATGATTTGCGAGCCGGGGACGCCGGAAAGATTAAAATAACTATGGTTTGTCAAATTCACGACAGTAGGTTTATCCGTCGTCGCCTCGTATTTAATATCAACGGCGTTATCATCCGTCAGCTTATAGATCACCTTGATATCCAGATTACCGGGGAAACCTGCCTCACCGTCTTTCGATAGATAAGTCAACTCCAAGGTTTGGTCATCGATCTGTTTCGCGTCCCAAACTACCGCGTGATATCCTTTCGGACCTCCATGCAAGCAATGCCCGTTATTATTCTGCGGAAGTTGATACTCCGTTCCGTCCAACGTAAACTTACCATTTGCGATACGGTTGCCATAACGTCCGATCAAACCACCATAGTTATTATCCGGAAAAGCTACATACTGAGCGATATTATCATACCCAAGCACAACATCCGTCATCTTACCGTTCTTATCAGGCACCATCACGGAAACCAAGCGTCCGCCCCAATTCGTTACGCAAGCCTCAGCCCCTTTCTTATTCTTCAACACATACAAAGCAGTCGGCTTACCATCTACCTCAGATACAAAATCCGACTTCATCAAACCAGAAAGAGTGGCCTCTTCCGTAGCCGCCCCCTTCTCATTCTTACCTCCGCATGACAATAACATACACACTGCCATGACCGCAAAACAAAGTTTTTTCATCTCTTACCTTTAAAATTAATAAATGTTATTCTTCGGGCAAAGATACGCATTCTATCCACATGAGGTCCAATATCCTTACGCATTTTCTCGGGAATCCTTACCGATTTCTACTCGAAGTACTACACCCTTCCTCTTGACATCTTAATCATCCACCAATTGTAGATGATCATGCAACAGCCGTTGGAAGATCATGCAACAGCTGTTAGATGATCATCCAACAGCTGATAAATAAGCTAGACCTTCATACAAATCCCCTAATACCTCCCGAAGAAACAGCCAAGGATACATGAAGAAACCGTTTGAATCCTCAACCGATTTCATATTTTGACCCGTTATTCTAGTATAATACGATTCACTTTTGTACATTTGCACACTATTGTAATAAGTGAGTAATGAAACAATATTTAGAGCTGCTCAATAGAGTGCTTACCGAGGGAGTTAGAAAAGAAGACCGGACGGGTACGGGAACGATCAGCGTATTCGGTCATCAGATGCGGTTCAATCTGGAAGAGGGATTCCCGCTACTCACTACCAAGAAGCTGCATCTGAAGTCTATCATCTACGAATTGTTATGGTTCCTGAATGGAGATACCAACGTAAAATATCTGCAAGATCATGGCGTACGCATCTGGAACGAGTGGGCCGACGCGGATGGTAGCCTTGGGCATATATACGGTTATCAATGGCGGTCATGGCCGGATTATAAAGGAGGATCTATCGACAGATCACCGAGGCCGTGGAGACGATCAAGCATAACCCGGATTCACGACGAATCATTGTAAGCGCATGGAACGTGGCGGACTTAGACAACATGAACCTGCCTCCTTGCCACGCTTTCTTCCAGTTTTACGTGGCGAACGGACGGTTGAGCTACAATTGTATCAACGTAGCGCGGATATTTTCCTTGGCGTTCCGTTCAACATTGCCTCCTATGCCTTGTTATTACAAATGATGGCACAAGCTACCGGCCTTAAAGCGGGAGATTTTGTTCATACGTTGGGAGACGCCCATATCTACAGCAACCATTTGGAGCAAGTTAAGTTACAATTGACACGTGAGCCACGTGCGTTGCCCCGTATGGAGATCAACCCGGACGTAAAGAGCATCTTCGATTTTAAGTTCGAGGATTTCAATTTGACCGGATACGACCCACATCCCCACATCAAGGGAGAAGTGGCCGTCTGAGAATTGGCAGTTGACGATGGACAGTTGACAGTTAATTCATAAATCATAAATTACAAATCATAAATCAATAAGTCTATGAGTACAATTTCTATCATCGCAGCAATCGCAGATAAAAGCGCGATCGGAAAGAATCAGCAATTATTATGTCACATGCCTTCAGACATGAAGCGTTTCAAGGAATTAACCACGGGACATGCGGTAATCATGGGACGTAAGACATTCGAGTCTCTCCCTGTAGCGCCACTGCCCAATCGGAAGAATGTCGTATTGACGACTATGCCCGAGGCTGGTTTCGTGAATTGTTTCGCTTGCGAGTCTATGGGGGCCGCTCTGGATTTATGTGAGAAAGAGGACGAGATATTCATCATTGGCGGCGCGTTGGTCTACAGACAGGCCTTGAGAATAGCCGACAAAATGTATATTACCCGCATCCATCATGAGTTTCCCGACGCGACCTCGTTCTTTCCCGTCGTAAACTGGGACCTTTGGGAAGAGACTGAACGTGAGGAGTATCCCGCAGACGAGAAGAACCCTTACCCCTACACCTACATCACCTACGTGCGCAAAAAATAAACATTAACGTACGTTTTACAACTTTTTGCTCTTTCTTTGTATCTATATAGGAAAGGTTTATTGTTAAACTTATAAAACCCAAAAGATATGAAGATAAGAGCAATTATTTTATCTGCCTGATACTTTGCGGCATCTCGGCGGTTATTATGTATAGCCGGGCCGCCCAGCCTCAACAAAAAAGTTCTGTTATCACGCAAGCTATAAACGATAAGAATACCCCTATGGTGATCAAGAATCTTATCCTTAAAATGAAAGAACAGATGGAGGTAAACGATGATCAGTTCCCGGAACTGATCAAGGAGGTGGAGAATTACACCAACAGCCTGGCCGACTCGGCTTCCGTGGCGGTATTACATTCCATGCTGGCGGAGATGTATCAGAACTACTACCAACGGAACCAGTGACCATCAACCAAAGAACCCAATTAAGCGGTTATATCCCGGAGGATATCCGGGTATGGACTTCCAACTTATTCACGGATAAGATCAAGGAAGAGATCGATTTATCATTGCGACCTACGGCCTTATTGCAAAATACGCCTGTCAGCAAGTTCAAGGATATTCTGGAGATCGGAAAGGACTCGCAAACCCTGCGTCCGACCTCTATGAGTTCCTTGCCTTCCGGGCACTGGACATCCAACCGACCGTACAGATCTATAAAGACTTGATCGCCTTTCAAAATAAGGAGCCGAATATGAAATCGGTCCTCCTTACGGAATTGGATTACCTACGATTCCTTTACGGGGATAAAAGGGATAAAGAGTCTTTCGAGGCTTACATGAACGCATTGGATGAGCTTTACAGGAACTTAGCTTCTCAAAACTATGCCACCGAGATCTTAATCGCTAAATTGGATTTGGTTAGCGGCAGTATGTTTCGTTACGTCTCTACAATGGGATTCTATCAAGCGGAAGAGGTGAAACTATGCGAGGAGGGTATCAAACGATATTCCGGTTACCCTCGCACGGCTATCTTAAAGAATCGCTTGGCGCAATTGGAACAACCTACTTATCCGCATCTACAAACAATACGGTTTATCCGGGACAGCAACTGGGGATCAAGCTGGAATATAAGAATGTACAGAAAGTCATCGTACAAATCTATCGAAGCTCGAAAACACCTTTACAAGCGGCAGCCCATACATCCGCAAAAAAATCAAGTAGCAGCACCTTGGGACAACTCGTAAATGAGAAGACATTCTCTTTGCTACTGCCCAACACCTATTCGCAGCAAGATACGACCTTACATATATCTATGGATCAACCGGGATTGTATGAATGTGTCGTAACCGTACCCGGACAACAGCTAAAGACGATCAATACGGTTAGCGTAACCCGATTGGCCGCGATCTATCGTAATCTTTCCGGTAATAAACAAGAGGTCATGGTTACCGACTATCTTAGCGGGAAGCCTGTTGATGGGGCTATCGTTACCTATTACGGAGGTCAGCGTCGTAGCTTGCAAGAACTGGGTACCGTCAAGACAGACCGGGAAGCTTGGCCACGCTTCCAGCGAACAGTCAAGTATTGGCGTTCCAAGCCAGCAGACCGGGAGATACCAACGCTATGTTGACAAATATCTATCCGATGGGTTCCGGCCACAAACCGGAAAAGAACCCGATAGAAGTCTCTATCTTTACGGACCGTGGGCTTTACCGTCCGGGACAAACCATTTTCTTCAAAGGCCTCGCCTATGTAAAAGACTCGAACGACCCGCATACCGTGGCCGGACAGCCTTTTACGGTGACCTTATACGACGCTAACGGGAAAGAGATAACCCAGAAGAAAGTCACGACCAATGAGTTCGGTTCCTTTAACGGAGAGTTCTCCCTCCCCAAACAGACCCTAAGCGGCGTCTTCCGGTTAAGTACCGGACAGATGAGCGTATATATTCATGTAGAGGAATACAAACGTCCGACTTTCCAAGCGTACTTCCTCCCGATCAAGGGCGATATCGCTTTCGGCGATTCCGTAACCATACAAGGCAAGGCGGCTACATTCTCCGGCGTGTCGCTGCCCAGCGGAGATGTCACTTGGCGTATTACACGCAGGCCCTTCCTGTTGTGGAGGTATTTCCGTCCGAGCGCTCCGACACAAGTTGCGGAAGGGAGTACCACCCTTTCCGGCGATGGGACATTCAGCGTATCTTTCCGTCCCCAAAAAGAGGAGGATACGAATCCATACGCTTCCGCATACCAGACCTACGAGGTATCGGCTACCGTAACCGATAGCAAGGGAGAGACCCAAGAGGCGAATTACACCTTCTCGGTAGGAGAATCCAGTATCGTCTTATTCACGAACCTACCGCCACAAATCGAGAAAGACTCGGTAAAAGCCGTAGTCGAAGCCCGGACAATCAATGGGGAGATGGTTTCCACCTCCGGTACTTTCAAGATCGTAGACTGATCGCGAACCGATCCGATAAGAATAGCGGAGAGAGCTATCAAGAAGGCAAGCAAGTAGCTTCCGGTAGCTTTACCAGTGGCAAGGAGATCAGTCCGGCTATTTTCAACCCATTGCCCTCCGGACGTTATCGCATTTTAGTAGAAGCCAAAGATAGCCAAGGACGACCCAGTAAAAACCAGTCCGATTTCATCCTATACGGAAAGAACGACAAGCGTCCTCCCGTATTTACCCATACTTGGCTGCTGAAAGAGAAGACAACTTGTTTACCCGGGGAGGAAGCGGAGATCGTATTCGGCACCTCCGACAAGGACGCCTACGTACTCTATGAATGGTTTGCCGGAAATAACCGCATCCATCACGAGTTGATAAAGCTAAGCGACGCGAACCATCGGTTTAAGATCCCGTTCAAGCCGGAATATGGAGAGGGAATCATCGTATCCTTTACGTTCGTAAAAGAGGGTGAGCTATATATCACACAAGTACCCGTAGAACTTCAGCTACCCAACCGGCAATTAACCATCAAGCCGATAACCTTCCGGGATCGTTTACTTCCGGGAAGTAAAGAGAGCTGGAAATTCCGTATCACCGACGCGGACTCCACGATCGTATCCGCCGAGGTACTGACCAGCATGTATGATGCCTCGCTAGATAAAATCATACCATTCAATTGGTATTTCTCCCCGCGGCGAACGATCTTGCTACAAGCTCCCCGTTTCTCAACCGGAGCCGGATTCCAGCGTAGTTATCAATATGACCAGACAGAGGCCAAGTATATAAAAGTACCTCAATATCAGTATGACCGTTTAAATTGGTTCGGTCTATTCAATGAGATTGTCATACGAGGATACGGTTCCAGCAACCGGGCTTTCGCCACGGGTGGTATCATGCTGAAATCCGCGGCAGCCCCAGTAGTGGCGGAATCCATGAACATCATGGAAGACAGCGCCGTGTTAGAAGAGCCTAGTGTGGAATCTACGGAAGGGGAACCCGTGTTCAGCCTATCCGATCCTTTCGCCAAAGAGAGCAGCCAGCCGATAAGTCCGGAGCAAATCCGGCAGAACTTCGCGGAAACCGCCTTTTTCTACCCGACCTTACAAACGAACGAGGAAGGAGACGTATTCGTAAATTTCACCCTGCCGGAAAGTAATACGACTTGGAAACTACAGATGTTGGCCAACACCAAAGACCTAAAATACGGTCTGCTTACGAAAGAGGTCATTAGCAGCAAACCCTTGATGGTTCTACCGAATCTGCCTCGTTTCGTCCGCCAAGGGGATGAGGTCAGCATCAGCACGCAAGTCATCAACAATTCCAAGGAAGCGGTATCCGGCCGTGTACGCATCGAACTATTCGATCCCGCTACAGACCAACCGATTATCTGCTTGAGCAAGTCACAACGTCCGTTTGAGTTGCAACCGGATAGCATCGCTACTGTAAGCTGGATGATCCGGTCCCCAAACAGATCAGCCTACTGGCGTACGTATCCTAGCCGACTCTGAAAGGGAAGCGACGGGGAGCAGCAGATCGTACCGGTTCTTTCCAATCAATTGCTCATCACGGAAAGTACCCCGTTCTATTTGCTCAAGGAAGGAGAGAAACAAATCCGTATCTCCGGGAACTCGGAGGGAGCGACACCGTTCCGTCTCACGCTGGAGATGACCGGGAATCCGATTTGGTACGCGGTACAGGCATTACCAACGATCACACAGCCGAACAATGATAATATCTTATCTTGGTTTGCCGCTTATTACAGCAATACGTTGGCTTCCTATATCGCCCAAGCCCATCCCCGCATCCAGAAAGTGATCAACCAATGGACCGCCCAAGGAGGGAATGCCTCTACCCTCTATTCAAACTTGGAAAAGAACCAAGAGCTGAAGAACATACTCTTGGAAGAGACGCCTTGGGTACTGGCCGCCGATAACGAGACAGAGCAAAAACAACGCTTGTCTTTATTGTTCGACCTAAACCGTGCGGACGGATTACGGGAAGCGGCCTTGCAACAACTGATCCAACAACAGAACGAAGAGGGTGGATGGAGCTGGTTCAAAGGTTTCCCCGCAAGCCGTGCGATCACGCTTTCTATCCTGAAAGGTATGTCACAGCTTGTACAGCTAAACGCGATCCAATATGGGCAAGCGGAGAAAGAGATGCAAATGAAGGCCCTCAAGTTCTTGGACAAAAGTATGCAAACGGATTATGAGAACTTGCTGAAATACGATAAGAAATGGCAAAACGCATGGCCCTCGCCGGAGCAGGTAGAGTTCTTATTCGTCCGCAGCTCCTACCGGGATATCCCGGAACTGGGAGACGCCCGGGAAGTGATCCGTTTCTATACGAACCAAGCGGAGAAGCACTGGAATCAATATTCTTTAATCAGCAAGGGCGAAATCGCCTTGTTAATGCATCGAAACGGTAAAAAGGAGGTGGCGACAGCGATCCTGACAGGACTAAAGAAGACCGCTACGATCTCCGAGGAGAAAGGTATGTATTGGGCAAACAACCGCAGGGGGAGTGATTATTTCACCTCACCGATCGACACGCATTGCTTATTAATGTCCGTCTTTAACGAAATCGCGCCGGATACCCAGAATACAAACCGGATGAAACAATGGTTGCTAAACCAGAAACGTACACAAAACTGGGAATCCGTACCCGCCACGGTAAACGCCATTTACGCCTTGCTACTCACGGGTAGTGATTGGCTGAACACGCAAAACACCTGTGTAGCGACATGGGACGGCAAGACCTATAGTACAGCGGAAGGGGAAATCGCTACCGGTTACCTCAAAACGATACTTCCGAACGAGCCGGTAAATAGTTCCGCCAACCCCGTGCTCTCGATCCGCAAGGAAGGAAACACTCCGGCATGGGGAGCTGTTTACGAGCAATACTTCCAAGAGATCGACAAGGTAAAAGGACAAAAAGGGGTGTTGAGTGTCGAGAAGAAATTATTCGTCGAGACCAATAACGGTACCAACCGCCAAATCCGTCCCGTAACACCGGAGCAGCCGCTCCGCATCGGAGACAAGGTAATCGTTCGGCTAACGATCCGGACAGACCGTGAAATGAATTACGTATTCTTGAAAGATCTACGTGCGGGCTGCTTCGAACCGGCCGATCAACTTTCCAGCCCGGAATCAAGAGACGGTATCTGGTATTACAGATCCCCAAAAGACGTATCCGAGAATTTCTTCATCAATCGTCTGCCGGAAGGTACGTTTGTCTTGGAATATCCGGTCTACGTATCCCGTAGCGGCGAATACGCCGGAGGTATCAGTACGATTCAATGTATGTACGCCCCGGAATTCGTGTCGCACACCGCCGGAGAAAGCTTGCGGATCATGCCCTAAACAAGCCTTTTCTTACAATGCCCGTTCTAACCTCCTTACAATGCCCAGTATAAGGAGGTTAGAATGGGCACCGTAAGAAGGTAAGAATAGGCATCGCAAGAAGCGTTATCTTCCTCTAATTTTCAATTTTCAATTCTCAACTTTCAATTGAAATGACTATCTTTGTAATTCGAATTAAAACTAAACGATAAGATGAAACAAATAGTTTTTATTTTCATGGCGATCCTGTTAGCGACAGGAATGGCTTCGGCTCAGAAGAAAGCAGTTATTTCCGCGGAAACAACCAGTTTCGACTTCGGTACCATCAAGGAAGCGGACGGAAAAGTATCCCATACGTTTGAAGTATCCAATACAGGCGATATGCCTCTGGTCATTACACGTGTAATCGCGTCTTGCGGATGTACGACCCCGGAATGGCCGAAAGAACCGGTAGCTCCGGGTAAGAAAGCCCAGATCAAGGTTACTTTCGATCCGGCAGGACGTCCGGGTCCTTTCACGAAGACCATTTCCGTATACAGTAACGGGAAAACCGGAAGCTTCATCATGAACATCCGGGGAGAGGTTGAATAAGAAATACGTAAAAAACCCCCAATTGGAATGCTGAATATAAAAAGGTTGATCCTTGCTCTTACAGCAATTATATCTATAACGACAGCTTGGGCACAACAAGGCGCCCAAATCTTGTCGGACGAGTTGACTTATAATTTCGGGACAATAGCCGAGGCCGATGGATTCGCCAGTCATACTTTCACGATAAAGAATACGGGAGACGCCCCTTTGGTCATCACCCGTGTTACTGCGTCATGCGGTTGTACACGGCCGGAATGGACCAAGTCGCCGATCGCTCCCGGTAAGACCGGTGAAGTTAAGATAACGTATAATCCGAAAGGACGCCCCGGCCCGTTTTATAAAACCGTATCGATATTCAGCAATGGAAAGAAAGGGAGTTACAGCCTAGCCATTAAAGGAAATGTCACCCCGAAACCTTCGCAGCCGGTCTTTACGTATCCTTATTCTATCGGTGATCTGAAGCTGCATACGAAGACTGTTCTATTCAGCAGTATCCGTCCGGAGGAAACGTTGGGCGAGAAGATCAACATTAAGAACGAGGGAAAGACCTCGGCTACGATTCATCTGGGTAAAGTACCTCACTACCTTAACGTACAGGTGAACCCGGCTACCCTTCAACCGGACGAGGTCGGTGCCATTACGATCCTTATGGATGCCAAGGTCTTGAAGCGGAAAGGACGAGTCTCTACGCTTTTGCCGGTCATGGTACAGAACGCCGGAAAGAAGGAAGTATCCGGAGAGATCCAGATCTCCGCCAACGTGATCGATAATTTCAGCAAACTATCCGCTGCGGATAAAGCCCAAGCCCCAATAGCGGAATTATCCGGCACTTTACTGGAATTCGGCAAGCTACCGAACAAGAAAAACATCGTTCCGTTGATCGGTGGTAAAGTATCGGGTACATTTGAGATTACGAATGCCGGAAAGACTCCGCTCACGATCTACAGCGTCACTTGTGATGATGAGCGTGTCGATTTGTCCGGCGGCAAGAAAGAACTTAAACCGGGAGCGACCGCTACTTTCAAAGTAACCTTGCGACCGAAAGAGATAAAGACAAAACTTGAAGCACTTATTAATGTCGTATGCAACGACCCGAACGGGCCTATTCGCTTGATCAAGGTCACCGCATATAAATAATGAATTATTAATATGGAACATCCAGAAAACGATGATCAGTACAAGGGATTGAAAGTGAATAAGGGCATTGCGGATGTCCCTACCGTAAATCCTTATATAAAAAAGCGTGCCCAACGCAAGGTATATACGCCTTCCGAATTCGTGGAAGGTATCTTAAAAGGGAATATCACGATACTCAGTCAAGCGGTTACCTTGGTGGAAAGCTCTAAGCATGAGCACCAACAGGTGGCGCAGGAGATTATAGAGAAATGTTTGCCTTTCGCTGGAAAATCGGTCCGTATCGGTATTACGGGTGTTCCCGGAGCGGGAAAGAGTACCTCTATCGACTCTTTCGGCATGCACTTGATCAACCAAGGGCGTAAGCTTGCCGTACTAGCGATCGACCCGAGTAGCGAACGCTCGAAAGGTAGTATCCTAGGAGATAAGACTCGTATGGAGCCTTGTCGAGAGAGAAAAACGCCTTTATCCGTCCTTCACCATCCGCAGGCTCCTTAGGGGGGGTCGCCCGTAAGACCCGTGAGACGATCGTATTATGCGAGGCCGCCGGTTTCGACACCGTATTCGTAGAGACCGTGGGTGTTGGACAAAGCGAGACGGCCGTACATTCTATGGTGGACTTCTTTCTATTGATCCAACTTGCCGGTACCGGCGATGAATTGCAGGGTATCAAGCGAGGTATCATGAAATGGCGGACGGTATTATTATCAATAAAGCGGATGGAGACAATATCGATAAGGCGAATCTCGCCGCCGCTCAGTTCCGGAACGCTTTGCATCTTTTCCCACCTTCGGAATCAGGTTGGTTCCCGAAAGTATTGACTTATTCCGGTTATTACAACATAGGTATCAAGGAAATATGGGATATGGTCGGAGAGTATATGGAGTTCACCAAAAAGAATGGCTACTTCAACTATAAACGTAACGAGCAAGCTAAATACTGGATGTACGAAAGCATCAACGACACGCTGCGGGATAAGTTCTACCATAACCCGGCGGTAGAAGGCATGCTGGAACAAACAGAGAAGCAAGTCTTGAACAACGAGATCAGCTCGTTCGTGGCAGCCAAACGAATGATTGATTTATTCTTGGATCATATCGCTACGAAATAAAAGTATAAGAATGTCGCACGATCGGATCATGCGACACTCTTTTTCACTTGAACCTTACATCAATTCCTTTATCTTCTTTCGCTTTCACGGCTAACGTGCGTCCTTGTCTCTTTACCTCTCCTGTGATGAATTCAGGTATATTGTAGGATTTCATAAAGCGAAAATAAAAATCCGTATCCTTCTGGGGTAACAGGAAAGGTTTGCAAGCCTGTCCTTTCTCATCGATATAAGCGATAAACGGTCTTGTATACAAACCGTCCATCCGCCGGCTGCTAAACACGATCCAACGGCTATCGCTACTCCATGAATGATAGCTTTCCACATCGTCGCTATTCGCCGCCTCCAATGGATAACTTCGCAGAGTCGATAAATCAATCATGTACAAATCAGCATCCTTATGCCAAATAGAGAAATTCCCATAACCGGACAAGGTATAGAGCAAATACTTTCCATCCGGGGAAACCCGGGGAAAAGAAACGCTTTTATCGATCTCCGATGCCTTATACAAAGTATCGACTACCGTCCCGAAACGGCGTGTAGCGGGATCGAACGAGACTGAGCATAGATCGTATCTCACTTGATCGTATTCCTTGGGCATCGTACGGACTTTAGCCGAACAGAAATAGAGCGTATTTCCATCCGGGGAAAATGTAGGGAAAGTCTCGAACGCTCCCTCTGAAGACAACAGCGGAGAAGTCACGATCTCATGCTTTTGCGTATCATAGACGACCACATCCGAAGCCGAGTCGAATACCTCCACCCGATTCCTATCGTTCATATGAAACGCTTGCTTGGTTTTATTCACAGAGAAAGCGACATATTTCCGGAAGGATGCCAAGAAGGATAGACCAGTGGAGAAAGGGTCTGATCGGTCTTCGTATTCAGCTTCTCCACCCTATCTCCATCGATCAATAAGGTACAAGAGTAGGTCTCACGCATATGGAAAAGCATTTTCTCCGGATTCTGCATACAGAAAGAATGGCAGTTCATACAGTTATTGCCGCTCATCTTATTTTCGATGATCGCGTTCTCCGTATAATTTTCCAAGTTACGTTGATAGATACCCATACGGTTCCACAACTCATAGCCCGGTTCGATTAAACGATAAGCCAACCAACCATCGACCGGCTCCTTCGCCACCTTGATGATGAAGGGGGCATACGCGATCCATTCATCATTCACGAAGGCTTGTACGGTTACATTCAGATGATTCCCGGAAGCGGTACGCAACAGCCTTTTCCAACCGGAGGCCGGGATCACGAAACAAGCGTCTTTCCCGGTCTTGATCTCTAATTTCTCCGGGCCACATTCGAGAATGGCACGGGCCTCAGCGCAAGCGTCTTTCAGCTTAAAAGTTCAAGGGGCGTATATTCGGCGGGATTGTCACATCCGCATAATCCGGAAAGATCTCCGGCTTGACTTCCAGATTCTTCTGTATACGTACCGGACCGGAACAAGCCATCAAGCCCAGAATCATCCACAGACATATACATCTTATTATATACATTTTTCTCATCTCCTATTTAAACATATAATAATACCAATACGTATCGCCATAAGAGCGATACATCAAACCGGGCAGCGCATTACTATTATTCCGCCCAGCGAGCACTTGCCTCTTATAATCGGTGAATCGCCCTACGATAGATTCCGAGACACCGAAACGTTTCCAGTAATCCGGATCTTTCTCCGATAGGATGATGACCGCCTCTTGAAAAGAGACCGGTAAAGAAGGGAGTAAATCCGTTCCGTAATAGGTTTCCACCAACGTCTTAAAGCGCGTCACATCTTTTGCTAAAAGATAGAATACGCCGGCATAGTGGAAAGCGGCTTTATTGGAAGGATTCTGCTCCGCCAAGCGAATCAAGTCCGTGTCGAATCCATCCATCTGGATCAGATGATTCTCAGCTAGCAGGTTCCTGCGCATATTCCCCAATAGAGGATCTGTCTCGACCGCCTCATCATTATACAGGAATTTCCGCTGCGCTTTGGCCCAATCCTTATAATAGAAAGTATTCTCTAAGACAGCGATATATTTCTCCGCGACCGGATAGGCTCCATAAATCAAGTTCGTTTGTACCAAACGTTGCGTCATGCGGGGATTTCCATCACATAAGGCACCAATATTACTTTCGAAAGCCATCTCTTGAGCCGCGGCGACATTTCCCATCGTAAAATAAACATCACTCAGCAAGGCGGATATGGTAGTCGATTTATTCCATGCCACCATTAATCCACGAGGCCCGTGCTGCGTGTACTTAAACGCCTCATCCGCCAGAATACCTTTCCGGGCCAAAGCCATATTTTGGTAACATAAATAGAGTTGATTAGTGGTCGGCTCCTTGCATGATACCAAGATCCGGTCCCATTGCTCTGTCCGGGTAAAATAGTCCATCATCTTCAAGCGGTATGATTTCTGTTCGCCATATAGATCGAAGCCTTTCCAGAAGATAAGCCCTAAGATAATGAATTGGGAGATTCCCAGCGCTAGACGCTTTTTACCAGCCCATGATTCCTTGTTTTTACAGAGGCAGGTTACAACCAGCGCCGCATAGAAAGCGATCCATGAGAAATAAATTACCTTATCCGGCACCAAACGGAAATAATAATAACTATCCGGTAAAAAGACAAAGCGGTATTCTCCGATCACCGAGTAACGCACACATAATCCACCCAAGATCAACACGATCATCGGTAAAATCGCGGAATAATACCAACGGGGCGTCCGGCTCATGGCCTCGTATCCCATCATGGACAAGGCAAACAACAAAGAGACCGGCCCGGCCAACCCAAAGAGTAACAGGGAGGCAAACAGACTTGCTATCAAACGAGGTATGAAATTCCTTATCCCTAAAACGAGATATAAAGCAAGCAGCATCATACCGAAGGCTACCGTTCCTTGAAACCTGTAATTAAAATCCCATTGCACAAACAACAAGGATAGGACGGGAAGCCAAGCCCATAAAATACCATGGCTTCGCGGATCGATCCGCCTCAAGATCGCCCAGAACAAGGCCCCTAGGTTG